>Ga0207684_10001127_pt1 | contig 29844 bp, 23 predicted proteins | sample KBSK5501metaG_FD_184342 | JGI IMG/M metagenome (GOLD analysis project Ga0207684, IMG submission 184342) | Corn, switchgrass and miscanthus rhizosphere microbial communities from Kellogg Biological Station, Michigan, USA - KBS K5-50-1 metaG... | ecosystem: Host-associated > Plants > Roots >...
TCAGTCGCAGGGAGGGAAGTAGTGCCCGTCGTCCACGCTCCCGCGATCGCCTGGCGCGCGATCGGGCCGACGCTCGCGCTCACCGGCGGCGCCGTCCTCACGCTGATGATCGGAGCGGTCCAGCGGCGCGTCCGGCGAGATGTGCTCGCCGGCCTGACGCTCGCGAGCATCGGCGCAGCCTCGTATCTCACATACATCCTCGCCGGGAAGGAGATCGTCGGCCTTCAAGGGATGATCGCGATCGACGGCGTCAGCTTGTTCGCGACGATGATCCTTCTGTTCACCGCGACGATCGTGACGCTGATGTCGTACCAGTACCTCAGCGAGCGGCATATCCACCGCTTCGAGTACTACCCGTTGCTCTTGTTCGCGACGGCCGGCATGGTGCTGCTCTCGTCGGCGAACGACCTGATCCTGGTCTTCATCGCGCTCGAAGTCTTGTCGCTCGCGCTGTACGTGATGGTCGGGCTCGCCCGGCGCGATTCGGGCTCACAAGAGGCGTCCTTGAAGTATTTCCTCCTCGGCGCGTTCTCGAGCGCGATCTTGCTCTACGGCATCGCCCTCGCTTTCGGTGCGACCGGCACGACGAACATCGCGCGCATCGCCGGTCTCTCGGGAGCGCCGGACACCGACTCACGTGTGATGTTCGCCGCCGCAGCGCTGATCGCGGTTGGGTTCGCATTCAAGATCGCCGTGGTTCCGTTCCACATGTGGACACCGGACGTGTACCAAGGCGCGCCCACATCGGTGACCGGGTTCATGGCCGCGGGAACCAAAGCGGCCGGTTTCGCGATCCTGCTTCGGGTGTTCCTCGTCGCGTTCGGCCCGCTCCAGTGGGATTGGCGTCCGGCCCTATGGCTGATCGCCATCCTGACGATGGTGATCGGGTCATTGCTCGCGATCGTGCAGTCCGATGTGAAGCGGCTGTTGGCGTACTCGTCGATCGCCCACGCCGGTTTCGTTCTGGTCGGTGTCATCGCTGCAACTCGGAACGGGATCGCCGGCTCGCTCTTTTACCTCCTTATCTATGCGGCCATGACGCTGGGCGCGTTCGCCGTCGTCACACTGTCGGCCCCGAAGGGGAAAGAGCGGCTCGAGTTGGGCTCATGGGTTGGGCTCGGACAGAGACATCCCGTATTCGCCGGCGCGATGACGCTGTTCTTCCTGTCTCTCGCCGGGATCCCGCCAACGGCGGGGTTCATGGCCAAGTTCTTCGTGTTCCAGGCCGCTGTTCAGGCCGGGGAGACTGGGCTCGTGATCGCGGGCGTGCTCGCGAGCGTCATCGCAGCCTTCTTCTACCTTCGCCTCATCGTGTTGATGTGGCTGCAAGAGCCGGCCGGCGACATTGGTGTCCTTGGGCTTACGCCGTCGGGCTCGCTCGTGGTGGCCATCACCGCTGCTGCAACGATCGTTTTCGGCGTGTACCCCGAGAGCATCATGCATCTCGCCCGGACGGCCGCCTTCTTCACGGGGTAGGCTCCTTTCATGACATCACTGCGCGACCCGGTCGCGATGCTCGAGCTCGACATCCGTTCCGACCTAGAGCGCGTGGAGGCAATGCTCCACGACGTGATCCGTAGTGATCAATCGATGGTGCAGGAAGCCGCTGCTTACCTCATCGACGCCGGCGGCAAACGCTTTCGCCCGATGCTGACGCTTCTTGCCGGTCACGCAGGCGATCCGACCGATCCGCGCCTCATCTCGTGCGCGGCTGCGATCGAGCTGACGCACTTGGCGACGCTGTACCACGATGATGTGATCGACGAAACGAAGGTGCGCCGCGGTGTTCCAACCGTGAACGTTCGCTACGGAAACAGCGTCGCAGTGCTGACGGGAGACTTCCTTCTGGCGCGCGCATCAGGGCTTGCGGCTGACCTCGGCGCCTACGTCTCCAGGCGCCTTGCGGATACGATCGCCGAGCTCTGTGAAGGTCAGATCATGGAGACGAATTCGGCGGGTTCGCTTGACGTGACGCCGGACCACTACCTCGACGTGATCGGACGGAAAACTGCGTCCTTGATCGCCACGTCGTGTCACCTCGGTGCGTGGCTGGCGGGCGCTTCCCCAGAGATCGTGGCGGCGATCACGAGCTACGGCACCGCGCTCGGCATGGCGTTCCAGCTTTCGGACGACGTACTCGACATCGCGGGGGAGGAGCAGGAGTCCGGCAAAACGCCGGGCACGGACCTCCGTGAAGGAGTCCTGACGTTACCGTCGCTCGAGACCCTCGCCGGCCGCGCGCCCGGTGGGGACGACCTTCGGCGCGCGCTGGAGACTCAGGACGTCGATTCGGCGCTCGTCGTGTTGCGGTCAAACGGCAGCGTGGAGATCGCGCGCGCGGCGGTCGCCGATTGGCAGGGGCACGCGCTGCGTGCGTTGGATCCTCTTCCGAGCGGCCCTGCGCGCGCAGCGCTGGAGCAACTGGTCGGGTTCATCAGTGACCGTTCGGCGTAGGCGAGGACGCCGGCGCGCGCTCTTCGTCGTCCATTCCTATTTCCTACGGGATACGCGGCCGCGACGTCATGCGACGGCTCTCGCCGATGCGGGCTGGGACGTGGACGTCATATGCGCGCGCGAAGCCGGGGAATCTCGTAGGCAGCGGATCGGCCGTATCCGGATCGAGCGGCTGCCCGCAAAGCGTCGGAGAGGCTCCAAGATGCGATACGGCTTCGAATACGTCTCGTTCACCATCATGGCTTTCTTCGCGGTAACGATGCGGTATCTGCGCAGACGGCACGACGCGGTCTATGTGCTCGGGGTTCCCAACTTCCTCGTGTTTGCCGCCGCCGTGCCGCGGATGCTGGGCGCGCGTGTGTTCTTGGATATGCGGGACCCTTTCCCAGAGTTCTTCGAAGCCAAGTACTCCCTTGAGCCTCGTCATCCACTCGTTCGGGCGCTGATCCTCGAAGAGAAGTTGTCGGCGAGATTCGCCAGCCAAGTCGTGACCGTCCATGACTCGATGGCCGATCTCTACACACGCACCGGGATACATCGGGAGCAGATCGCAGTCGTAATGAATGCCCCCGATCCTCGCCTGTTCGATACCAAGCCGATGCACTCTCACGAGCCGACGGATCGAACGATGCTTTACACGGGAACCGTCGCGCGCTGGTACGGAGTCGAGCTGGCCGTCGCAGCAGTCGCGCGCCTGCGAGACCAGATCCCCGGGCTACGGCTTCGGATCGTTGGAGACGGCCAACTTGTCCCCGCGCTTCGAGAGATGGTCATTGTCGAGGGGATCGGAGATCGCGTTCTGTTCGACGACCCGGTCCCTCTTGATCAGATTCCGGACATCGTCGCCGTCGCGTGGGTGGGGATCCAGCCCAACCGAGCCGATCCCCTGATGAGGTACAGCCTTTCCACGAAGGTGCTGGAGTGGTGTCTGCTTGGGCTTCCCGTTATCTGCGGCGAGACCGAGCCGCTGCTTGAGGTGTTCAAGGACGGTGAGGTGATGTTCCATAAGGCAGGCGACCTCGACGGGCTATGCGCCAGGTTGATGGAAGCACACAGCTCTTCGGATGCGCTCGTTGCGCGCGCGGCGCGCGCGAAGATCGCATCTCAACGTTTCAGCTACGCGGAAGAGGTTGCGAAGCTGCTCGAACTCATGGATGGATAGCTCGGGTATAATTCGGGCCGCTCGGCGCTCGAGGGACACTCATAACCGCTGGTAGGAGCTTCGATCCCGATGTCCGGCACTCCAAAACGACGTACACCAGTTACGCGCATCAAGGCGTCCGCACAAGATGGGGCGCGGGCGCTCGATTTCGACACGCTGTTGATCGAGAACGCGCGCAAGCTCGTTTCGTTCAGGCGATACCTTCGCGAGATGTGGGAGCGCCGTTCGCTCGTTCGCGTTCTGGCTGCACGGGAACTAAAGGGCACGTACGAGATGAACATCGTGGGGTTCGCGTGGTGGATGCTCGAGCCTCTGTCCCTTGCAGCGGTGTACTTCGTGTTGGTCAAGATCCTTCAGAAAGGTACTCCTCCCAGTTACGTCGTCTTCCTTCTCGCATCGTTGATCCCGTTCAAATGGTTGAACTCATCCTTGATCGGCTCGATGGGGACGGTTCGTCAGAATGCAACGCTGATCACGGACGTCTATTTCCCGCGCGCGCTCCTTCCGGTCACCGAGAACGTCATCGGTCTCGCTCACTTCGGTGTTGGACTGCTTGTCGTCCCATTGTTCATGTTGATCCTCGGCGTCGGTTTCAGTTGGAGCCTGTTGTGGCTCCCGGTCATCGCCGCAGTCCAACTCTTGTTTAGTCTCGGGATCTCTTACCCGCTCTCGGTTTGGGGTTTGAACTATCGAAACCTCCCCGGATTGATGGGAAACGTGCTTCGTCTGTGGTTCTACATGACGCCTGCGCTGTGGCGGATCAGCAGGGTCCCGACGCGGCTGCGCTTCCTTATCTACCTGAATCCCCTCACGGGGATCTTCCGCAGCTACCAGGGCGCGATCTACGACCACCACGCTCCGGGGTTCGACCTGTTGTGGACCGCGTTCATCGGCGTGATAACGCTCGTTTTTGGTTCGTGGTACTTCACGCGGCGCGAAGCTCAGTTCGGGAAAGTACTATGACCGAGAGCGCCATAAAGGTCCGAGATCTCGGCATCCGTTTCTTCCTGAGGTACCAACAGCGTCCGACCGTTCACTCCGGCATCGTTCGCTTCTTGAAGCATCATCAGAAGCCGGAGGAGTTCTGGGCACTGCGCAAGGTGAGCTTCGAAGTCCCGAAGGCTCAAGTCATGGGGATCATCGGCTCGAATGGGTCGGGCAAGTCGACCCTTCTGCGAACGCTCGCACGCATTTATTTCCCAGACGAGGGCGAGCTTGAGATCCGCGGACGTGTTTCGAGCCTGATATCTCTGGGTGCCGGCTTCCACGCGGAATTGTCGGGACTTCAGAACATCTACTACAACGGGATGATCCTCGGTCTTAACAAAGAAACGCTGGATGCGCGGCGGGACGCGATCATCGATTTTGCGGATCTCGGCCCGTTCATCGATGCCCCTGTGCGCACGTACTCCAGCGGTATGCGCGCTCGACTCGGCTTCAGCGTCGCGGTAAACGTCGACCCAGAGATCTTGGTCATCGACGAGGTACTCGTCGTTGGCGATGCCCAATTCCGTGAGAGATGCGCGCAAAAGATAAAGGAGCTACTCCTCAAGGGCGCCACGGTGGTTATGGTTCAGCACAACCTTGAGGCCATTCTGCAGATGTCCCACCAGTGCATGTGGCTGGACAAGGGCAACGTCAAAATGCTGGGCCGCCCCTACGACGTCGTAAAGACATACCTCGAGGCCCGTGATCTCCCTATGGTTCCGCTTCCTCTCGAGATGGCCGTGCCGATCGATCCTTCTTCGGGCGGGCTCAACGAGGCCGGCTAAGGTGCTCGTAGACGTCCACTAGGACCTCGAGCTGCTTCTCCCACGTGTACGTGTTCGCGGCTGCGCGCGCGCGCGCTCGCACGGCCGTCAATTCTTCTTCCGAGGAGCACAATGTTCCGATGGCGTCCGCTATCGATGACGGGTCTGATGCATCGAAAAGAGTGCCGACGTGATGCTGCTCCATGATGGCCCGAACGTCGGGAAGATCGCTGGCCGCGACGGCGAGCCCGGCGTGCAGGTATTCGAACAGCTTGTTCGGCGCGGCGAGCACGTTATTGAGACCGATCGGCAGGTAGGGGGCGAGGCCGATGTCCGCGCCGGCGATCGCGCCAACGACGTCGTCGGGATCAACCGCCGGCGGAAAGACGACGTGCCCATCCATCGTCGAGGATGAAGCGAGGTCTCGGAGGTTCGACGCGAGCGGGCCCCAACCGACCATCACGAGCCGGCAGCGGGGCAAGCGATCGAAGGCGCGAACGACGTTCTCAAGGCCGCGGTTCGGCGTGAAACCGCCCGCGTACACCACGAGGGTCTCGCCCTGGCGACGCAAGCTTGCAAGCAGACCTGCCGCCGGATCCGGCGCGGCGGATTCAGGGGGGCAATTCATCACGACCGCCGGAGCTGGGATGCGGTACCGCTCAACCAGCACGACGCCTCGCGAAGGCGATGGAACGAGAACCGCATCTGTTTGTCCGATCAGCCCGCGCTCGATACGACGCCAACGCGTCCTCTCCCAGGAGGAGAGCCCCGTCAGATCGGGGTACAGCTCATGAGCGTCGTATACGAGCCGAGCTTCGCGCGCGCGCGCCGCCGCAGAAGCGGCTTGAAGGGTGTTGAGATCGTGCGCGTGGTAAACGTCCGCCTGGATCGCAGCGGCGGCTCGCGTGAATCGCCGCGAGAGGATCACGTCACGGGCTATTACCGCTGCAGCGGGACGGAAACGGCCGCCGCCCTTTCCGCTGTTCGAGGCGGCTCCGGTGATAGTCGGTCCGGAGAACCGTCCTGCTTCAACGGAACGAAGCACGACGAACCCATCTCGTTCTTCTCGTACGGGCACGTTGCCCGCCCGGACAGCGAGCACAGTCACGTCGTGACCTGCCGCCGCGAGACCACGCGCCTCGCGGAGCACGCGCGCGTCGCGCGTGAACGGGTTACGAACCAGCATGCAGATGCGCATCGTTAGCGGGCCGCTGAGGGCGCGCGGCGCACCTCAGCCGTCATGGTGCCGCGAGTATAGTCGAGCACATGGCGGCAGTTCCTCGCGCACGTTTCACACGGCGGATCCGAGCGCTCGGCGCCGGGATCCTCGGGCGCCGAAGCCCGTCCTCGCAAACGCCGGGGATGGCCCCACACGGCATAGCGGGACCGTTCGAACAACGAGCCCAAGATGCCCTGCATGCGCTTCCGCAAGGGGAGTCGCCGATCCTGATCGCGTACACGCCCCTCGTCCGGAACAACCCGTACCAAGCGATGCTCTATTCGTCCTGCTGGGAGAGAGGCATCGCCGCCGTGCCGGTGGATGATCTGAACGACACCGGCGACCTTTCGCGTCTCGCAGGCCCTGCGAACGTTTGGTTGCACGTCCATTGGACGTCGGCTGTGCTCGGGGGAGCGACATCCCAGGCCGACGCCCGACGGCGATTGGATCGCTTCCAAGCGCTCTTGGACCGCTTCACGCGTGCCAGGGGACAGATCGCCTGGACCGTTCACAACGTGCTTCCTCACGAGCGTCGATTCCACGACCTCGAAGTTGACGTCTGTCGAGTACTCGCCGAGCGAGCCGACCTGATCCATGTTCTTCATGAAAAGACCGTCGCTCTCACCGAGCCCTACTACCAGCTGCCTCGAGACAAGGTTCGTGTTGTTCCGCACGCAAGTTACGTCGGCATCTACCCGAATGTCATCGGCCGTGTTCAGGCGAGATATCAGCTCCGAGTTCCTCCGGGCGCGCTCACATTTTGTTTCGTGGGCGCCATGCGCCGATACAAGGGGATCGACCGGCTGATCGACGGCTTCTCGACCGTCTTCAGAGAACGAGGCGATGTACGGCTTCTGCTGGCCGGTCCCGGGTTGAGCGCCGCAGAGGTCCGCCGGTTGAGTGCACGCACGCGCGCGGTGCCGGGAATCATCGCGCGTTTCGAGCGCATCCCAGAGTGGGATCTTCAGGTCTACTTCAACGCCGCCGACGTAGCCGTCCTGCCGTATGAGGACGTGCTCAATTCAGGGGCGCTTATGCTCGCCTTCACGTTCGGACGTCCCGTGATCGCATCGCGGCGCGGGCTACTCACCGACATGGTCACCGAGGATGTCGGCATCTTGTTTGACCCGGATGAGCCGGCCGGTCTCGAGCGCGCCCTTCGCTCGGCGGACACGCTCACCGATCCACGTTTCGCTCTGGCAACTCGCGCGCGCGCCGAGCAGTACGCGCCCCGAGCGATGGCCGACGACTTCGCCGCTTTGATCCGCGGCTGGCCAAAAGCCTGACGTCAGTCGCCGCCCCAGGACACGATCGCGTCTGCGATCCGCTCACCCGCGTGACCGTCCCACAACGGTGGTCGCTGCGGCTCCGGCCGTGGCGCGGCGAGGACGGCCCGCGCCTCTCGCACAAGAACGCCTGGATCGCTTCCGATGAGCTTGTTCGTTCCCATCTCGATGGTGATCGGACGCTCGGTGTTTTGCCGCAGCGTGAGGCAGGGTGTCCCCAGTATCGTCGTTTCCTCTTGGATCCCGCCGGAGTCCGTGAGCACGATCTGCGCCCGGTCCATGAGCCGCAAGAAGTCGATGTAACCGATCGGCTCGACGCAGCGGACGGGACCCGCATCACCGATGAGTTCGTCAAGCCCGTGCGCGCGCATCATCTTCACGGTGCGGGGGTGCGCGGGGAACAGGACCGGAAGATCGGTTGCGAGGTCGGCGAGCGCTTTTAGGATCCCGCCGAGCGTCGCAGCGTCGTCGACGTTCGAGGGCCGATGGAGCGTGACGAGCGCGTATCCGCGATCGGGAAGCCGCAGAGTCTCAAGGATGGACGAACCGCGGGCCTGGTCGAGATGATTGGTGAGCGAGTCGATCATCGGATTGCCGACGAAATGGATCCTCGCGCGCTCGATCCCCTCGTGGACGAGGTTCTCTTCAGCTTCCGGCGACGTGGTGAAAAGCAGCGTCGAGAGCCGATCGGTCACGACGCGGTTGATCTCTTCGGGCATCGATCGATCGAAGCTTCGAAGGCCCGCCTCGACGTGTGCCACGGGAAGAAGCAACTTAGCGGATACGAGAGAAGCGGCGATCGTCGAGTTGACGTCACCGACGACAACGGTCAGATCCGGCTGTTGCTCCACCAGTACGGGCTCGATGCGTTCCATGATGCGAGCCGTCTGTTCCGCGTGCGACCCCGATCCAACCTCCAGGTGGACGTCGGGTGTCGGAAGGCCGAGCTCGTCCAGGAACGTTTGAGAGAGAGCGCGATCGTAATGCTGACCGGTGTGCACGAGGACGTTGGTTGCGTGCAAGGTCTCGAGCGCGCGAATCACCGGGGCGACCTTCATGAAGTTCGGCCGCGCGCCGACGACGTGCAGGATCTTCATCTGGATGGTGGGATCGGTCGATGTCGGATGCCCTCAGGACTGTTCATGCGTATGTGAGTATGTCCTACAAGTGTTTGGGACGCACGGTGGTACTCGACTCGCGGGGTCGCTCGAAAGGCCAAGCCTATTTCGCCACATACCAAGCCGAGCGCTCTCCGATCCGTTGATCTCACGTTCGTCTTGGGGATCAGCTTCTCTTGCGCAGCCAGATGCTCCCACCCGGGTTCACGAGACACAGAGGCATGTGCTGCTCGAATCTTGAACGGTACCGCTGCTCCAAGTAGGTGCTGAAAAAGACTATGTCGAACGCGCGATTGAATTCGAGAAAAGCTCGCAACATGTAGGCCTCGTTCCACGCGCGCGTTTCCTCAAACCAGGGGCGGGGGTACTCGAATGGATAGAAAATATCGTGGAAATGAACGTACACGCCTTCGCGCAGCAAGGGCAGGATCTCGAGGACGAGCCGGTTGACATCACTCGCGGCTTTGCTTACGTGGGTGGAGTCGATGAAGAGAACGTCGTTAGGCCCCAGAGTCAAGAAGATCTCTTGATCGACGTCTTGAAGTCTCTTCTCCAGGATCGTCAGATCGGGGGGCGGCTTCGTTCCCTCGGTGCTCAAGACAGTCTCCAGCGTCTGCGGGTAGGGCTCGACGAAGGTGCAATTGACCTCGCTGTGGAGGAATAGGTCGCTCGTATCCAGGATGACGGCTGAGGAAAAGCCCGATCCAACTTCGATGACTTTCTTCGGCCGAAGGTAGCGCAGCATCGAATAGAGGATGATCGCGTCTGAGTATTCGAATTGGCCGTTGTTGAAGTAGTAGCGAAGCCCATCGCTCCTCTCGGCAGTGAACGGCATCTCGGCATAGAAAACCTGGAAGGACTCCATGAGCTGCAACTGCTGTGCGTCGTTCAAGTCGATCCCGGGCAATCCATCGGGGAAGCGATCGAAGTACCCCTCGAGACCCAAGATCTCGTCGAAATCGGGGATCGGGGAGTAGTAGTGCCCGGGAGGCACGTGTAGGGAGTCCTGTAACCCGGTTAGCTCGAGATCGAGCTTCTCTACCTTGTCGGTGAGGGCCTGCGCGCGAGCGTTGGCCTGCTTGTTCTCCATCCGCAAGTGTCGGTTCTGTTGGCGCAGGTGATCCCTGTCGGCCATCACTCGCTTAAGGAATGGACTTCTCCGAGCGACATATCCAAACAGTCGCCGGCCCCGCATCGCTGCGATGCTAACACGGTCTTCCGCGGGGCCGCCGCGACGGCTTCCGGTCGTGCACGGAACAGGTCGTCCGAACGGCGGTATCGCCGAGCCGAGGCGCCGGGCCATGCAAGGGAGTCGATGCCGGGGCGCTCACCCGACGGTAGAGTTATGTCGCTCATCCTAGGAGGACGAGTGAGCGAGCAGATCTTCGCCAAACTGGATGCGTGGACGTGGCGATCGGCGGTCGTCGGTCTCGGCTATGTGGGGCTTCCTCTCGTCGTAACTCAGGCGCGTGTCGGCATCACGGTGACCGGGTTCGATGTCGACGCAGAAGTGGTCGACGAGCTTTCCTCCGGTCGTTCGCACGTCGACGATGTTTCAAACGAAGACCTTTCTGAACTGTCCTCGCACGTTCGTTTCACGAGCGATCCCGCCTCCCTCCAGGAAGCAGACGTCATCTTCCTCTGCGTGCCGACGCCCCTCGCAGTGGGGAAGCAGCCGGATATCTCCTACATCGAGCGCGCCGCTCGCACCGTGGCGGGTTCCCTACGGCCGGGTCAGGTGGTGATCCTCGAATCGACCACGTACCCGGGGACGACCGAAAACGTGGTCCTTCCGATCTTGCTTTCGAGCGGCTTGCAGCTCGACAAGGACTTCCTGCTCGCCTACTCACCAGAACGGGTCGATCCGGGGAACACAGCGTTCCGAACGGCAAATATCCCCCGGATCGTCGGAGGCGTATCTCCCGAAAGCGCGCGCGGAGCCGAGCTTGTCTACAGACGGTTCGTCCAGAAGGTCCTCGTCGTTTCGAACGCGCGCACCGCTGAGATGGCGAAGCTCCTTGAGAATACGTTCCGTTGGGTGAATATCGCACTAGCGAACGAGATGTCCTTCGTGGCCCGCGCCATCGATGTGGATATCTGGGAGACGATCGAAGCCGCCGCGACGAAGCCGTTTGGCTTCATGCCCTTCTATCCGGGTCCAGGCGTTGGGGGGCATTGCATCCCCTTGGATCCGTTCTACCTTCAATGGGCGGCCCGGATGACGGGGGAGGGAACGCGTTTCGTTGAGCTGGCCGAATCGATCAACTCGCGAATGCCCCAGGTCGTTGTTGCGCGCGTGCAGGCGGCTTTGAATGAAGTCTCGAAGCCGCTGCGGGGGTCGCGCGTCTTTGTCGTGGGCGTGTCCTACAAGCCCAACGTCCGTGACCATCGCGAATCGCCGGCGATCGAATGTATCGCGCTGCTCGGTCGATCGGGTGCTGAGGTCGTCTACCACGATCCGCATGTGCCGACGATGCACGAGTCCGGGTTCGAACTCCACTCGCTTCCTCTTACAGCGACCGAGCTTTCAGCGAGCGATGCCGTTGTGATCCTTACCGATCACGACGATATCGACTACCCCATGATCCTCCGATCAGGGTTACCCATCGTCGACACACGCAGCGCTCTGCGACGGCGTGGCCTCACCGGCGAGAGCGTGTACCCTCTGTAGATCATGGCGGATCGGGCTGAAATTCGTCGACTTCTCGTGACCGGAGGTTGTGGCTTCATCGGGTCTAACTTCGTTCGGTCGTGGCTCGACGGTCGCGATGGAGTCGTGTGCAACGTGGATGCGTTGACGTACGCCGGTGATCCTCGCCGTCTCGAAGGGCTTCCTCCTGACCGTTACGAACATCGGAAGGTAGACATCACCGACGGTCATTCGCTCTCTCAGGTCGTTGCCGACTTCGAACCCGATGGGGTCGTCCATTTTGCCGCCGAGTCTCATGTGACGCGGAGCGAGAACGCCGCCGATGTTTTCCTTCGGACGAACGTTGAGGGGACCCGCACTCTCCTCGAAGCGCTCTCTAAAACAGAGCCTGCCGCGGTGATCCACGTTTCGACGGACGAGGTGTACGGCCCCTGCCTCGGAGATCCGTACCGCGAGGAAGACAAGGAGCCCGGGGAAGGGAACGCAACGAGTGCCTATGCGCGCAGCAAAGCGCTTGCCGACGATCTTGCGATGACATATCGACATGGCCTTCCGTTGATGGTTGCTCGTCCGACGAATTGCTTCGGACCTTGGCAGCACCCAGAGAAGGCGTTCCCCCGTTGGGTGATCCGTGCGCTGCTCGGTCAAGAGCTCCCCGTGTGGGGGGATGGTAGATACATCCGAGACTGGCTCCCCGTTCCTGACCTGTGCAGCGCGCTCCGCCGGCTGCTCGTCGAGGGCGTGCCGGGAGCGGCCTACAACATTGGTCCCGAGCGTGACCCCGAGATCACCAACGCCGAGCTGGCCCGCTGGATCCTTGCACATCTCGGTTTGCCCGCGAACCGTCTCGTCTTTACACACTACGATCGCCCCGACCACGACCGGCGCTACGCCGTTGACGCATCGCGGGTCCGAGCGCTCGGTTGGCGACCTGAGACCGACGTTTGGTCCAGGTTCGCTGAGACGGTTGAGTGGTACAAGACGCACAAGACCTGGTGGGGCACTCTTATCGACGAGGCTGAGTCGATCTATGCCGATCGAGCCGAGCTGAAGGGAGTGAGCGGGTGAAGGGGATCGTTCTCGCCGGCGGTCTCGGCACTCGATTCCATCCGGTGACGAAGGTGGTCAACAAGCATCTGCTCGACGTTTTCGACGAGCCGATGATCTTCTACCCGATCCGCTCACTCGTACGAGCCGGCATCGAGGACATCATCGTTGTGACCGGCGAATACGTTGCACAGTTCAAGGATCTCCTCGATGACGGCTCGGATCTGGGCGTCAAGATCAGTTTCGCCTATCAAGAGGGAGAGCAGGGGATCGCCGACGCCCTGTCCAAGGCCGAGCATTTCGCGCGCGATGACAAGGTCGTCGTGATCTTGGGAGACAACATCTTTCAAGAAGACCTCGCGCCGTACGTTCGTTCGTTCGCCCAACAAAAGAGCGGAGCCAAGATCCTCTTGAAGGAAGTCGGGATCGAGGACGCCATGAGGTTCGGAGTGGCGACCGTTCGGGACGGGCGGATCCTCGATATCGTCGAGAAGCCGACAGACCCTAAGAGCAACCTCGTCGTCACCGGCTGTTATATGTACGACTCGCGCGCGTTCGACTTCATCCGGGGACTTGCGCCGTCGGCGCGCGGCGAACTGGAGATCACCGACCTCAACAACGTCTACATCTCCGAAGGGACGATGACGTATGACGTTCTTTCCGGCTGGTGGACGGATGCTGGTACGCCGGCAAGCAAGCTGAAGGCTTCGATCCTCGTGGCCTTGCAGAAGGGCGTCGTTTTCCACCAATGATCACGTGGTGACAGCCGCGCGCGAGAAGCCCGCTTCATCTCGACTCCGCCGCCCGGCTGCTCAAACGTTCCTTGCCCTGTTGGTCTTGGCGCTTTTCTGGGTCGCGTTCTACTCGTCGATATGGCGGGGACATGAATTTATCGGTTATGACCTCCTGCGGTTCAATTACCCGCTGGATAAGTTCATCTTCCAGCATGTCGGACTCCACCATGGACTCCCGTTGTTCGACCCGTTCACCTACAACGGGGTCGACTTCGTCGGGAACATCCAGAGCGAGCTCTTCTACCCTCCGAAGCTCCTGATGGATCTCGGGCTGAAGGCGGTAGGGATGCGCCTCACGTTCTCGATGTACACGGGTTTCCTGCTGCTGCACGTGCTGATCTTCTCGGTGTCGATCTACCTGGTCTGCAAACGTCTCACGAAGTCATGGTGGCTCTCGATACTGGCCGCGCTAACCCTTGCATATGCGGGCTTCTTCCAAGGACAACTTGAACATCTTTGGTATTTCACGACTCTCGCGTGGGCCCCACTGGCGTATTACGGGCTGGATCGCGGGCTGCGGGAGGAACGGACGAGCGGCTCGATGATCTACATCATCTCGAGCGTTTTCATGCTGTTGGCAGGCTATCCACTCCTCTTCTTCGCCCTGCAGATCCTTATCGTAGGTGGAGTCCTTGTCTCTGATGTCGTCAACGGCAGGTGGCCGACCGTACGAACCATCGGTCGCTTGGCGCTGGCGTGGGTGATCGTTCTATTCCTGGCCGCCCCGGCGGTGTTGCCCTTCCTCGCGCTCCTACGCTCGGCAGTCGCGGACATATCACGCCCCAGCTTCTCACCACGCGTTCTGCTGACGGGTTTCGCGCCGAACTCGCTGGGAGGACTGTCGGGCGACTTCAACCTCGCGGGTTCGGACATCACCAACAGCTACTACTTCTCAGGGATCGTATTCTTCGCCTTCCCCATCGCAGCGTTCTATCTTGCTCGGCAGCGCGATCGAGTATCGCGGCGCGCGCTCTTCGCCCTGGTTACATCGCTCGCCGTGTGCAGTGTGATCGTCTTCACGCCCTTGACCAGCCGAGTCGGCGTGCTCCGTTCGTGGATGTTTGCCGGCGTCATCGTCGTCCTGTTGTTCGTGCTGGTCGTGTACGCGGGGACCCTTGCATTCCGAGCCGGGCGCGGCCATCGGATAGCGATCATCACGCTAGGCGTGATCTCGATCGCCTTCGTGTACCGATACAACCGGCCCGGCGCCTTCAACGCGCTACCGGGATCGGCGCGCGCCCCCAGCAATCAAAACTTCGTCATCGGCGACGCTCGTCTCATGGCCACCATCGAGGCAGACAGCCCTACGTATTCGATACTCGTGGACTCCGGGGTGGTTCGAGGGAACCTCGAAGGGTGGCCTCGTGTTGCGATGACGCGGTCGGTCAGCGGATTCGACCCAACGGTCCAGAGGCCTTATATGAGCACCCTGTACAGGTCGGCTGCGCTCGGCGGTAAGCCCGTGCGCCTCGTCATAATCAGCAAGTCTCCGAACCTGAAGTGGCTCGCCGACAATGGAGTCAAGTACATCGTTTCGAGCGCAGACAAGTTCCCACTCCTGTCGAACGGGCCGAAAGTGGTCTTCCGCAGCGATTCATACGACATACTCGAGTTGCCGCGACCCCGAGCGTTGCTGTCGAGCGACGGGTGTGCGACGATCTCCGATGTCGCGCTCGGTACGACGAGTCTTTCCTTCACTGCAACCGCGCGCGCGGCGGGATGCATGGTGCGCGCGACGTCCAACTACTCCTCGAACTGGCGGCCGTCGGACCCACGAGTGCGACTTGCCCCCGTGGCCAACGCACTCGGCTTTACGATCGGCCCGCTGCCTCCAGGTTCTCATCGATTCGTACTCCGTTACCGCAACCGAGCATTCGATATTGGTCTGCTCCTGCTCGTCGTCGGAGTTGTCTTGCTGTTGGCCTTCGTCTGGACGTCGGTCCGAAGACGCGGTCGCCCGAGCGGCATCGCCCAAACGTCCGCTGGATCCTCGGAAGTGCGGGCTTCCGGACCTGACGGCGTATCCGGAAAGGAGCCTTGATCTGAGCGGCCTCTTCTGCCCGGCGTGCAACCGCGCTGTTGGTCGATTCGCGTCGGGGCCGGCCGGACGGCCGAACGCGCGCTGCCCGCACTGCCAGGCGTTGGAGCGTCATCGCATGCTTCTGCTCATCCTACGGTCGCATGGATATCTGTTCGTCCCCCCGGCAAAGGTGTTGGACATCGCACCCACCCGATCCGTTCGCAACTTCCTTGTTCCGCTGATGGGCTCTCGATACATCGCAACTGACCTGTTCGAGATGCCGGGCATCTCGCTTCGAAGTGATCTCACGAAACTCGGCTTCGCCGAGGCCAGCTTCGATGTCATCATCTGTTATCACGTTCTCGAACACATCCCCAACGATGGCGCTGCGATGTCTGAGCTGGCTCGCATCCTCAAGCCGGGCGGTATCGCCTTCATCCAAGTTCCGCGACACCGGGGGATCGCGACAGAGGAGGATCCGACGGCTCCAGAAGAGGAGCGCGTCCGTCGGTTCGGCCAGAACGATCACGTGCGCTACTACGGCGATGATCTGGAGCAGCGGCTCCGCGCCAACGGCCTGTTGCCGACGACCGTCCGTCCGGCCGCTGCCTGGCCAACGGCGCAGATCCGCCGGTTCGGTCTCCAGCCGCAAGAGGAGATCTGGATCTGTCGGGCAGGAACCGCCGAGGATTCAAGCGAGAGGCCCAACGTTGGCTCGTGGCAGCCACCAGGCCTTATTCATGTGCCAAGAGGGCCACTGCTGAAGCCGATGGTCAAGCGTGCATTGTTGCGATCACCCATAGGGAGGGCGGCCCTGCGATCTGTGCGCAAGCTGTTTGGCAAGTAGCCGTCGGGGACCTTGGTTACAGAGTGCCCGACGAAAGAATAGATGCCATGGTCTCTCGTGCGCGCTGCGGAGAGCACGTGCGTTCGATGAAAGCAGCACTGTTGCGAGAGATTTCGCTCCACGTATGCTCGTCCTGGTAGAGGCGGACAACGGTCCGGGCGAACTCGTCGGGCGCGTCGACCACAAACAGGTCGCGGCCAGAAACGACATCCATCCCCTCGACTCCCATGGTTGTTGTGACGACGGGCAGCCCGCGCGACATGCTCTGCGTTATCTTCCCTTTCATGCCGGCGCCGTAGCGGATCGGAGCGATCAGCGCGCGCGCGCTATCGATCACCGGCTCAAGGTCTCGTACCCATCCGACCTGTTCCACTCCCTGTGGTATCGACGTGGGGAGATCTGATTCCTTCAGACCCCGCCCAACCACTCTGAGGGTCAGGTTGGGCATAGCCGATCGGATCGGAGGCCAGATTATTTCCAAGAGATATCGAAGAGAATCGACGTTCGGGGGATGATTGAAGTTGGCGACGAAGAGCAATCCTTTACGCTCGGCATATGGAACGTTGACGGGAACGACTTCATGGATATTTGGAATGACCTCTATCCTGGCGTCCGGCGCCATGTGCTGCAAGATCTCCTTCTCATCCTCAGTTATCGCGATAGTGGCGTCGGTTAATCGGGCCAGGCTCGACTCGACCAGAGCGTATCGACGCGCGGATTTCAATGTTTCCTCGCTCGGTTCCAGCTGGGCGCTTCGTGACAGCCGCAAGTAATGAAGATCCACAGAGTCATAGATTATGGGGGTTCCGGGAACGAGCGAACGCAGGATGGGCACGTAGAACACGCCGATCTCGGGCCGCTCGACGATGGCCGCTTGGATCGTATCGCCCAGCTTGAGCAGGTTCGTTTGCGCGTGTTTCGGGCCAGTAAGAACTTCGATCCCCATCTGCTGAAGGCTGTCGGCGTGGTAGTCGATGGTTTCCGTTCGGGCGCAAATGAATGTGACCGGAAGATCCAGCGATCGAAGGACTTGTAGGAGATTGTAGAGACGCAAAGAACCCGAATCTCGATCGTACCGAGGGACGTTGGCGCCGACGACGACGACCCGGCGGTTTCGCTGTCGGTTGGCGGCGCGAGCCGGGTCGGTTCCGGGCGGGAAGTGATCCCGCGCAAGTGTCTCGGCCCATTTTTCTAGGAACTTCTCCTTGTTGATGGTCTGGTAGCGCTTGATACCCGAGGACGTGCTCGTGCCGTGCGATACACCTTCTAGATGCGTGATTACCGCGCGAGGCTGGTACACAACCCGGTACCCGAGAGATCGGATCGTGAAGGCGAGATCGGTGTCCTCGTAGTAGGCAGGCACGAACCGCTCATCGAAGCCGCCGATGCGAGAGAAGAGCTCGCGAGGAACCAGGATGCACGCCCCCGAGCAGTAATCGACGTCGCGAACGAAGTTGAATTCGGGGAGGTCGGGATGCTTCCCCCGACCGAAATTCCACCCCGAAGCGTCGTTGAAGATGATTCCGCCAGCCTCTTGGATATTGCGTTTGGTGTCGATCAGCTTCGCGCCTACAAGACCGATGCGGGGGTCATTCTCTGCAGTGTCAAATAGATAGCGTAACCACCCAGGATGCACGACGGTGTCGTTATTGAGAAAAACGACGTATCTTCCTCGTGCATCCCGAGCGCCGGCGTTGCACGCGCGGATGAAGCCGACATTGGAATTGAGGCTCACAACGCGAAGGTTGCGCATAGATCGGAGCATCCGCGCAGTATGGTCTGGTGACGCATCGTCTACGACGATCACCTCATAGGGGATGTCGCCGCCAACACTCAAGATGGATTCGAGGCACTGGCGAGTGACTGCAGCCTTGCCGTGGACGGGGATAACGATCGATACGGCGACTTCTGAGAAAGAAGGAAAGGAGAGGGGCGGTCGCAGACGCCTTCGCACGCGACGCATGAGAATCCGAGCACGTTTCAAAACGGGTCGCACTACCTTTGCACTGAAACGGGCAGGCGGTTGGACTGCCGTAGGTGATCCTGAGCGCGCGACGGGCCTTTTCACCGCCGGATAGTCCGGAGCCATTAGGGGCGCCATGTGGTCGCGCTTCACCAGTTCGGTAAACAGCTCCTCGACTGCCTCGAAGAGGAATGCGGGATCGAACGTTGTCGCCTCGTCTCCACGAGCGGCCGTCAGCCTGTCAAACGTTTCTATCGCAGTCAGAACATTCGGACGAGGCCGCCCCGTTCTCATCCCGTCGAAGGCAGGCGTGGACGGGTCCGAATGCGCTTGAACGAGCTGAGAGGCATGACCTGGCTTAAAGGAGTCCTGTGGCTGCCCCTCGGTTTCGTCCGGCAATTCGCCCCCTCCTCGTCATACCCACCTGTCACTGCTAAGCGCCACCAACATCTCGTCACCCGCGACTGGAAGGTGAAGTCATGTATCTCCCTCGGCTTGTCGAGGGGCCACTCTGATGAGACCAATCTCGATGGAAATCTGTTCACTCACAGAACCGCTGCTTTCCCTAGCCGCACGCATTTGGTGCTCTGTTCACCCTCCAAATGGTCGCGTACGAACTGGGGTGAGCCACGAGCGTGAACTGTAAGTTGCGTGCCGTCGGCTTGGGCGACACGATCCCCATTGCATACCTATCCCAGATCAGAAAGACGCCGTGGGTGCGGAATGCTGAATCGATGGTAGGCGAACATACGTCAAGCCGATGCAGGTCGCAGAGACCCGCATGTGCCGTCAAGCTCACGACCGGTGCCGACCACCATTCGAAGCCGCAGAGCATTCCACCATCCGCAGCGAGTCTCTCTACGTACTTCGATGCGACGGCCTCGGCGTTTTTCTGGTCGCTCCTTGCATGTGTATAAGCGCGAACGTTCTCCGTCACGACCGATCGGATGGGGACGATGGCCACTGCCGCAAATATCGCGACGAAGAGCCCGGCCGCAAGGATGCGCGACCGTCGAGCAGCGAGGCGAGGCAGATCCTTCTGTTTCAATGCTGTGAGACCGAAACCAAGCAACAGAAGGTACGCAAGTGTCAACGGAACGAAAGCGATCTCGATCCGGCGAAGCCACGCCTTGCTTGTGGGCGTTACAAAGACCCACCACACGAGGTAAATGGCGGAGTATGAGAGGAGCAGAACAGCCAATGCCCGCCCGGGTTTCCGGAGCCATTCGCGCCATGCGCAGCCACGAAGAAGGAAAGCAAGCAGAACGAGGAGGAAGGGGAGGGCAAGAAAGATGAGGAGCGACACCTTTGAAATCCCCATCTGGTTGGCAAGGAGAACGATATGGTGCGCACCCTTGTGCAGCAGTCCGGGCTCCGGGCTACCCCCAGCCACCCCGGCTTGGAACCCCACGTCGGATGCGCCGGTTTTCCAGTAGGCGATCCACCGGGACCAGGACCCTAACTGCACCAGTCGATACAGCTCCCACGAGACGATCGGGATGAGAAGCGCAAACGCACTCGCGAGCAAGCGCCACTTTGATAATTCCGCTCGAACGATGACCACCAGAACCAAACCCATCAAGACGATGGGGACCGTCGCCAATGCGACCGTCTTTATCGTGATCGCGACTCCACAAGCTAGAAAAGCTGCGCTCGCCGACAGGTAGGGACGTTCGGTGCCTTCGGCCACACGTGCAATGAAGAATAAAGCGGCGACCGCCAACGCAGCGACTGCGAACTCGCCGTACCCACTAAGAGCCCAATTCGAGACTTGCGGCACTGCGAGGATCAATACGAGCGGACCAAAGAACCGGAGCCACGGCCACGGGCGGAGCACGAGCACGGTCAAGGTCAGAAGCGACGCGATGAACAGCAGATTTGTGAGTTGCAGCCCAAGCGACGAGAGACCGAAAGCCCTTACCGAAAGTGCCGCGATTAGAAGGAAGAAGCCTGAAGTCTGAACCTCCGGGGGTGAGATGCTCCATCCTCCGTAGTACCGAGCAAAACCCCGGCCATGCGCAATATTTGATGCCACCTGATAGTTGATCCCCCCATCGAAGGTCAGTGTGCTATGCAAAGCGACGCGCGCGAGCAAAGCGAAGGGTGCGAGGATCGCAAGCACGAGGGCCACTTGGCGAGCACTCGGCAGTCGCAGGCCTCCCCAAGGACCACGTTCCTCCGGCAGGCCTTGGGCTCCGCGCTTGTGCCGCTCTGAGGGGACGGTGGTTGAGGACTGTTCTTCTTGGAGCATTATGCGCAGTCTCGCATAATCGTCATCCTGCCGCCATGAACATCGATCGGTCGCTCCTGTAGATGCCGTCACGGTTCCAGAAGATCGCTTACCCTCTCGTGAGTGCCGGGGAACGTCCCCGCCCGGACGAAACCGACGCGATTGCCTGCCCTTCGCGGCCTGTGTCAAGTACTTATGCGGTAGCATTCCCGCTAACATGAACCAATCGAGGCCAACGGGGACCCGAGACGTTGATTCCGGTCGGAACGTGATGGCCGAGCCGCCGTTAGATTCCGTGACGCCTTTTGTCTCTGTCATCCTTCCCGTGTACAACGAACAGGGACACCTCCTTGCAGAGATCGAGCGAATTCAGGCCGCGCTGGAGTCCTCTGCCTACTCATTCGAGATCATCGTCGTCGACGACGGCTCGACGGATGGGTCCACTGATCAACTGCGCCAGATCCCCGGTCTCCGCCTTATTCAGTTCAGCCAGAATCGAGGTTCGGGTTCCGCCAGAAAGGCCGGAACGCGTGCCGCGCGCGGCAGAGTCGTCGTTTGGACCGATGTGGATCTCACGTATCCGAACGAAGACATTCCTCAACTTGTTAAGGAGTTGGAGGGGTTTGATCAAGTAGTCGGCGCGCGCACGTCCGAGCAAGGAAGCCATAAGCTCCTCCGGGCACCGGCGAAATGGTTTATCCGGCGCCTCGCCAGCTATCTGATGAAGGTTCCCATCCCAGACCTGAATTCAGGCTTCCGCGCATTCCGGCGTGACGTCGCCCTGCAATTCCTCCCCCAATTGCCAAAGGGATTCTCTTGTGTAACGACCATGACCATGTCCTTCTTGGCGGGCGGTTACTCCGTGAAATACATACCGATCGAATACCGACCGCGAGCCGGAAGCTCGAAGTTCCATTGGTGGACAGACACGAAGTTGTACCTGACGCAAGTTGTGCGCATGGTCTTGTCATACGAGCCCCTTCGGGCGTTTATGCCCATCGGCCTAATGCTCACCGGCATAGGATTGGGGAAGCTCACCTACGACTGGTCTAGTCACAATTTCCGTATCACGACGAACACGCTCCTCATACTTTTTGCAGCTTTCCAAGTGATCGCGATCGGTTTGCTCGCCGATCTCGTTGTGCGTGTGAACCGCCGAACCGACGAAGTCGATCCAACATCTCTCTAGTCACGACGAAGACTCGACCTCGCTCTGTCGGGTTCCGCGAAGGCTCAGGATGACGATGTTAGACCCGCCACTCAAGCGTCGAATATGCCACGTGACCGCGGTCCGTCGAGTGATCGAAAGATGAGGAATCGCTGGGTAGGGCTTGGGGCACTCGCGGCGTCGCTCGCGTTCTTGGCATTGGCCTTATCCAAGACCTATCACAAGATCCCCAAAGGCTCCCTTCACTTCAGCCCGGCGTTTGCAGTTTGTGCAGTGCTGCTCGTCGCTCTCGCGAATTCATGGTCGGCCTTCGTCTGGCGCGTGCTCCTGGCTCCACGCGGGATAGACCTGCCGTTCCGCGAATCGCTTCGGATCGTCTCGCTTTCCCAGCTGGGGAAGTACCTTCCCGGGGGGTTTTGGCAACCTGTTGGCTGGGTGGGGCTTGGGCGAAGCTCGGGCATAGCCCCCGGCGTCGGAAGTGTCAGTATCGGCATGACGATGATCCTGATCGTTGCAGCAGCCCTTGTCGTCGGCCCGGTGCTTCTAGTCCTGAGTCACGCTGCGGGTTCCTTTGTATGGCTTCTCCTCGTCTTGCCTCTCGCACTCGGCTTGATCCATCCACGCACGTTAGAGGTGGTCCTGGCATTCGCAGCACGCGTCACCCGCCGGCCCGGCCTTGATGTAGGCGGCGTCCCGTTCAACCACGTCATCGTTGCGTTCCTGCTTGCGGTTCCAGTTTGGTTGATCCACGGGACTGCGCTGCTGTTAACGGCCCATGCACTGCACATGACCGGGGGCGGATGGGCGCTGATGACCGGGGCATTTGCGGTTGCGTGGTCCGTCGGGTTCTTGGCACTGCCGTTCCCCGGCGGTCTGGGGATCCGTGAGACGGTGCTCGTGATTCTTCTCGGAGGCGCTCTCACGACGGCGCAAGGCTTGTTGCTTGTCGTCGTTTTTCGTTTGGTTTTCATTGTCGCGGAGGCGCTCATGACCGGATTGGCGCTTGTGATCCCACGAGGACATGTTCGAGACGTCGCTAACACGGGCTGAGACTCAGTCTTGCATGCGGGTATCCTCACACCATCGCCACGTCCGAGCGATGCCCTCTCGCAAAGAGATCTGAGGTTTCCAGCCCAGCACGTCTAGAGCGAGGTCAATCGATAGGTAGTTGTGCGGTACGTCGAATGCTCGTGCAGGCAAACGGCGCACTCGAAAATGGTCGGCTCCGACGACCTCAGTAACGGTATGGATGAGCTCACCCAATGTCGTTGGCCGGCCCGAGCCGATATTGACAAGAGGCGGAGGATCAGGGGCTTCCACGAGTAGACGGATGGCATCCACCGCGTCGTCGATATAGAGGAAGTCACGGGTGACGGTATCTGGACCGAACATCACGACGTCGTTTCCGAGCTGCGCAGCGTTTAGCCAGTTTGCGATGACCCCTTGGCCGGTGCCGACCGGCTGTCCGGGACCGTAGACGTTCGAGAATCGCACGATGCTCAGCTCCGTACCGGAGGCCGCGCTATTTGCAAGCGTCTTCTCCATCTCGAGTTTGACTGCGCCATAAGCCGATCGGGGACCCACGGCCGAACGCTCGGTGTACGGGGGAGGGATCGTTGTGTCGTAGACGGTTCCCCCCGACGAGGGCAGGATAACGCGCCGGCTTCCGCGGTCGCGCCCTAGCGCTTCGACAAAAGCACGCAGAGTCGAGAGATCCTCTTGCGCGCGGCCGGGGTCTTGATGCGCTATCCCCGGGTTGATGCTATTCGCGAGGTAGATAATTGTCCGTGCCTCGGCCAGGGCTTGGGTCAAAGAACCGTCGGTTTCTATCCAACCGTCGGTCCGTGTGAATGTAGAGATACGATAGCCCGCGGCGTCCAATGAACGAGACAAGGCCGCGCCGATGAATCCGCGCGCGCCGATGATCGCAACCGGAAGATTGGTCATACTCATGCAATCTTTGCACGGAATCGGCAAACCGCGACTGTTGGTCGTAACCTCCACGATGCCTGCACGTCGCGGCGATGGTACCCCATCGTTCGTGTGGGATCTTGCAGAACGAGTCGCGGATCGATTTGAGGTTACCGTACTCGCTCCGATGATTCGCGGGGCCGCGAGGGAAGAGCGCACCGGCCACCTTTCGATCAATCGATTCCGCTATTTCCTGTCGCGCTATGAGGATCTCGCAGACGGGGCGATACTTGAAAACCTACGTCGAGACCCGAAACGTTGGCTCCAAGTCCCGCCGTTGATGGTTGCTGAAGCAGTAGCGGTCCGAAGGGCCATCCGTCGGATCAATCCGGACGTAGTGCACGTGCACTGGCTGATTCCTCAAGGTGTCGTTGTTCGGTTCGTCGCTCCACGCATTCAAAAGGTGGTCACGACTCTGGGCGGGGACGTTTACGCCCTGCGAGGCTCGATCGCCCGCGCTCTGAAGCGCACGGTCATACGAAATGCGGATGCAGTCACCGTTATGAACAAAGAAATGGCACAGCGCATGATCGATCTCGGAGCCGACCCTGTTGATACGTACATCATCCCGATGGGAGCCGAACCCACCCCCCGGGAGGATGGACGCCCATCGCCGTCACGCGAGGAAGACCGAGTCCTCTTCGCGGGTCGGATGGTCGAGAAGAAGGGTGCAACGGTCTTGCTTCGCGCCCGGGGCTTAGCGACTCGGACGTGGAAGACGCAGATGGTGGGAGATGGGCCTCTTCTTTCTGACATCAAGCGTCAGGTGCGATCTTCGCCCGAGGTGACGTTGTCGGGTGCACTGCCCCGATCGGCGCTTGCAGACGCGATGGTGCGCTGTGCCGTGTTCGCGTTGCCATCGGTCCGTGCCGCAACCGGCGACCAAGACGGTTTGCCCGTCGTACTCCTGGAGGCGATGGCAGCTGGCTGCCCGATCGTCGCATCTCGGCTACCGGGTATCGACGAGGTGATCGTCGATGGCGTAAACGGACTTCTCGTGCCTCCTGGAGAGCCTGCCCCATTAGCCGAAGCAATCGACAGGCTGTTGAGCGACAGGAGTCTGGCAAACAGATTGGGCTCCGCCGCTGCCGAGACGGCTAAGAGCTTTTCCGCCGAGGCGATCGGCGAAAGGTACGCCGAGCTGCTTGAGAAAGTGGCCAAACGGAGGCAGAAACTTTGAGCGACCCGATCGATAAGCGCCGCGTCGATACCTACGAGGGCGATCGCCAAGGGCCGGTGCGAATCCGCGAAGGGGTTCCGTACTCTGATAGAGATACGACGCTGTCGCTCTTGCCCGGGGCGGCTGTCGGAGAATGGCTGGCGGACAATCACGCGTTCATCCGTGGCCGATTGCTCGATTGCGGATGCGGCAATCGACCATACGCGGCTTGGTACGCCCCACTCATCGAAGGTTCTGTCGGGCTCGACGCGCAACGCGCCCATGAGGTCGACGTTGTCGGCTTCGCCGATTCCCTGCCTTTTGCCGATGAGACGTTCGACACGGTTCTTTGTACCGAAGTGCTCGAGCATGTGACGAATGCCGAACTATGTGTCGCGGAGCTATTCCGTGTTACCCGGCCCGGTGGCTACGTTCTCGTGACGGTCCCCTATCTCTATCCGACCCACGAACTCCCATACGATTTCCGGCGGTTTACCCATCTCGGGCTGCTCAGCGTGCTGCAACGCGCTGGATTCGACGAGGTTGTCGTCGAGGCTAAGGGCGGCCTAGGGCTCCTCGTCTCTCATTACATCGTGCTCGCCATCGTGAATCTGTTGGATGGAATCGGACGAAAGCTCGGGCTTCGCCGACGGGTGACTCAAGGCAGGCGCACGCGACCTTTCCTGTGGGCTCCGCAAGAAGCACGTATTCGCATGAGACGGATCCCGCGAAAGGTGAAAGGTTCTGCGGAGCGAGCCAGCCTGGGATACATGGCTGTAGGACGGCGGCCTTAGAAAGCGAAGCGTGAGCGGGACTCACGTCGCCTCTCGATCACGGTCCCGGCGCGAGCGAGCTACGGCAGCTCGTTGATCAGACTGCCGAACCGTTCCGCGATCTCAGCTGCTGGATACTGCAACGCCTTTTGATGGGCCGCTCGGCGGAACGCCGGTGCCTTCAGTTCCCCTGCGTGCAGCAGGCCCTCGTATAGCTCTTGGGACGTGGTGTACTCGATCGAGAACGCGTCGGACAGCAACTCTCGCAGGCATCCGGCCGCGGGCGCGATCACCGGTCGGCCGAACGACAGCGCGAGCATGAGAGATCCAGAGTTCAGAACCGACCGGTGTGAAAGCACGACACAGTCGCTTGCGTTTAGGAACACTTGTACATCGCCGTCGGCGATCCTGTTGAAGTTCGCCACAATCCGGGGATTCGCTTGGCAGCGTTCGCGAAGGTCCTCGAGCTCGGCGAACCGTCCGGCCGCTCCGGCCAAGATCAGTCGTAACCGATCGTCTACCTCACATGCGCGCTCGAACGCGTCGAGGAGCTCGTTGAGTCCCTTGTAGGGACGGATCCCGCCGAAATGACAGAGCACAGTGTCCTCTGGTCGCAGTCCGAGCTCGCGGCGCGCGCGCGCTTCGTCTACGACGTTCGGGTATATGTCGACGTAGTTGGGATGGGGGACGACCCGAACGCGATCGGCGGGCAGCTTGAAGTGGGCGGCGACGAGGTCCTCGGTCTCTGAGCACATCACGTGAACGACGTCGGCACGTTCCGCGAGTTGCTGGCGTAGCTCCGCTTCGACTTTGGGATACGCGCATTCATGCGGCATGACATTGTGGATCGTCCAGATGAAACTCGCGCCCCGAGCATGGAGATCGTCGACGCCTCGAATGAAGGACGTCATCTTCTTCCGGGCGTGTTGCTCGCTCGTTGCTCCTCCCAAGATCGGCGCCGTCCAGTGGAGGTGGTAGACGAAGCGCTTGCCGGGCTCGGCGAGGACGCTCCGCGCAACGTCCTCCGCCCGTCCTACTGGGATCGCAGCGACGGACGTCTCATGGTTCCAGGGGTAGAGCATCGTCTGATACGGGTTCGTGTGCCGATAGTCGGGGAAGAAGCCGAGGATACGCCTGCCGACCTTTTCGGCGACCATGAGGCTACGTCGAAAGCGGTCGAACTCCGCGGCGCGTTCCGCATACGTGTGACGCGCGAGGACCTCATCTTGAAGGCGCTGTCCTAGTTTTTGCATCTCGATCGGATCGGCGAGAAAGCGATGGATCAGATCGTCGAGCTGTTCCGCATCTTCGTAGACCGGCACATCCGCCAGGCCGGATTCATGAAGACCGACACTCGCGTTCGTTATGACGACAGCTCCGCATGCCAGACTTTCGTAGACTCGCGAATTGACGTTCCCGAACGGCTGGGCGGTGTGATTATGGTCGTCGAGAACGATCGACGCTTGCGTATAGAGAGAGGGCAGCGCGAAGTAGGAAGTCCGCCCAACCCAATGAGGAAGAAGCTCCTGGTTGAGACCGCGTTGCTCTCCGTATATCGCGAGCGGAAAATCCCGGCGAGACCGTGCGAGGGCCTGATAGATCTGCCGCTCTCTTCCCCATTGGTTCACCGTGGTGACGACACCGGAACGCTCGCTCTGCGCGGCTCGAGCGAACAATTCGTCGTCTACCCCGATGCGGAGCAGCCCGACCGGCCCCGAGTAGACACGCTTTATTTCGTTGATCGAGAGCTCTGAAGAGGCAAGCAAGGCGTCATACAGCTGGAGAGAGGGCGACGCGATCCAGTCCGTGGTCCGATTCCGGATCCAACCAAGCCGGAGGCACGGTTTTGTGACCTGGAAGAGGTCGAGTTCATCCAGCAGGACAAGGTAGATCTCTAGCCCATCCGGCGGGCGGTACCAATGTTCGCGAGGCACATAGACGACGTCATAGCCGATACGCTCCAGGAAGCGGCCGAGGCCGACTGCTGTGTATACATCTCCTCGCCCTTCCGTGAAGTCGAGTGTTTGGACGGCTATCGCGAGGCGAACGCCTTCACCGCCGAACTTCCGCTTCGTGACCGCCCGCAGATATTGCTCCTCGACGGCGCTATCTTCAGATAGCCGATACCTTGGTAGCGCGATCGGCAGAGGAAGGGCCGATTGCCCGCTTCGACTGCGAGGTTTGCCGGCTCGTCGAGTGAGGGAACGGGGGCGTCTAAGAGCGCGCGCCATGCTGACGATCGCGTGGCCCGTCTTCCACGTCTCGCTTTCATAGACGCTGTGCAACCGAGAACGCTCGTCTTGCAGCTGCTCGCGAAGTTGCTCGATCTGATGCTGTTTGCTCGCCTCTGTGTCTGCCTGGCGATTTCGCAGCAGCTGGATCGTCTGCTCCAGCCGCTCGATCTCGACGCGCGCGCGCTCATACTCCACGTTCAGATCCCGATCCTTCGCGCCGGATGGTTCAGTCATGCGAGAGCGAGTCCCAGGTCACACCAACGAGGTCGGAGCGACGGCCATCCTTGCCGGCCCGACCGTCCTCCACAGCCGATCCGATCAGCCGGTCGTAGGCCGGAACCCAGGAGGCGTTCGCGCGCGCGATCTTCTGGCGCCATTGCTCGATCGGTCGCTGGAAATGCTCTTGCGTGATCTCAAGGGGGAGGCTGGAGAAGGTGCTTGCGAAGAGCAGCTGGTTGCGCGTGATGTAGTAGATGTACTGCGGCCCCGGAACGCTGCCCCACGAGCGCTGATAGTGGAGCAGCCGCGCGCGCGGATCGACGACGAGGCGCCATCCCCGACGGTGTGCGCGCACATTGAAATCTGTCTCCTCGAAGTAAAGGAAGTATCGCTCGGGCAGAAGACCGACGTCGTCGAAGACTTCCCGCCGGACGAGCATGCTCGCACCGGTGACGTAATCAACGTCGTGGATCCGATCGCCGGGGACTTCAGAATCCCGCCGTCCAGAATCCATGTGGGAGGTCCGCGCGCCGGTCGACCAATCGATCCTGCCTCCGTTGAACCAGATCGTTTGTCCGCCGTTCCGGCCGTTGAGGACTCTGGCCCCCGCGATGCCGATCTCCGGGTGTCGCGTCATCGTTTGGACCATGCGCTCGAGCGTCTCGGGCTGCACCTCTGTGTCGGGGTTCAGGATCCAGACATAGTCGGCGCCGCGATTGAGGGCGTGGCGGATGCCAAGATTGTTCCCACCCGCGTATCCGAGGTTATCCGCTGACAGGATCAAGGTGGTCGCGGGCAACCCGTCCACCAGCGCCGTAGCCGACTCCGAGTCAGATCCATTGTCGATCACCACTACGGATTGCCATCGATACGAAGACTCACGCAAGGAGCTGACGCATCGGAGCGTGTCATCCGTATCTCGGTAGTTCAAGATGATCGTGAATACCCTCGGCGGGTACGCCATGCTCGTACATTACCCCAGCGGAGTAGGTCTTTCTGCGTGGGCTTTGAGCAGTCAGCCGCGGTTATCCAGCGGCGCCGACAGGTTCGAGCCTGCCGGTTAGAGCGTGATATCGAAGCGGCTGTCGGAGGGGCCGCTCGAGCTAGAGTTCTTAAGATAGGCGGTGATCCCGCGGATCACACCGATCGTGTCGACGTGGTCCCCGTTCCAATCCCCGACGATCACCCGATCCGTCGAGAGGCCGAACTGGAACGCGGGCACGCCCGAGTTCCTCAGATAGAACGTGTTCCCTCGGACCACCCCGACGTCGTCGATGCCGTCGCCGTTCCAATCTCCGACGATAACTTTGTCCGTCGAGAGGCCGAACTGGAACGCGGGCACGCCCGAGTTCCTCAGATAGAACGTGTTCCCTCGGACCACCCCGACGTCGTCGATGCCGTGGCCGTTCCAATCTCCGACGATAACTTTGTCCGACGAGAGCCCGTACTGGAACGCAGGCAAGCCCGAGTTCCTCAGATAGAACGTGTTCCCTCGGATCACGCCGACGTCGTTGGTTCCACTTCCCGTCCAGTCACCCGCGATGAAACGGTCGGACACGTTGCCGAACGTGAAGGAGGTATCAGCCGCTCCGGTGGTGTTGGAGTTCCGCAAAGACACCTTGTTTCCCCAAGCGACCCCCAGCGAGTCCGTTCCGTGGTTGCTCCAGTCGCCGACAAGAGGGGTGAAGCCGTATCGACCGTACGCTTGCACGACGGGGTTCTGCGGATGGAATCCCGAGCAGCTGGAGACACTGTCGAACCGAGGATCAGCCCCGAACG
>Ga0207684_10001129_pt1 | contig 29818 bp, 27 predicted proteins | sample KBSK5501metaG_FD_184342 | JGI IMG/M metagenome (GOLD analysis project Ga0207684, IMG submission 184342) | Corn, switchgrass and miscanthus rhizosphere microbial communities from Kellogg Biological Station, Michigan, USA - KBS K5-50-1 metaG... | ecosystem: Host-associated > Plants > Roots >...
CTGCCGATAATCCTGCTGAGTGCGCTGGAACGAAAAGACCGGAACCCTGCCGAACAAGCCGATGCGTTCCTCACTAAACCAGTCTCGGGTGAAAAGTTGATCGAGTGTATTGAAAAATTGCTGGCGAACAAGAAGGACTAACTAAAGAATCAGATCAGGCAGTTAACGCACTGGTAACTTCGATCAAGGCGTCGATCGATGTGTACGATAGATTTTGCGCTTCGGCAACAGCCTGGTAGGTGCAGTGACCGGCGAAGGTGTTAACGCCCGCCTTAAGTCCGGCATCACTGCTGATTGCTTCAAGGAACCCCTGATTAGCAAGCTTCAGCGTGTAAGGCAAGGTGGCATTTGTCAGTGCAAACGTAGAAGTCCGAGGCACCGCGCCCGGCATGTTGGCGACGCAGTAATGCAAAACACCCTCGACGTAATAAGTCGGGTTTGAGTGGGTCGTCGGATGAGTCGTCTCGATGCAGCCGCCCTGATCGACGGCCACGTCAACAATCACAGCGCCATTCGGCACGTCCTTGAGCATGTTTCTGGTCACCAGTCTTGGTGCCGCCGCGCCCGGAACCAGCACCGCTCCAACGATCAAATCGGCGCTGGAAATCGCATCGTGAATCATGTAAGCACTTGAGGCGAGAGTGGAAATCTTAGATAGAAAAATATCGTCTAGTTCGCGCAAGCGATCGAGATTGTTGTCTATGATCGTGACATGAGCGCCCATGCCCACTGCGATCTTGGCGGCATTTGTGCCGACCACGCCGCCGCCGAGAATTACAACTCTGGCAGCCGGCACGCCGGGCACACCACCAAGCAGAATTCCACGACCGCCGGCCATCTTCTCGAGATAGTGGGCGCCGACTTGTATGGCCATCCGGCCCGCAACTTCCGACATCGGCGTGAGCAGCGGCAGCCCGCCACGCCGGTCGGTAATGGTTTCGTAGGCGATGCCGGTAACTTTGCGCTTGATGAGCTGGTCTGTGAGTTCGTGATCCGGAGCGAGGTGTAGATAAGTGAATAACAAATGCCCTTCGCGCATGCGCGGATATTCAGGTGCAATCGGTTCCTTGACCTTCACGATCATGTCGGCTCCGGCCCAAATGTCGTCGGCCGAGTTGATAATCTGCGCGCCTGCTTTTTGATAAAGGGCATCGTCAAAGCCAGAGCCTTCACCCGCGTTCTTCTCGACGTTGACCTGATGCCCGGCATCAGTCAGAGCGCGAACACCCGCGGGCGTTAAGCCAACTCTATATTCGTTGTCTTTTATCTCTTTTGGCAGGCCGACAATCACAGAAGTGTCCTCCGGGGGGCGTTACAGAATAAAGAAGTCAGAATACAGAAGTCAGAATACAGAAGTCAGAATACAGAAGTCAGAATGCAGAAGTCAGAATGCAGAAGTCAGTCAGGATTCTCCTGCTTTATCCCATTCCTTCGATCAGATCGATTTGGGCACGTTGCAGTTTGCCGCTGTAGTCAACGTAGATGGATTTCCATTCCGAAAAAATATCCAGCACCTGAGTACCGGCCTCGCGATGCCCATTGCCGGTGGCTTTCGTGCCGCCAAACGGCAAGTGCACTTCAGCGCCGATGGTTGAAGCGTTGACATAAAAGATGCCGGTGTACATATCGTTCATGGCCCTGAATGCCCGATTGACGTTGCTGGTATAGATTGCCGCGGACAGACCATAACGAACTCCGTTGGCGATTTCGACAGCTTCGTCGAGAGACTTGGTCGGAATCACTGCCGTGACCGGTCCAAAGATTTCCTCCTGCGCGATCCGCATGTCGGGCGCGACGTCGGTGAAGACGGTCGGCTCGATAAAGTAACCACGCGCGTAGTCGCCCTTGGTCAGACGTTTGCCGCCGCAGGCGAGTGTGGCCCCGTCTTCATCCTGACCAATGTCGATATAACCCATGATCTTCTTGGCGGCATCAGCGTTGATGACCGGCCCTACGTCAGTTTTGGGATCGGCGCCGTTGCCTATCCTGAGCGCTTTGGTGCGTTCCACCAGCTTCTGCGAAAACTGTTTGTAGATCTTCTTGTGAACAACCAGGCGCGAGGAAGCGGTGCAGCGTTGTCCTGAAGTGCCGAAGGCACCCCAAAGCGCTCCTTCAATCGCGAGATCGACGTCCGCATCGTCCATGACGATGATGACATTTTTGCCTCCCATCTCGAGCGAGCAGATGGCATTGCGTTCGGCGCAGGCGGAAGCAACGATGCGGCCCGTTTCCGTTGAACCGGTGAACGAGATCAAACGCAGCGCGGGATGGTTGGTGATTGCGGCGCCGGCGTTTTCACCATAACCCGTTACCAGATTCACAACACCCGGCGGTATTCCCGCTTCCTCGCAAGCGTGGACCAAATTGTAGGTGGACAACGGGGTGTCTTCGGCTGGTTTTAGCACCACAGTATTGCCGCACACCAAGGCCGGAATCAGCTTCCAGGAAGGAATTGCCATCGGGAAGTTCCAGGGAGTAATTAGTCCGCAAAGTCCGACGGGCTGTCGCACGCACATCGCAAACTTGTCAGGCATCTCGGCCGGAGTAGTAAACCCGTGCAGCCGGCGGCCTTCACCGGCGGTGTAGTAAGTGCAATCGATCGCTTCCTGCACATCACCGCCAGCCTCTTTCAGGACCTTCCCCATTTCGCGCGTCATGTCTCGAGTTAAGCGATCCTTGTTGCGGATCAGAATCTCGCCCAGGCGAAAGAGAATTTCGGCGCGTTTGGGAGCAGGCATACTGCGCCAACCGTCGAAGGCGCTCTGGGCGGCATTGACCGCCGCGTTCACATCGTCGCTCGTGGAAAGCTGGAAGCGGCCGATGACGTCGTCGGTGTCGGCCGGGTTAATGTTTTCAAACACCTCACCGGATTCACTCGGGACCCACTTGCCGCCAATGTAGTTGTTGTAGGTTTTTACGGACGCGCGCGACGACGCTCTGGAGTTTTGCTTCGAGCCACTTTTCGCGAGGGCCTTTTTTGCTTGAGCCATGGAATAAGTTTCAAGTTCCAAGTTTCAAGTTCCAAGTATTCAGGTCGGAACTTGAAACCTGAAACTTGAAACCTGGAACCCGCCTATTGGTAAGTGAATTGAACAATTCTTGTCTGTACGCGATCTCCCACGAAACGCGACACCTGGAGCACGATCGGATCGCCGGTTTTCAAACCGCTTAGCACGCGCTGGAAATCCGCCAGCGTTGTAACCGGCACCCGGTTTATTCGCGTAATGACATCGCCTTCGTTAAGCGCCTGTCGCCCATTGGGGGCGCGCAACTCCGCCGCCAGCCCACTTGGATCAACTTCTTTCACGTAGAGTCCGCGTACTCCCGCGAGATGCTTGTCAGTGATGAGCTGCTGCGTAAGCTCGCCCAGCGTGAGTCCCAGGTGTAAAACGTTTTTCGTTTCGGATTCCTTGGGATTCATTTTTTGAATGGTGGCATCATCAGGCTCACCCAACTGCGTCGGCTCAGGACGTTCACCAAGCACGGCACTGGCGCTCATTTTTTCCAGTTTGCCGTCGCGGTCGCGCAGGAAAGTGAAAGTGGCTGAAGCGCCCACCGGGGTAGATGCAACCTTCTGAATCAAATCCTGGGCATTGAGCACCGGCTGTCCGTTGAATTCGGTGATGACGTCGTTCGACTGCATTCCCGCTTTCGCTGCTGGTGTTGGCTGGCCGTCCTTCGTCGGCAGGACGTCAGCAACGATCGCGCCCTTCGCTTCCGACAGACCATAGACCCGGGCATATTCGTCTTTGACTGAATCGAGTGTAACTCCCAGATAGCCGCGACTAACTCTTCCCTGTGCGACAATTTGACGATAGACGAAACTTGCTTCTCCTGCCGGCAGAGCAAAGCCAATACCGTTGTAGTCTCCGGTAGAAGTGGCGATCTGCGAATTGATACCAATCACTTCGCCGCGCATGTTAACCAGCGGCCCGCCGCTGTTTCCGCGATTGATCGCCGCGTCTGTTTGCAGGAAGCGCTGAAAGTTTGAAAAGAACGGCGACTCTCGTTCGATTTTAGAAATGATGCCGGCGGTGACCGTTTGGTCGAGACCGAACGGTGAACCAATTGCCAGGACCCAGTCACCGACCTGAGCGGAATTAGAGTCGGCCAGGGTGACGATCGGCAAATCCTGTGGGGCGTCGATCTTAACTACCGCTACGTCGGTCTCTTTGTCGATACCGATAACCCGGCCGCGATACTTTTCGCCTGACTGTAGACCGACGATTATTCGAGACGACCCTTCAACCACATGTTCGTTCGTCAGAATGTAGCCTTTTGGACTCACGATAAAGCCGCTACCTACGCCGCGCATAGGCCGCTGGGCCTGACGACGAAACATGTCGAGCAACGGATTGCTGGACGACTGATCGTCTTTATCTGCGTTGTCCTTTTCGCTAACTTCGGTCGAAGCGGCGATGGTTTCAATGTTTACGACGGCGGGTTCGACGCGCTTGGCAATCTCCGCGAACGATGCGGAAAGTGCCTCCGGCGCGTGTGCGATCTGGGCCTCGCTTTGGGCCACGGTTGGCCGTCCCGAAAGCATTGCTCCGAGGCCAATTCCTGCCAACAGGCAGGCGGCGCCTAGAGCAACTATCCACACGCGGAGCTTCCGTAAAATGGCACGTTCATTAATAGTTGTTTGGTCTTTGACTAGGTCGAACATAAAACACCACCTTCGGGTAAAGCTGCAATTCGGGGCCTCGGTAAGCGCCACCAGCGATGTGGCTACCGAAGCACTATGGGAAGGGCTGAAGTATAACTAATGGCTTCCCGCGGGGCAAAGAAAGGAGCAGGAGGCAGGAGCAGACGGCAGGAGGACGAAAATGTCTTCGTCTTCCTGCCGTCTGCTCCTGCCTCCTGCTCCTGTTCTACGGTCTGAGGAACACCTTCAACACGCCTTTCTTCCCAGCGCGTTCCATCGCGTGGACCCCTTCGGCGAGTGGATATTCCTCGCTGATCAAACTGTCAATGTCGATCGCGCCTTTCTTCAGGAGATCGAGCGCCGGCTGGAATCTGCCGCAGCGTGATCCCAATATCGTGATCTCATCAACGACGAGCCGCGCCTGGTCGATCTCATCGATCTTGCCCGGTCCCTGAAAGGTTGACTTCAACACCAGCGTCCCGCGAGGCCGCAATAGTTCCAGAGCTCCTACAAAGCCTGATGGCGAGCCGGACGCTTCAACCACGACATCAAACTCGCGCTTGCGTTTGGCTCCCGCTTTCGGTGCAGCTGTTTCAATGCCGCGTCGCTCAGCGATGCGTAGTTTTTCAGCATGCTTACCAATCAATAGAACGCTCGCACCGCTCAAGGCAATTGCTTGCGCGCAAAGGAGGCCGAGTTTGCCGTCACCGATTACCGCCACACGAGACTCGGGTTTGATTGCGACGCGTTCCATGATGCCGCAGGCGGCAGCCAGCGGTTCCGCAAAAACCGCGTGTTCATCAACCACCATGTCAGGAACAGGCAGAAGGTTTGCCAGCGGGAGTCGCAGGAACTCAGCGTGCGCGCCGTCGCGGCCAACTATACCGAGGACGGTCCGACTGCCGCAGTGACGCGGATCGCCCGCCGCGCATAGTTGACACTTTCCGCAGCCCGCGTTAATTTCGCCAACCACTCTTTGCCCTAACAACTCATTGCCGGGAGACTCCTCCACCACGCCGACAAACTCGTGGCCAATTGTTCCCTTGAAGCCGGCGTAGCCACGCGCAATTTCGAGATCGGTGTTGCAAATACCCGAAAGGTGCACACGCACGAGTGCCTCATCACCGCGTTCCGGCCTGGCGACTTCTTTAACTGCGAGTTTCTTCTTTTCGACGCGAAGGGCTTTCATGGGAAGAGGAGTCAGAATTCAGAATTCAGGAGTCAAAAGAAAGACATTAGAAGCTTGATATTGCCCGGTATCACTAGTGACGCGCACCCGCTTTATTCTGACTCCTGAATTCTGAGTCCTGAATTCTGCTCTTAGAAACTTCTCGTGCGCGTGTAGATATTTTGCGCTGTCAGTTCAACTGTCTGCCTTGGTCCGGCGACGTCAAGGTGCAGACGCCACTCGAGATTTTCTTCACCAGCCAACTTAGCATGGAGCCACCAACTGCCAGCACTGAGAGCTACGACTCCCCGACCCTGTTTGTCGAGCCTCGCAGCGACCGGAGCGCGACCTTTCATCCGTTCATTCCGAAAGTCGTCGAAGCTTGTGCCGGCGCGACGCTCGGTAAAGTATTCGTTACGCACGGCGACGATATCGACAGGATAAAACTCAATTGAGATGTCGAGCGCATCAGGCCCGGGGTTAACGGGCGGTCGGAATACAATCTGCAGCAGGGTCTCCCCGTTGTTTACTTTAAGGTTTGGTGAATTCTCATGAGGAAGCTTGCTGTAGATTAACCAGCCCGAGGCGAAGAGCGCGATTACCAGCGTGGCGCGGAGGAAGAGAGTCAACAGGTGGTACGAAATGGCGGTTGTTTTCACGGTTAGTGTAGGACCGGCATTCGTGCCTGTCCTGCGGTCTTATCTCATTTCTTTAAGCCACGAACATAAGTAACGAGCAAGTCAATATCCTGTTCCGAAAGTTTTTTGCCGTAGGCGGGCATCTTGCCTTTGCCATTCATGATTGAATTAAAGATCCGCTCGTCGCTCACTCTCTCTTGCCATTCGGAATCGCTGAGATTTCGTGCGTGATTGAGCTTCGCTTTGAACGTTTTCGCCCGTCCGTCCCGGCCATGACATGAAGCGCAGTTTTTGGAATACAACTGGGTCGCACTTCTGTCTTCGGCGCTAACCGGTCTGCCTCGAGTACTGATTGCCAACACCCCTAAGGCTGTTACCAGGAAAAGAATTAGGCAAGCATGCTTCATCGATCTATTTCTCCGATTTCGCACTGGACTGGCTTCGTGGGGAGCGACGATGCTTTCCTGGTTTTCCCGGTCCGGAAACTTACAGGTCAGTTTTCGCGAAACTATGATACCGAAGCTCGGATGTTTTGTGTATTCGCAATCAGCCGTTCGCTTCCGGGTTGAAACGTTTCTAAATGCGAAGTAAGCTCAGAGTGCGAAAACGACAGTAACGCAAACTGTTTGCGTCGGTGGGCACCTTTCAATTTGAAACGTCCGCAAACTAATAGTTTGCGTTACCGAGGAATCTTGGAAATAGTCTCAGACAAATTTCGCGATGAATGTGGTGTGTTCGGCATCTACGGGCATGCTGACGCAGCGCGTCTGACCTACCTTGGGCTCTACGCTCTACAACACCGCGGCCAGGAATCCTGTGGCATTACGTCGTCAAACGGATCTGAGTTGCGCCTGGAGCGGGCGATGGGTCACGTCGCCGACTCGTTTGATCAATCGACACTTGATCGCTTGCCGGGCGCCAGCGCCATTGGACATGTTCGCTATTCAACCGCCGGCGAAGTTTCGATTCGCGAAGCTCAGCCCTTTCTTGTTACTTGCCAGCATGGCCAGATCGCCGTTTGTCATAACGGCAACCTGCCCTTCGCTCGCGAGGAGCGGCGCAAGCTTGAACGCGAAGGCGCGATTTTTTCAGCCACCTCCGACACTGAGGTTATTTTGCATGGCGTGGCGCGTTCTAAGGCCGGCTCGTTTCGCGAGGCAATACCGGAAGTCCTGCGACAAACAGAAGGCGCCTTCTCGATGCTCTTCCTGACAACCACCGAGTTGATAGCCATTCGCGACCCGCGCGGGTTTCGTCCGCTTGCTTTGGGACGGCTGGGAGACGCCTGGGTGGTTGCGTCGGAAACTTGTGCGTTTGATCTCATCGATGCGCAGTATGTCCGCGACGTGGAACCAGGCGAGATGTTGATAATCGATCAGGACGGCCTGCGTTCTTCCCATCCACTGCCGGCACAAAAGGCCTCGATGTGTCTGTTCGAACATGTTTATTTTGCGCGGCCGGATTCACTTATCTATGGCCATTCCGTGAACGAGTCGCGCCACAAGATGGGGAAGCGCCTCGCTATCGAGCATCCTGCCGCAGCCGATCTGGTTGTGCCTGTGCCCGATTCAGGCACGGTCGCGGCGATTGGTTACGCAGCGCAAAGTAAAATCAATTTTCGCTTCGGCCTGGTCCGCAATCATTACGTTGGTCGCACCTTCATCGAGCCGCGGCAGTCCATCCGCTCATTTGGCGTGCGCATTAAGTTGAATCCCGTGCGCCATCTGATCGAAGGCAAGCGAATAGTGCTCATTGACGACTCGATCGTGCGCGGCACTACGTCAAAGAAGATCGTAAGGATGGTGCGCGAAGCGGGCGCGAAAGAAATTCATCTGCGAATCAGTTGCCCCCCGACGATTAGTCCCTGTTACTACGGAATCGACACGCCCAACAAGGCCGATTTGATCGCCGCGCAAATGTCGATTGATGAAATTTGCAGTTTTATCGAGGCAGACTCGCTCGGCTACCTTTCGCTCGACGGGATGATCGAAGCGATCGGCATTAGTCCCGACTCTTCCTGCGTTGCTTGTTGGAACGAGCAGTATCCAACGCGTATTACAAGCGATGCGGAAACGATGTGGGAACGCGATCATGAGGCGGTTGGTGCTGACGGCTAAGTGTTGAAGAACTCCCTCGTTGAATAGCCAACTCTAAATCTGAGGATGCATTTTGGCGAAGCGATCGTTAAAGGGTTGCGGGTGCGCAATTGCGGTTTTGGTAATTGTGCTGGCCGCAGCGGGCCTGGTGGGAGTGAAATATGTTTGGCCTCGCTGGAAGCTGAGACCTCCACCGGCATCGGGCGGCGAACTACAGGTTCACGTGCTTGATGTCGGTCCGGTTGAGGGCGATTCAATTTTAGTAATCTCGCCGGGTGGCAAGTCGGTCCTGATTGACGCCGGTGACACTGGCAAGGGCAAAGTCATCATTGAGGCGCTGAAGCGCTACAACGTGCAACAGCTCGACTACTTTGTCGCCACCCATCCGCATCCCGATCACATCGGCGGCGCCGACGAAGTTTTCAAAGCCACTAAAGTTTTGAACGTTATCGATAATGGTCTTGAGCCGGACGTGCCTCAATCGTTAGCCACCCAGGGCAAACCTGCAACGCCGGGCAACAAGAACTCCGGTAATAAGACCGCACCCGCAAGTAAGTCTAAGGCGGTCTCGATAACAAAGTTTTACGACGAGTACAAGGAAGCTATCACTCAAAGCGGCGCGCATTACGAGAAAGCCCAGGCGGGCGCAAAATACGATCTCGGAGGCGGCGCTCGTCTGACGGTGCTCGCACCGAGCGAGCCGTTGTTTACGAAAGACCAGTTGAAGACTGGCGGTAATTTGCCAAATGCCAATTCAATTGTGTTGCGATTGGACTATGGAGACTTTTCGATGCTGTTGCCGGGTGATGCCGAAGAGCAAACAGAACATCGAATGCTGACCAAAGATCTGAATCTGAAAGTAAAGATTCTTAAAGTTGCTCACCATGGTTCGAAGTATGCGACTGCCCAGGATTTCATCGATAGAGTAAAACCGGAAGTGGCGATTATTTCGTCTGGGGAGTGGAACCGTTACGGACATCCAGCGCAGGTAGTGCTCGATCGACTGCGAGCGGCCAACACGAAACTTTATCGTACGGATTTGCAAGGCGAGATCACGATCACGACGCGAGGCAAGGAAGGCGATTACGTTATTAAGACTGCCAGGGAAACGAAGAGCGATCTGTGGGCCGGACGCCCGGCCCAAAAAGATGATTCGTCGCGTTCCGGCTTCATTGCGTATGGCGACTTTGGCCCGCCACCGAAAACAAAAGCCGGTAAATAGTAAATGGTAAATAGTGAATAATTCGCTCGCGTTTCAACTATTTACTATTCCCATTTACCATTCACGACCACAATGACCAAACCAGTTACATACAGCGACGCTGGTGTCGATATCGACGCGGCGACACGCGCGACCGACAAGATCAAAGAGCTGGCGCGGCGCACCTTCAATAAGCGAACGCTTTCCGAAATCGGAAGCTTCGGCGGGATGTTTGACGGTGCCTTCCCAAATCTGAAGCAACCGGTATTGGTTGCGTCTGCAGATGGCGTCGGCACCAAGCTTAAGATTGCGTTCAACACCGGCGTTCACAACACCATCGGTCGCGATCTCGTGAACCATTGCGTCAATGACATCCTGGTCCAGGGCGCGCGGCCGCTTTTCTTTCTCGACTACATCGCCACCGGCAAGTTGTTGCCTGACGTTGTCGCAGAGATCGTCGCAGGTGTAGCCAATGGTTGCCGCGAAAACGGTTGCGTTCTGCTTGGCGGCGAGACGGCGGAGATGCCGGATTTTTATGCGGCCGGCGAGTATGATATTGCAGGCTTCATCGTGGGCGTGGCTGATCGCGAAAAGATCATCGATGGCAAAGGAATTACGCCTGGCGATGTGCTGCTGGCGCTTCCTTCCGTGGGACTTCACACTAACGGTTACTCGCTCGCGCGTAAGTTGTTGCTCGAAGTTGCCGGCTACGAAGTTGACACACGTCTCGAGGCGTTGGAAATGACAGTTGGTGAGGCCCTGTTGCAACCACACCTAAGTTATCTTAAGCCGTTGAACGAACTACTTGATTCGGGAATGATCAAAGGGCTCGCGCACATCACCGGCGGCGGACTGACCGACAATATCCCGCGAATCCTGCCGGAGGGCGCCGCCGTTGAGATCGATAAGGGAAGTTGGCCAGTGCTTCCGATTTTCAAACTCATGCAGGAGATAGGGAGCGTTTCCGAAGCAGAAATGTACCGCACGTTCAACATGGGTGTGGGGATGGTAGTGGTGACCTCCGCGACAGACCAGGCGGCAATCGAATCTCACTTACGTGAACAAAGCACGGTGGTTTACCAAATCGGACGAGTCAGCAAAGGCGACCAGGAAGTTACAATCCGGTAGTGACAAAACGCATCGGCATCTTAATATCCGGACGTGGATCAAATATGCTGGCGCTGGCCGACGCTATTGACGACGGCCGTGTGCCGAATGCTGAAATCGTGTTGGTCGTTAGTGATCACGCGAAAGCGACCGGGTTGCAGCGTGCAAGCGAACGTGGGCTCAAAACGCGCGCAATCGAACGGGGCGGCCGCTCGCGTGAAGAACATGATCTCGCGATAGTCGCAGCCTTGCATGAATGCGGCGTCGAGATCGTTTGTCTTGCCGGGTACATGCGACTGCTCTCTAAATATTTTATCGAAGTCTATCGCAATCGCATTCTCAATATTCATCCAAGTTTGTTGCCGGCGTTTCCCGGGCTCGATGTACACGCCCGAGTGCTTGAGCACGGCGTAAAATGGAGCGGCTGCACGGTCCACTTTGTCGATGAGTCGTTGGATGGGGGACCAATCATCGCGCAAAAAATCGTGCCCGTACTGGATGGCGATACTGAAGAAAGTTTAGCGGCGCGGATCTTGGTCGAAGAGCATCAGCTTTACCCCGAGGCAATCGCGCTGGTTGCCAGTGGAAAGTATGAGGTTATTGGTCGCCGGGTGGTACGAGAGCCGTCAGCATAAGCCATGAAAAAATGAACCGCGGATGAACGCGAATCCGTTGACATTGAGCAAGACCGAGACGTATCTTTCGCCTGCTCATCATGGCGTTCGGGAATCCTCCGAAAAATATTTCCCGGAAGGTCAGCTCCGCCAAAACTCTTTGCCTGTATCGACAGCCTTTACTGCAAGCGAATAGGTTATGTCACTGCCGGAACAATCAACACCCGCCAAGTCAAAGGCGATTTATGACTGGGACTTTTTTCTCTCACATTCCGGCGTCGACACCGAGATAGCAATAAAGCTCAAGCAGGCATTGGAACCACCTAACGAAGTTTTTTTGGATAAGGACGACATTTCTTACGGCGCCGACTGGGCTCGTGAGTTGTCCAAAGCGTTGAAGTCTTCTTTCGTCTATGTGTTTCTTCTCTCTCGTGACGCCCAGGGATCTTTTTACGTAGGTGAGGAGATTAATGTCGCCGTGAGCCTGATGAAGGCTAACCAGCAAACGCGACGCGTGGTACCGGTATATCTCAACGAGGAGAAGGTCCCCAACCCCGAAGACGTGCCTTTTGGCCTCGGAAGCATCCAGGGTTTTGCGCTACCTCAGGTTAGCGATCTTTCGTTGGCGCAGGAGTGGTTGCGGCAGACTCTGGCTTACGTGAAACCTCGTGAGGAAAAGAGGGCTGACCTGGTCAACGCGGGGCGCGAAGCCATCACCAAGCTCAACAGCAGTAACGGCGGGCAACTGATTGCCGGAATCAACGACGCCACTAAATTGGTGCGGCCACTTCTCTACACGCTGCTGGCCCTGTTTGCCCTGGTGACTGCAGCTATAGTCGCTTGTCTGCTGTTAACGGCGACCGAGTTGGCGTTGAAACTAATCGTATTGAGCACTCTTTGGTGTCTTCTTTTGCTGTTCATACTCTGGCTCATCAAAAGCCAGCTCGGTAAGACGGCACGGATTGCACAGGGTCAGATTAACGGAGGCTAACCGAGTAATCATGTTGGAAGAACCATCTGACAAAGCGCGAAATAATGATCCTCGCGAGCCCCGGTCTTTGCCCCCTTTTGCTCAAGATGAGCCGCACAGACTTGACCTGGGTAAACTGGAATTGGTTCAACGTTGGTCGCAATATGCCGCCGTCCTGGTGCTGGCGATTTTCGTCGTCTTATTCGTCGCTGGCTCGATTATGCTGAACAACTTGTTTACACGAATATCCCGCGGTCAGGAAACTCTTGACAAGCAAACTGAGCAGATTAGGGCGAATGATCTTAAGATCAAATCACAGGAAGAAAAAATCAATATACGCGATACGACCATCCAGGCGCTGGTAGACCCGAATGCGAAACCTTTGGATGCCAAGCAGGCTGATCAGGTTAAGCAGATCGTGGAGTCGAACATCGATCAGAGCGGTAGCGAGAAAAAAATTGCAGCGCGTATTTACATCCAGATTGGGGATGAAGATCAACGGGCGCGAGCAACCGAAGTGGTGAGGCTGCTACAAAAGAGAGGTTACATCGTACCTGGGATTGAGAACGTCGGCAGTAAAGCAAGAATTCCTGCCCGTTCGCAGTTGCGGTATTACCAGACCGATAGCGTTGCAGAGGCAGATATCAAAGACATCGTCAGTACTCTTCGCGGAATTGGCATTGACATTCAAACGCCAGCGCCAATTACGAGTAGCAACGTGCGGGCGCGCCATTACGAATTGTGGTTCGGCAAAGACTTCTAATCCGACACGAACCTACTTGAAAGTACGAACTCATTTTTCATCCTTCCCTTTTGTCCCCAACGCCTCAGCACGTTGATACGCCGCCCAGACTGCTTTTGAAAGCACGGTACGCAGACTGCCCTTTTCCATTTGGTAGATCGCCTCAGCCGACGTCCCGCCCGGCGAGGTAACCATATTACGAAGTTCTGCGGGATGCTTTTGCGACTCTTTCGCGAAGAGTATCGAGCCGAGCATCATCTGCTGCACCAGATCCTGCGCCACATGGCGCGAGAAGCCCATGTGCACGCCGGCATCAACCAGCGCTTCCATCATTAGAAAAACGTAGGTGGGTCCGGTCGCGCTTAGCGCAGTTGCCATGTCGATCTGCCTTTCGTTTTCAACCCGCAGCGCCTGGCCGAGCGCTTCGAGCATCGCGTTGACTTCACGCTCCTGCGTCTCACTCACTTCCGGCGTCGCGGTCCAGGCCGTAATTCCCTGGCCGATCTGTGCCGGTGTGTTTGGCATCGCACGCACGATGGCCGGGTGCAACAGCTGGCCGGCAATTGCTTCGCAACGAGCACCCGCAACGATCGAAACGACAAGTTGATCAGGATGAATCGCGCCCTTCAATTCCTGCAACACCTTGTTAAGGCGTTGGGGCTTGACCGCGAGGATTACCAGCGACCCGGTGTGCGCCGTTTCTGTTGCGGCCTCAACCGGATGGACCGCAAGCGCCGCTTCGCGATTACTTTCAAACATTCGCGTCGCATACTTTGTGTAAAGCTCTTCGCGCCGGGCCGTCCGCGGATGGCTGCCGACGATTTGCTCGGCAGTGACCAGCTGTTTCCGCAACAGTCCTGCCATTATCGCCTCGGCCATTACGCCGCAACCGATGAACGCCAGGCGCGCGCCATCAAGTGGGTTACGTTCTTCGCTGTGTATTGTTACTTTGGTGTCTGCCATATTCCCTCAACAGCGCAGCTGTGCGCGTCTATCCGAAGAATTCATGGACCTAAGTTTTGCTGGGAGCATAGCGCAGCCTCATGAGATGCGCTACTCTCTCATCGGTTGCTATTTACGATTCGCAATTCACGATTTACGATAAAGTGATGACGTTCGACGAACAACTCGCATACTTGCGCAAGGGCACCACGGAGATCATTCGCGAGCAGGAACTGCGTGCCAAGCTGGGAAAATCCGCGAGGACCGGCAAACCATTGCGAGTAAAACTTGGAGCTGATCCCACCGCTCCGGACATCCATCTTGGGCATACGGTCGTCATTCGCAAGCTGCGCGCGTTTCAGGAGTTGGGCCACACAGTGATTTTTCTGATCGGCGACTTCACCGGCTTGATCGGCGATCCTTCAGGCAAGAGCGCCACGCGTCCGCAACTCACCCGCGAAGAAATCGCCGCCAATGCCGAAACCTACAAGCGCCAGATTTTCAAGCTGCTCGATCCGGTGAAGACCGAGATCCGGTTCAACTCTGAATGGATGGACAAACTTGGTTCGGACGGTTTTGTCCGTCTTGCTTCTCACGTGACAGTAAAACAGATTTTGGAGCGCGATGATTTCGCCAAAAGACTAACGGAAGAAAAGCCTATTGCCTTACACGAGCTGCTTTATCCGCTGACGCAGGCATACGATTCAGTTGCTCTGGAAGCAGATGTCGAACTGGGCGGCACTGATCAGAAGTTTAATCTGCTGATGGGGCGGAATGTGCAACGCGAGTACGGCCAGGAAGCGCAGGTAGCTGTGATTACGCCGCTGTTGGAGGGCACGGATGGCGTACAGAAGATGTCGAAAAGTCTGGGCAATTACATCGGCATCAACGAACCTCCGGCGGAGATTTTCGGGAAAGTGATGTCGATCTCCGACGACTTGATGTGGCGCTACTACGAACTGCTGACTGACCTCACCGTTGAACAAATCGCGGGTCTGCGAAATGCAGCCGGCAACAGCGAACGCAACCCTCGCGACCTCAAAGTCGAGCTCGCCAAAACGATCATCGGTGACTTCCACTCTCAGGAAGATGCCGAGCGAGCCGAGGAAGAGTTTGTAAAACGTTTCCGCAATAAGGAAACTCCTGATGAAGTCGAGGAACGTGTTGTTCCTTCCAATCAACCTAATGGGTGGGAGTTAACTAGTCTCCTGGTAACGGTAGGCTTAGCCGAATCGAAGGCCGAGGCCCGCAGGCTCGTCCAACAAGGGGGTGTGTCCGTTGACGGCGAACGGCAGGCAATCGGCAACTCAATGACTAACTGGAAACCTGGGACGACAGTGTTATTGAAGGTCGGTAAACGAAGGTTTATCCGGGTGCAATTCACCTAGCGATAGAGGCCTTCCAGAGATTCGATGTATGTCCGCAACGCTCGCCACTGAAGACATCCTGATCATAGAAACGCCGGAGCGCGTGCCGCTTCACTTTGCGCTGGCTTCGATTGGCAATCGCTTCCTCGCTTGCGCGATCGATCATGCGTTGCAGGCGCTCACGATCATTCTGATGGTGATCGGGTTTACCTTAATTGCGAACTACTCTACTTTTGGCGAGGAAATTACCGCCGCGCCAAAATGGGTTAAAGCTGTCCTGATTGTCGTCGTGTTTCTAATCTTCTCCAGCTACTTCGCTTTTTTCGAATGGATTTGGAATGGACAAACTCCAGGCAAACGCTGGCTTAAGCTGCGAGTTATTCGTGAAGACGGTCGGCCGGTCACGTTCTGGGAAGCGGCGGTAAGGAATCTGGTGCGAACGCTGGACATGATGCCGGCGCCGTTTTATTCGATTGGATTGATCTCGGTTTTTGTCAGCGCCTCGGACCAGCGCGTGGGAGACATGGTTGCCGGCACGGTCGTCGTGCGCGAACGTGAGGCTGAGGCGCCGGCGTTTGCCCAGGTCTTTGCTTCGCCCGTGAGTGATCCCGCATTGCGTCGCTCGTTCAAGCCGGTAGACTTTGTCGCTGAACTGGATGCACTGACTGAGTCCGAGATCCAGGTAGTAGAAACTTTTTTACGACGACGCTGGGATTTGGTTGACATGGCCAGGCAATGGATGGCCTGGCGAGTGTCGCTACCACTCCTCTACAAGCTTCGTCCAAGGTACGACCTCGCGACGTTTACCTACGAAGGATTCCTGGAAGAATTGCTGCATCGCTATCGCGCGCGCCACCGGTTTACCGAGTAACCTCACTCTTCTTGAAACTAAACAAGAGCTAAATTGACCGCGTCATTTCTGTCTGTTAGGCTTTTTTGTTTGTTAACACGGGCAAAATTCAGACAAGGGAGCTGTAAGTAACAAATGTCTCGAGATGTTTTCATTTTGGGTGGTAAGCGGACTGCGATGGGCGAGTATGTTGGCGCCCTGAAGGATATTTCAGCAATTGATCTCGGAGCTAGCGCTGCCAAAGGTGCTTTGGATGCGACCAATGTGGTGCCGGAAGAAATCGATCATACCGTCATGGGTAATGCGCTACAGACTTCAGGCGACGCCATCTATGGTGCGCGACACGTTGCCCTCAAGGCAGGCGTGCCATTTGACCGTCCAGCACTCACCGTCAATCGTTTGTGTGGCAGCGGAATTCAGTCGATCGTTTCGGGCGCCCAAATGATTCAGCTTGGGGAAGCGCAAACAGTGCTGGCCGGTGGTATGGAATCCATGTCGCAGGCTCCGCACGTTATCAGGGGCGCACGCTCGGGCTTCCCACTTGGCGGGGGCAAACTCGAAGACAGTCTCATGGTTGCGCTACTCGATACTTACTGCAACACACCGATGGCCGGGACCGCCGAAAACCTGGCCCGCAAGTTTGAGATCTCGCGTGAGGAGCAGGATCAATACGCTTTGCGCTCCCAGCAGGAAGCGAAGCGAGCTCAGGATGCCGGTTACCTGGCGGAAGAGATCGTGCCGGTAGAAATTACATCGCGAAGGGCAACCGTTGTTTTTGACGCAGACGATCACCTGCGACCAGAAACAACCATGGAAGGGCTCGGAAAGTTAAAGCCGGCTTTTGCGAAGGACGGATTTGTAACAGCAGGAAACGCTTCTGGAATTGTCGACGGTGCAGCGGCGGTGATTATTTGTGGAGAAGAGTATGTGAAGCGACGAAACGCGCAGCCCATGGGTCGCATTGTGAGTTGGGCCTATGCAGGGGTAGAGCCGGAAATAATGGGAATTGGACCGGTCCCGGCGACGCGTCAGGCTCTGGATAAAGCCGGGCTCAAGCTCTCAGAAATTGATCTGATTGAAGTTAACGAAGCTTTTGCCGCACAGTATCTTGCTGTCGAGAAAGAGTTAGGATTGGATCGATCCCGCACCAATGTAAACGGTGGTGCGATTGCATTGGGACATCCGCTCGGCGCAACAGGAACGCGCCTGGTTCTCACGGTTCTGCACGAGTTACATCGAAGGGGCGGACGGTATGGACTCGCAACCGCTTGCATCGGCGGCGGACAGGGAATCGCGATGATCGTGGAACGGATGTAGAGTCTCGCATTGGCGAGACGTTTAGCGTCATCTTCCGGGATTTCCTAAATTTAGGATTTTATCCAAAATCTTGGCTAAATATTGCGATGAGGTGAGTCGAAACATTGGGTAAGTGTTGAAAAGGGGGCATTAAACCCTTGACGATCTAGTAGCCAACATTCGGCATGCAGCTTGCGAAAAAGAATTGTGATGCCATCAGTCCGCACTATCTCTCCTGTAACCAGGCAGCAACAGTGCATTTACACAAACTTAACTCGTATTTTTCTTGCGCGTAGACTGGCTGGCGTGTTAGAAGTTCGCGTCTACAATCAGGGTGTTAGACACTTTCCTTCAGGACATAAATTCAATTTGCACTCGATTTCAGTTTCAAGGTCGCAACCTGCGCCCAAAGCGGTCGCGCAGACTCTTTCAATGTTATCCCATGCCTAAGGAGTTCCCCAGTATGTCGAAATTTGTGAAGCTCTCTTTCGTGCTCTCGTTTATTCTCGGGATGAGCGCGATCGCCTTTGGCCAGTCAACAGTGGCTGGCGCCATCGGTGGCGTCGTTACCAACCCGAATAAGGAAGTTGTTCCCAATGCTTCAGTGACGGTGCGAAACACCGAAACGAATAAGGAAGATGCTGCGACCACCGACGATCAGGGTCGGTTTAAAGTATCCGGACTTCAACCAGGCACTTACGCCATCACCATCAATGGTGCTGGATTTAGTCCTTACACGCAGGAGGCTACGGTGGAGGTTGGTCGAGAGACGACTATCAATGCGGCTCTCTCTATCGGCCCCGTCTCTGGCGGCACGATTGAAGTGACTGCGGATGCGCCCGTCATTAATACTTCGCAACAGGATTTCTCGAGCAACATCAATCAGACTTCGATTAGCGAACTGCCAATTAACGGCCGCCGCTGGTCTAACTTTGCGTTGCTCACTCCGGGCGCCGTTCCGGATGGCACTTTCGGATTAATCAGCTTCCGCGGAATTTCCGGCCTCTTGAACAACAACACCATCGATGGTGGCGATAACAACCAGGCTTTCTTCGCGGAAGAACGCGGCCGCACCCGTATCAGCTACTCCATCAGCCAGTCAGCTATCCGCGAGTTTCAGGTCAACACCTCGAGTTACTCGGCCGAGTATGGCCGGTCTGCCGGCGGTGTGGTGAACGCGGTTACCAAGAGCGGCACTAACGAGTTTCACGGCGATGCTTTTTACTTCCAGCGCAACAACAAGTGGGGCGCGCGCAACCCCCGCAGCTTTATCACCCAGAACGTCGGCGGCGTATTCACTCCAGTTGCGTTCAAGCCAGTTGACGTTCGCCACCAGTTTGGCGGCACCATCGGCGGCCCTATCGTCAAGGACAAAGCGTTTTTCTTCTTCAGCTACGATGAGCAGAGGCGCAATTTTCCCGGTGTTTCCACTTTCACGGCACTGGACTTTCTAAATCGCGCGGACCGGTGTCTCTTGACAGCACCTGCCGGCGCGGCGCGAACATTAGCCCAGTGTCCGGTGTACCCTGGAACAACCGGCAGCGTTAACCGAAATGGTTCGTTGGGAATCGGCAAGGGTTTGTCCGACGCTCAAGTTAATAATGCACTCAACTTCCTCAACAGCATTTCCGGTGAGGTCCCGCGCAAGGGAAATCAGCGGCTGTTTTTGCCGAAGGTTGATTGGAACATAAACGAACGGAACACCTTCACTGCAACCTACAATCGACTGCGCTGGAAATCACCGGCTGGGATCCAGACTCAGGCTATCAACACGCGTGCCCGGGACAACTTCGGTGACGACGGTGTGAACATCGATTCACTGAATCTGCGTCTCGCCTCGACGATTTCGACCACGCTGATTAACGAGTTTCGTTTCCAGTGGGGCCGTGACAACGAATTTCAGTTTAGCCAGCCACCGCTTCCGGGTGAACCAACCAACTCAGTTGGCGGACGTTCGCCGCAAACCTTCATTACCAATGGTTTCTCGTTCGGTATCCCGGAATTCCTCGAGCGCCCGGCATTTCCCAATGAGACTCGAAAGCAGTTTGCCGACACGGTCACGCTAACCGCGGGAAACCACACATTCAAGTTTGGCGGCGATGTTAACCTGGTCACAGACGTAATTAACAACCTGCGTTTTTCTGGCGGCGAGTTTAATTACACCGGCGGCGTCAACGCCGCTGGCTTTTACGGCGGGCTCAACGACTTCATCATCGATTACACGAACTTCCTCGCAGCGCTGCCTGCGAGTAACCCGTGTTACAGCAGCACCAGGACCAGAGGAAAGTGTTATGGCGGCGCCTTCAATCAGGGGCTTGGCGTCCTTGGCTTAACAATGAAGACTACCGACTTGAACTACTTCCTCCAGGACGACTGGCGGGTTAGTCCGCGCCTGACCCTTAATCTTGGTGTGCGTTATGAATACCAGCGGAATCCGCAACCGACTAACCCGAATCCTGCTCTGCCACAGACGCGGGTTTCCGTGAACGACCGGAACAATATTGGTCCACGCGTCGGCTTTGCCTACGACGTGAATGGCGATGGCAAGACGAGTATTCGCGGAGGCTGGGGCATTTATTATGGCCGCGTAATTAACTCCACGGTTTACAACGCGCTGGTGAATACCGGTGTCGGCATTGACGTCGCGCAACGGCAGGTCTCGCTCTCCCCAAGCAATTCTGCACAGCTTGCGGCAGCGCCGATTTATCCGAATCTGCTGACTGCGGGAACACTGGTGGCTCCGGCGGTTCAGTTTTTCTCGCCGAAGTTCCAGTTGCCGCAGATTCACCAAACGGATCTCGTCTTCGAGCGCGAGATTTCTCGCAACACAGTGGTCTCGGCTTCGTTTCTCGGGAGCTGGGGGAATTCGCTTCCCAACTTCGTGGATACCAATTTGAATCCACCGACTGCGTTTGGAACTTTCACCGCCGTTGGCGGACCATTTGACGGACAGCAATGGCGCATACCTCTTTTCCTGGGAGCGCGACCCGTCGCCGGTTACCAGCAGTTGACCGAGATCCGCAGCGACGTCTTTTCAAAGTATGTTGGCCTGGTGTTGCAAGCGAACCGTCGCCTGACGAACGGTTTGCAGTTCCAGTCGAGTTATACGCTATCGCGGGCTTACGACAACGGCCAGAGTTCCGTGACGTTCACTTCGAATAACCTACCGTTCAACGCCTTCGACCAGCAGGGAGAAAACGGTCTGTCGGCTTTTGATCGAAGACAGAAGTTTGTTGCCAGCGTTGTCTACAACACAAACTTCAAGGGCGGCAGTCACGCAAGTAGAACGATACTCAATGGCTGGACAATTGCGCCGATCTTTAACGCCTTCTCGGGACAACGCTTCACCGCTACCGTTTCTGGCACGATGAGTCCGGGCGGTAATGCAAGTGGAGCAGGTAATAATTTCGGGTTTGCTCCAAACACGCCAACGCCGGCCGGCGGCGTTAATGGATCGGGAGGCGCAACCCGTTTCGCGCTGGTGCCCCGCAACTTCTTCAAGCAGCCGAATATCTGGTACCTGGATATGCGTATCTCGCGACGCTTCAGTCTTACTGAGAATATGAAGCTGGAACTGCTTGCAGAAGGGTTTAACCTCTTCAATCGAACCCAGGTTACGTCGGTGAGCGCGGGTATCTACTCGATATGCACCACTGGAACGACAGCCAACCCTTGCCCGCTGCTTAATTTTAGCAGCGGCGCCAGTGGCTTCAATTCCGTGACCGGCGCTGACAGCACTCTTTTCCGTGAGCGGCAAATTCAGTTGGCTGCTCGGTTCCAGTTCTAAGAAAAGGCTAAGCCACACAACTCGGGCGTGTTCCTCAGGAGGAACACGCCCGAATATTTTTGTGTCGCCCCGGTCTGCGACCGAGTCATAAAGAATAAGTCTCAAGAGCTGACGCTGTTTGATGCTCGGAAAGCCGTCTTAAGATCACGCGTGCCCGGTCTACAACCATACACAGGTGAACCCCGCAGAATCCGAACTTCTCTCGAGTGTTTACGCAGTAAACGCGCGATATCGTCGCAAGACCATCAAAAAGCAAAATCTTGTTTGCGAGGAACACGCGTTGCTACCTTCATGCTGACGTAACAAGACGAAATCATTCGTTCGGGATCAGCAAAGGAGGGTTCAATGGGTTTACCAAACAGAGATGAACTGGAAGGAAAATTGGATCAGGCAAAGGGCGCGGCTAAGGAAACTGTTGGCCGGGCAATAAACGACCGCGACCTGGAGTCAGAGGGCAACGCCGATCGCACTGGCGGTAAAGTGCAGGAAGGCTTCGGCACGGCGAAGCGAAAAGTTGGCGAGGCAATCGAAGACATCGGCGAATCAGTTGGCAAGTAGCCGGAGAATACTCCGCTGCTGTCTAACTTAATCAATCAGGGCTTACGACTCTCGGAAGTCGTAAGCCCTTTTTTTGTGCAACCATGATCAGATTGTGGTCGCTTACTCTGCGCGAACGTGTTCGCCACCTAGTGCCCCAAGGAGCTCCTCCAGTTTATCTTCTTCCTCGTCCGACTTAGCTTCAACGCCCAGCAGAATGCCGCCGCTCAGTAGGCCGGCTTCATAAACCTTGGCGCGATACTCGGGTATGCCTGCGCCGATGAGGGCCCCTATGACGCCCCCTGTTGCCGCGCCCGCACCGGCTCCGGCAAGTGCCGCCACAATCGGACCCGCGATGACGAGGTTCAATCCCGGCAGCACAATTGTGCTACCGACCGCGACGATCGCGGCTAGCGCGGCCCCAACCACACCACCCAATGCTCCGCCAACGCCGGCGCCATCGGCTGCATGGGTGCGTGCTTGCAGCGCAAACTCCTTGCTCCTGGTTGCGTCAGACATCAACACGCTGATGTCATCGCGCGTATACCCGCGCTTCATGATTGCGTCTACCGCAGCTTCCGCTGCTAAACGATTCTTAAAAAGACCTGTGATTAGTTTTGGCTTCGCCATGAATTCATCCTCCTTCAAATTTCCCTCAATAAACGTTTCCAAATGGATTCAATGGCAACAGGTGTGCCGATCGGCAGTCAAAGGAGTTTGTGGTGGTTTATCCGGACCCATGAAGTTGACCGTAGCTGGTAAGCAAACACAGATCGCTAGCTCTGTTTGGGTTTGGTACGCGGGTAGCGAGGCCTTTGAAATAGTCACCGCCGGGTTGTTGGCCGATTGGGAATGACCTGGGGGGTCTTATGCGAGTTTATCTGGAAGCCCAACGATTTCTTGTGTACATTCGGTCTGCCTAAAACGTTCAAGCTTGTTCGTTCCCCAATTTCCAAGTTGAGAATTCTTCAGATAAGTTCAGCTCAGTCTCTTGGCGGCGGCGAGCGCCATCTTGCGGACCTCGCCAATGGGCTCGCTCGACGGGGGCATGATGTCTATGTTGCGCTGCGACCAAACTCACCATTGATACAAGAGCTGGCGGCGCTAGCAAACGAAAACATAACTACGCTTCCTCTGCGAAACTCGCTTGATGCAATGAGCGCTCAAGACCTCGCGCGGCTCGTGCGCAGAAACAAGATTCAGATCGTACACGCGCACATGGCCCGTGATTATCCGCTTGCTGCCTATGCTGCGCGTGCGAACGCAGCCTCGAAGTTAATAATTACCCGTCACGTGCTGTTCCCTTTGGGCCGACTGCATCGGATCACGCTTTCGCGGGCGGCGCGAGTAATTGCTGTTTCAAACGCGGTTGCGTCCCGGCTTAAGGCCGATCCGATCGTGCCCGCGGAAAAAATCAGTGTGGTACTAAACGGAATTGATACCGCCAGATTTTCAGAAGCGAGGGCGGAGTTTAATCGACAGCAGTTTCTTGGTAGTTGGAAACTTCCGGAGGAAAGCTTGCTGGTGGGAACCGTAGGAGAGTTAACGCCACTCAAGGGACAAGAAGAGATCCTGCGCGCCGCGTCGCAATTATTAAAGCAACTTCCACCGACACACTTCATCATTGCCGGCGTTGATCATTCGCGAGAAAAGCAGCATCGGACGCGGCTCGAACAAATGATAAAGGAATTGAATTTGACAACGCAGGTGAGTCTCGTAGGTTGGTTGGACGATTTAGCCGAACTTTACTGCGCTTTGGATGTGTTCGTTTCTGCATCGCATACAGAATCTTTTGGACTCGCGATCGCGGAAGCGATGGCTAGCGGCATCGCTGTTGTAGCGACTGAAACCGAGGGAGCGAGCGAATTAATTAAAACGGATAAAACGGGACTACTGGTTCCCATCGGGAGTGTCGACAAGTTAGCAGAGTCAATTCTGCTATTGCTCACAGATAAGGAAGAGAGGGTTCGTTTGGGTGGAGCCGCGCAGCAAGCGGCCGCGGCAAACTTCAGTCTTGAGCGAATGATCGCAGAAACGGAGGCGATATACCGAGCTGAACTACAAGAGGTGTGACTTGAGGGGCGACGCGTATCGAATTTTCAACCTTGCGGACGACCCTCGCCGGGATCTGGACGGCCGAGAAGACGCAACATATCGGGCTTGTCCTTAACCAACAAATAAACCACGCTGCGCAGCCGACTAACATCAGTTTCAACCTGACCGATGCGCGTGTCGACTCTCCGATCAATCGAATCAAGGCGAAGGTGCACTTGCTCGAATTCACCACGCATGGTGGTTTCTAATCGTCCCAGGTCATTCTTCGTCGCCATTTCAATTCTTAGCGCCGCGAGACCGTCTCTCAGCTCATCTTTGGTGGCCATTTGGTCTTTCACCGCCGCGAGCTCGGTCGTCATCTCATCTCTAAGATTAGCGAGGTCAACCTTCGTGGCCATTTGCTCACTGATCGTGTCAATACGCTGGCGCAGACCCTCGACGGTGTCGGCTATGAAGTTAATGAGTTTGTCGTTTTCGGACATGGCCGAATCGTAGCATGTGTTCATCCCAAACCTCCGATTAGTCGCGTGATGCCATTGTTGGATTCACTGCAAGAAAACTGGCACATTCCCGCACGCGACTATCCGAGCTGATCAATCTTTGCGGCGAGAATGAAATCGCTTTCCGTCAGGCCGTCGATCTTATGCGTCCAGATGGTCACTTCTGCTCGACCCCATCCATAACAAATGTCGGGATGATGCCACTGCTCTTCGGCGAGTTCGCCTACTCGATTTACAAACGCCTGCGCGGCCTTGAAATCCTCAAACTTATATTCCTTCCGCAGGTGGTGCTCCCTGACAACTTCCCAACCGTCGAGTTGGGTCTGCAGTTTTGTGATCTCCTCCGCCGGTAGCGGTGGCACTCCACCACGGCAGGGAACACACTGACGTCCAGCCAGATCATTCATGCTGTTTGCCTTTCATTAAATGCCTTCTTCAATATCGCAATCTGACCCGCGTGGTAAAGACTGTGCTGAATCACCCCGTGAAGGGTCACGTAGATTGAACTCATGCCTTCGATAATAGGCTGGTCAAGGCGAGAGTCGTCAAGAAGCAGGATGGCGCTACGCAATTCTACATGCGCTTGCTTAATAAATTCACGCACTTCTTCCCATGCTCGCCCGGATGTGTCTGCGACTGCCGGAAAATTCTCAGCGTCTGTTAGCTGGGCGGGATCGCCGTGTAATCTTCGCAGAACAGCGCGCGTCCAGGCAGCAAGGTGAAGCGCGAGCTCCCAAATGCTATGCCCGCCGGCGAGTGGATGTGCCGCTGCTTGTTGGGCCGTAACCCCCTCGAGAATCTCGATGACCGCCGGTCCATGCCACGCTTCGCCCACAAAAGCTCGATTCAGTTGATCTATTATCCTCTCGATCTCTGTCATGATCGACCTCACTCGTCTGTCGAGTTTTTTGATCCAGCCAACGTTTCCAGTTCTTCTGTTAAAGCTTGTCGTTCCATGTAGAGCTTCGCTAGCGGACCCGTGAGCGCCAGGTTCTCGCTCTGTGCCGGATCAAAGCCGCGCGCACGCATCTCGCTGCGGAGTCGTTCGTCCAGGTCGCGTAGTCTTGCTTCAAGTTCTGTCTGCGCCTCCTCTAAAGACGCGCTCTTCGGATTCGACATGTTGCCTCATTCTACACCCACTTTTGCTCCACCGGCCGCTCAGTCGAAAGCACTTCGCTTGCTTGTGGTTTTCGGCGGGTAAGGGTGGGCTAAGTTCTGATTTCTCAGCTTGCTAAGACTACGCGGGAACGGCTAGTCTTTAGGAACAAGCTCCACAAATCAAAGCGTCGGCAAACAATGCGCAGCTCGGAATTCTGCTGACAGTAAATTGTTGTTGGCATCTGCGCCGGGAGGAATTAGTGGCAGTCATTCGTCCTTTTAGTGGCTTGCGTCCCGAGGCTAACCGGGCCAGCGAGGTAGCGAGTGTTCCTTACGACGTCGTCAGTACTGACGAAGCGCGCGCGCTGGCGGCGAATAATCCTTTAAGTTTTCTGCACGTGTCCCGGCCGGAAATTGACATGCCGGAAGGCGTCGACACGCACAGCGATCCAGTCTACCGCCGAGCGTTGGAGAACTTTGAAAAACTCATCAAAGATTGTCCGCTGGTCAGTGAGAAGATCCCCAGCCTCTATCTATATCGCTTGATCATGGGAGACCACGAACAGATAGGCGTGGTTGCTTGTTGCTCGGTAAATGAGTATGACCAGGACTTGATTCGGAAACACGAACGCACGCGCCGTGATAAGGAAGATGATCGCACGCAGCACATGATGGCGCTACGCGCGCAGACCGGACCAGTGTTTCTTACCTACAGGGCCAGCCGCGATATAGACACGATGGTGATGGAGACGACGATGACGAATGCCATTTTCGACTTCACCTCGGATGACGGGGTTCAACACACCGTTTGGCATGTGCCCGATGCGGTGCGCTTTGTTCATGCGTTTCGCGAAATTCCGTTCCTCTACATTGCCGATGGTCATCACCGGGCCGCCAGCGCCGCCCGGGCGCGCGCCGAACTCAGGGAACAGAGCTTTAGTCACACCGGCGACGAAGAATACAACTTCTTCCTGGCGGTTATTTTCCCGGATGACCAGGTCCAGATACTTGCTTACAACCGTGCCGTGCGCGATCTGAATGGCTTGTCGAACGACGAGTTTATTGAAACTGTAAAAAAGAGTTTTGAAGTGACGGAAGGCGGTGGTGAAACGCCGGAGCGGCGCGGACAATGGGGCATGTATCTTGACGGCAAATGGTACGCGCTACGTCTGCGTTCCGATGTCGCGCCGGCGCAAGGGACTGTCGCCTCGCTGGACGTGAGTATTCTCCAGGATTTGGTACTGGATCCAATCCTTGGGATCAAAGACGTCCGCACCGACAAGCGGATCGATTTCATTGGCGGCGTTCGTGGTAGCAAGGAATTGAAGCGGCTCGTCGACGAGGGAAAAGCCGCGGTCGCTTTCTCGCTGTATCCGACGACGCTGGACGACTTGTTGCGCGTTTCGGATGCCGGCGAGATTATGCCTCCGAAGTCAACCTGGTTTGAGCCAAAGCTGCGTGACGGATTGCTGATTCATAAGATTTGAGTAAGTCCAATGTCCAAAGTCCAAAATCAGGAATGGCCAAAGCGGCATTGGACCTTGGACTTTGGACTTTGGATTATACAATGCGCGTACTAATTGCTGACAAGTTTGAACAATCCGGCCGCGATGGTTTGCAGACTATCGGCTGCGACGTTTCGTTCCAACCTGATCTCAAAGATGATGCCTTAACCGAAGCAATCCTCAGGCAAATGCCGGACGTGCTCGTCGTACGCGGGACAAAAGTGACCGAACCGATGTTAGCGGCGGGCCAGATCAAGCTGGTGGTCCGAGCCGGTGCTGGGTTCAACACCATCGACGTCGCCGCAGCCTCGCGGCGTGGCATTTACGTTTCAAACTGTCCGGGCAAGAATTCGATAGCCGTCGCTGAGCTCGCCTTTGCCTTGATCCTCGCGCTTGATCGCCGAATTGCGGACAACGTGATCGCGTTACGCCGCGGAGAATGGAACAAGAAAGAGTTTTCCAAAGCTCGCGGGCTTTTCGGTCGAACGCTTGGTTTGGTAGGCGTGGGAAAGATCGGGGCGGAAATGATTCCGCGGGCTCAGGCCTTTGGCATGCGAGTAGTTGCCTGGAGTCGCAGTCTGACTCCAGAGTGCGCAGCCGAACTTGGAGTTGAATACAAAGCATCACCGGCAGACGTAGCCCGCGATGCGGACATGGTTAGCGTGCACGTAGCTCTGAACGCAGACACCCGTGGCTTCCTTGGTAAGGACTTCTTCGCAACCATGAACGAAGGCGCCTACTTCATCAACACTGCGCGTGGCGAGGTGGTGGACCAAGCGGCATTGACCGAAGCGATGAAATCGCGAGGCATTCGTGCCGGACTCGATGTATTTGCCGGAGAGCCGACCTCGGCCACTGCGCCGTTCAGCGACGAGATTGCACAGGAAACAAATCTCTACGGCACTCATCACATCGGCGCCTCCACCGATCAGGCTCAGGAGGCGATTGCGGCGGAAACGGTGAGGATTGTTCGCGAATTTAAGGAAACAGGGAACGTCCCCAATGTTGTAAATCTAGCCAGACAAACTCCCGCTACGCACCGGCTGGTGGTTCGGCATTTGGATCGTCCCGGCGTGTTGGCTACAGTGCTTGATGCGATCAAAAGCGAACAGATCAACGTGCAGGAAATGGAGAACATAGTTTTCGAAGGTGCGGAAGCCGCTGTAGCGCGCATTAATCTTGATAAAGCACCATCTCAAGCTATATTGGATGGCTTGCGTGCGGGCAGTGCGGATGTTATTGAGCTGAGTGTTCTGGAAATCAGCTAGTTCATCCATCAAGCAGTCTATGAACACAACGCTCATCACCGGCGCATCCAGCGGCATTGGCGAAGTCTTTGCCCGTAAGCTCGCTGCACGTGGCCGCAATGTTTTGTTGGTTGCGCGCTCCGAAGAAAAGCTCGTTACGCTGTGTAATGAACTTGGCCGTTCCAATAGCATTCGCGCGCAATACGTGGCACTCGATCTCAGCAAGCCGGAGTCAGCCGCACAATTGTTTGCAGAAGCGACCAAACGCGGCCTAACCGTTGACATGCTGATCAATAACGCCGGGTTTGGCTCGATGGGTGAATATAGCAAACTCGACCTCGCGCGCGAGTTGAACATGATCGATCTCAACATCAAATCACTCGTCGAACTGACCCACCGCTTTCTGCAACCAATGATCGCGCGCAAACAGGGAGCGATAATCAACGTTGCTTCGACCGCGGCGTTTCAGCCGGTGCCCTTCATGGCAACCTACGCGGCTACCAAAGCCTTCGTGCTTTCATTTTCGGAAGCGCTCTGGGAAGAGAATCGAGAATACGGAATTAGCGTGATAGCACTATGTCCCGGCGTTACCGATACGAATTTCTTCGAAGCAGCGCGCGGTCACAAACCACCGGCGCGGGCCTCGCAAACGCCCGAAGAAGTGGTGGACACGGCCCTGCGCGGTCTCGCTCAGAGGAAAAGCCACATCATTTCCGGCTGGTCAAATTTTCTGATGACTCAGAGTGAGCGTCTCGTCCCGCGATCGTTAATCACTCGTGTTGCAGGGCGCATGATGCGTTCGCAACAGAAGGAGAGTAAATAAACAGACAGTAAATAGTGAATGGTAAATAGTGAATAGTTTCAGCTCGGAGATGCGTCTGGATTGGTTTCTACGGTCAGAAACCAGGTTCTTACTATTTACTATTTACCATTCACTATTTACCAGGAGAGAACAATGACGGAACGAATACACAACTTCAGCGCCGGCCCGGCGGTGCTTCCGATTCCAGTGTTGGAGGAAGCTCAGCGCGATATGTTGGGCCTTCCGGGGGTTGGCATGTCGGTGATGGAAATCAGTCATCGCTCAAAAACCTTTGACGAAACCTTCAATCGCGCCGAGAGCGGCCTGAGACAGCTGCTCGGCATTCCGGATAACTATCACGTGCTGTTCCTTCAAGGAGGGGCGAGCCTCCAATTCTCAATGATCCCGATGAATTTCCTGCCGGCTGAGGGCAGTGCGGATTACGTCATCACCGGCAGTTGGGGAAAGAAAGCCTTGAAGGAGGCCAAGCGCGCCGGCGCTGTCAACGTCGCGGCGAATATGGCGGATGGCGGTTTCACTCGCGTTCCCGGTAACGACGAATTAAAACTCGATCCCAAGGCCGCATACGCACACATCACAACAAACGAAACGATCGAGGGAGTTGAATGGAAACAGGAACCGGAGGTAGGC
>Ga0207684_10001130_pt1 | contig 29817 bp, 31 predicted proteins | sample KBSK5501metaG_FD_184342 | JGI IMG/M metagenome (GOLD analysis project Ga0207684, IMG submission 184342) | Corn, switchgrass and miscanthus rhizosphere microbial communities from Kellogg Biological Station, Michigan, USA - KBS K5-50-1 metaG... | ecosystem: Host-associated > Plants > Roots >...
GAGCCGACCAGCGGCTGCCACACGACGGCCATCAGCGAGCCAACCCCCTCCAGCACTCCCAAGGCCGTGCCCTTGTGTGCGTTGCCAACCAGGTGCGCAACCAGGTCGGGCAGGATCAGACCGCCGAGGCTCGACCACAGGTAGCCGATCGCGATCCAGTAGATGGACAGGAGCACGAAGTCCATCTGAGTCAGCCGCGACAACGAGCGGCGGACGGCGACCGCCATCAATCTGGTTCGTAAGGCGGAAGCGACTTTTTGACTGGTCGGTCCTCGCGGTAGCCGAGCGCGTACTCGCCCTGCAAGATCGTGTGGATCTCGCGAGTGCCCTCGTAGATGATCGGGGCGCGCGCATTGCGCAGGAAACGCTCGACCGGGTACTCGGCCGAGTAGCCGTAGGCGCCGTGCACTTCGATGGCGTCGTGGGCGGCGTTGAAGGCCGCGTCCGTGGCGTACTGCTTGGCCATCGAAACGTCGCGTGTGTGCCTAAGGCCCTTGTTCTTCATCCACGCCACTTTGAAATACAGGAGGCGGCAGATCTCGTAGTCGCGCGCCATCCGGGCGATCATCTGCTGCACCAGCTGGTAGCGCCCGATCTCCTGGCCGAACGTCTTGCGTTCGCGAGCGTATTTCACCGACGCGTCGAGGCAGGCTCGGACGGTGCCGGTGGCGCCCGCGGCGACGGTATAGCGCCCGTTGTCGAGGCAGCTCATGGCGATCTTGAAGCCATCGCCCTCGTCGCCGATCCGATCTCGCTCAGGCACCTCGACGTCGGACATGAAGATCGAGCCCACGTCACCCGCGCGTATGCCGAGACGATCCTCGATTGGCTCGGTGCGAAGAGCTTTCCCCGCCGCCGCCCGGTCGAGCATGAAGGCGGTGACGCCGCGGCTGCCGGCCTTCGGATCGGTCTTGGCAAAGACGAGCAGGAAGTCGGCGGTGTCCGCGTCCGAAACCCAGATCTTCTGTCCGTTCAGCACGTACGTGTCGCCCGTGCGCCGTGCTGTCGACTGCATCGAAGCCACATCTGAGCCGGCGTTCGGCTCGGTGAGGCCGTAACAGGCGAGCTTCTGGCCGGAGGCCATCGGCACGAGCCAGCGCTGCTTCTGGTCTTCGTCGGCCCATGTGTAGAGACCCATCCCGACCAGCCCGACGTGCACCGAAAGCACGGTCCGATAGGTGGTGTCGACGTACTCGAGCTCCTCGCACACCAGGCCGAGGGAGAGGTAGTCGAGGCCATGGCCGCCGTAGCGCTGCGGGAAGCACACGCCTGGGAGCCCAATCGAGGCGAGCTTGGCGAAGATCTTGGGGTCATGACGGCCTTCCCGGTCGTTGGCCGCGATGGTGGGAGCGAACTCCTTGGCACAGAAGTCCCGGACCGTTTCTATAAGCTGCTCCTGATCAGGCGTCAGCGCCAGGTCGAGCATCGGTCTAGGGCGAGTGCTTCGGGCTGGGTGAAGGGCTTGCTTTCGGCGACGGCGCCGGCGTCGGGATCGGGTGGAGGTCGCTTGGTCCGACGTGGCCTATCACGGGAATGTGAGATCCGATCGAGAGGATGACCGGCACCGCTCTCGAGCTGTGCAGCTGGGGCTGCAAGAAGTCGACGTAGATCTGCTGCAGCTGGTGGATGCCGCCGACCGAGTTGATGTTGGCGCCGGAGGATTTGTTGGCGGCGGTCTTCAGCGCCGCGAGGTCCCCTTTGGACACCATCGCGGCGGTGATCGGGTTGGACAGGATCCAGTTCTCCAGCTGGTTGACTTGGGCCAGGGTCAGGGTCGCGCTCTTCAGCGTCGGCTCGAAAGCGTTGTCCAGAGTGACCAGCGCTGCGACGCCGAGGTAGATGACGACCAGCGTCACGGCGACGTGGACGAAGATCCCGAGCAAGCCGTCGATGCCCCGAATCGCCTCGAGCCGATGAAATGCGCCTCCGATCGCGCCTCCAATCGCACCGATGATCACGGCCAGGATCAGGGCCACGAACACGCTGAGCACGGCGTTGATGTGGAGAAGCTTCTGCATCTCGTTCGTATACGTGTCGTGGAACCGGAAGATCACGAGCAGCGTGCCAAAGAAAAAGATCTCGGCCATGAGCGGCTGGATCACGCCGCGTTGATATCCAAGCACGAGCGCCAGGAGAAGCACGAGCACGATGGCGATGTCGATGATCATGCGATCCCCGGTTTCGACGGGGCTGTTGCGCGGCGAGCTTCGACGACGAGGTAGCCGGCGAACATGGCGACGATGCCCAGCGCTTCGCTGAGCGGCTGAGCCACATACACGCCCTTCGTCTGCGCGTAGCTGTGACCGCCCGCGACAACGAAGGCCCCGGCGGCCAGGATGGCAAGGCCGACCACTCGGTTCCGAGGTGCGCCGGCCCGGGCGGACTTCCAGGCCGACCACGCCGCCCCGCCGATGAGCAGCAGCGACCCGCCGAGGTTGGTGATGAGGGGCAGCACGGCTGGAACGTCTATCGCGCCACGAGCCGGCACCTGCGCTTTCAGCAGCGCCGGACTGGTATGCGAAGCAAGCACGGCCACGACACATATCAACGAGATGAGAGCCATCACGATTACGGCCACCCGTCCGGCGCGCGGGGGCGCCATCAAGAGGAAAGAGCCGATTCCCAGCCAACCGACGTTCAGCAGCCCGCCGAACAGGTAATAGCCCTTGTAGGTCGCATCCGACCAGCCGGCCAGCTGCCCGGCGGATTCGAACGCGGCGGCCACGCCGAACATGGCAAGGGCGACCGCCCAAACCGCCTGATAGGGCTTGCGGCGGGCCAGGTACTGCCTGGCGACGACCACCGCGAAGGCTGCGCCGACGATGGCTGAGATCAGAGGGATCACGAACACCGCGGCAAATGATAGAGGCCGGGCTGGAAGCCTCGGCGAGAGATGCGGCGATCCAGGTGGCCGAGATCCTAGGCGCGGCCGAGCACCGGAGCGCGCGCATTCGTCATGCGTTAGCGAGGAGCGGAGGCCGCAACAACGGAGATCGGCCGCATGGGCGCCGCAGATCCGTCGAGGATTTCCAGTCCCGGCCTCGCAGGCCGGGTCCGGCGCGGGCGGTTCTGCGTGGCTTCGGTTAGACTCGGTTCACTCTTGGCCCGAACGATAGCCGTCGCCATGCAAAAGGGTGGTGTGGGCAAAACCACCACCGCCGTCAACCTAGGCGCAGCACTCGCGGAGATCGGCCAACGCGTCCTGCTCATCGATCTCGACGCGCAGGGCCACCTGACCCTGTACATGAAGCCTCCCGCCGAGCTGGAGAAGACCATCTACCACCTCCTGGTCGACCCGGACACCACCGTGACCGACGTCGTGCAGGAAGCTCCACAGATGGGCGTCCACTACATCCCGGCGGACGTAGAGCTGGCCGGCGCCGAGAACCAGCTCATCAACGAGATCGGACGCGAGAGCATCCTTCGCGACAAGCTCGAGGCCGCGCAGAAGCGCTACGACTTCATCATCATCGACTGCCCGCCCTCGCTCGACCTGATCGTCATCAACGCCCTGGTGGCGGCCGATGAGGTGCTCGTGCCGCTGCAGGCGGAGTTCTTGGCGCTCAAGGGCATGCAGGAGCTGCTGATTACCATGGAGCGCGTGAAGCGCAGGCTCAACCCGCGCCTCGAGCTGATCGGCATCCTCCCCACGCTCTACAAGTCGCGTGCTCTGCATTCGCAGGAGGTGCTCGCCGCGGTGAAGGAGAAATACGGCGACAAGGTCTACGACTTTGGCGTCACCGACTCAATCCGCTTCGCGGAAACGCCTCTTGCGGGAATGTCCATCCTTCAATACGCGAAGGACTCGGACGGCGCGAGGTCGTATCGTGCATTGGCAACACGGGTATTGGAGAATCACAGACAGCCATGACGACTTTCAAGCGCGTTTCGCTCGCGGGATCGGAAGAGCTGTTCCGGCCGACGCGGCCGCAGGTCGTGACCGACACGGATGAGGTGATACGCGGCGCGGTCGACCGGCACGAAAAAGTGAAGGAGGTCGTCCTCCGGACGCTGAACTTCACGCCCGAGGAGATCGAGCTGCTGCTCGAGGCGATCCAGACGGCGAAGTATCCCGATCGGGTTCGGCCGAAGCAGCCGCTGGACAAATTCGATGCACTGGATGCTCTTCGCATCAAGGTCCAGGGCGAGGTAACCGACTAGCCTCTCCTGGAGCGCTTGCGGATGTACCCGTAGGTCCAGTAAAGGCACACCAGAACCAAGGCGGCACCGAACACGACCACGGCCTCTCGCTGCATTGCGGTAATACTGATCTGATGGCGAAGCTGGGCATCGTCAAGGTCAGGCTGGATCGCGAGGTCAACGGCTACATCCTCACGTGCGCGAGCACGAAAGAGACGATCGTCGTCGACCCCGGGCTCCCGATCGACAGGCTCGCCGAGCAGACAAAGGGCCTCACCGTGAAGTACATCGTCGCCACCCACGGCCACCCCGGCCACGTCGCCGGCAAGGACGACCTGAAAGAGCTGACCGGCGGCGAGACCGCGATTCACTCGGCTGATGCCAAGCAGTTCTTGCGCTCGGCCGACCGCTATCTCCTGGACGGCGACGAGCTCGAGTTCGGCGAGTTCAAGCTGTCGGTCATGCATACACCCGGTCACACACCCGGCAGCGTCTGCCTCGTTGTCGCGAACCATGCGTTCGTAGGCGACACCATTCTCGCGGGCGGCATCGGCAAGCAGACGCCTGAGACCGACGTACGCCGCCAGATGATGAGCATCGGCACCAAGCTGCTGCGGCTGCCGCTCTCGACCGCGCTCTACCCGGGCCACGGCCCCGCCACCAGCCTTCAGAACGAGCTGGCGCAGAACCCGATCTTCAGAGGCGCGCCAACCCGGGCCTAGCGAGCGCGTGTTCACGCTTGCCGGCGAGCCGGCCGGAGGAGGCGGCCCGCGATGCGCCCCCGCCGCCTCCCAGCGCCCGCGACCAGCGACCCGCGCAGGTATACCTCACGCACGGTGAATCCGAACTCCATGCCGTCGAGAGCGCTGTGGCGCTGGCGTGAGCGCATGATCTCCGGTCGCACTCGAGTCGGCTGATTTGGATCCACGATCACGAGGTCCGCGTCATATCCCGGCGCAATCGTGCCTTTGCTTCTTTGCAGGCCCGCCAGCGCCGCCGGGGCCTCCGAGACCCAGCGCGGCGCAAGCCAGACATCACCCATACGGCGGGCGCGCTCGAGGCTGCTGATATAGAGGGTTTGCACGCCGGGACTTCCGGCGGGAGCGTCGCCCAACCCGCCGGCTTTCTCTTCATCCGTGTGCGGGGCGTGGTCGGTGGCGACGATCGTGATGGTTCCCTTGCGGAGCCCGTCGACCAAGGCGTCCCGGTCGTGCGCCGTACGGACCGGCGGAAAGATCTTCATCGCCGTTCCCACACGTTCGAAATCCTCGTCACACAACCACAGGTAATGAGGGCAGGTCTCCACGCTCAGGGGCGCACCGGCCCGGATAGCCTCCTGCGCCGCCGCCAGCCCTGGAGCGCTCGAAAGGTGAGCGACGTGCAGGCGCACTCCCGATGCGCCCGCGATCTCGGCCGCGGCAGCGACTGCCACGGCCTCGGCCTCGGCCGGCCTCGCAGCCAGCAGGTCCGTATAGGACTCGAGCGGGCGCGCGAACTCGCGAAGGATCGCGGGATCTTCGGCGTGGATCACCAGAGGCAGACCGAGCCGTGCGATATCGCGAGCAAGACGAGCCAGCGTCCCGTAGTCGGGCGGCGCCTCAAGGTCGGGATCCTCGAGGTCGAGCGAGTAGTGGACCTGCTTGCGACCGAGGCTGAAGGCGTAACCGAGATAGGCCTTGAAGCCGATCGCACCGGCGGCCGCGATGCCTTCCAGCTCGTCGGGTGTCGAAGTCGAGCGCACCAGGCCCCACAACCCGAAATCGACCCGGGCCTTGCCGCGCGCGAGCGCCGCCTTGGACTCGAGCACGCCGGCGGAGTCGACCGCCGGCACCGTGTTCGGCATGTCGATGACCGTCGTCACGCCCCCGGCAGCCGCGGCGTCGGTGAGCGTGCCGAAATCCTCCTTCTGCGGAAAGCCGGGATCCCGGCTGTGAACATGGACGTCGATGGCGCCGGGCAAGACGTACATCCCTGTCGCATCCACCGTCGACGCCCCTGCCGGAGTCGGGTGATTACCGACGCTTGTGATCACGCCGCCGGAGACATGGACGTCTACCTGCCGAGGGCCGTCGGGGGTGTGCACGGTCCCGCCCGCGATGACGAAAGCGTTGGAGCGAGGCTCAGTCAAGCTCGAGGTCGGTGATGCGGAAGAGCGGCGAGTAAGGAATGCCCGCGCTGCGGATGTTGTCTTCGCCTCCTTCGCCGCGGTCGAGGACGACGACGAGATGGATCACGTCGGCACCCGCATCCCGCAGGACCTGCGCCGACCGCAGCGAGTCGCCGCCGGTCGTGACAACGTCCTCGATCACGGTGATGCGGTCGCCGCGTTCCATTCGTCCCTCGATCTGCTTCGAGGTCCCGTAGCCCTTCGGTTCCTTGCGGACGAGGACCAGGGGCAGGCCCGTTTCCATCGATACGGCGCCGCCCAGGAGCACTGCTCCGAGCTCTGGTGCCGCGAGGCGCTGCGTCGTGAGGGGCACGAGAGAGGCCAGGTGCTTGCCCAATCGCCGGAGCAGCTCGGGATCGGTTTCGAAAAGGAACTTGTCGAAGTATCGGTTGGAACGTTTGCCGGAACGAAGGACGAAATCGCCTTTCAGGTAAGAGGCCGTGACCAGGTCACGCGCCAGCGTCTCCCGCTCATCGATCACACGGTCAATCTAATGGATAGAAACACGCGGCCAGGTGCTCGGCCCCGAACGATTCGAGAGGCGGTTCCTCCTCGGCGCAATGCGCTCGAGCGCGTGGGCAGCGGGTCCGGAACCGGCATCCCGACGGCGGGTTCACCGGGGAGGCGACGTCCCCCTGCAGGATCACACGCTCACGTCCGCGCTCGATGACAGGGTCCGGGATCGGAATGGCCGAGAGCAGAGAGCCGGTGTAGGGATGGCGAGGCCGCCGATACAGCTGCCCGCCCGGAGCGACCTCGACGATCTTGCCCAGGTACATGACGGCGACTCGATTCGAGATGTGCTTCACGACCGAAAGGTCGTGGGCGATGAACAGGTATGTGAGATCGAACTTGGACTGCAGCCGCTCGAGCAGGTTGATGATCTGGGCCTGGATGGAGACGTCGAGCGCCGAGATCGGTTCGTCGCAAACGATGAACGTCGGGCCGACCGCGAGCGCTCGGGCGATCCCGATGCGCTGCCGCTGGCCGCCCGAGAACTCGTGCGGATAGCGGTCTGCAAAGCGCGGGTTCATCCCCACGACCTGCAGCAGCTCATAGATCCGGTTCTGTCGCTCGCGTCCCTTCGCAAGCCCATGGATGTCGAGAGGCTCACCGATGATGTCGCCCACCGTCTGTCTCGGGTCGAGTGACGCGTATGGGTCCTGGAAGATCATCGCCATGTCACGGCGGTGCTCGCGCAACGTGGTGCCTCGCTGGTGCGTGATGTCCTCGCCCTTGAAGTGAATCGTTCCCGCCGTAGGGTCGAGCAGCCGAATGATGGTGCGCCCCAGAGTCGACTTGCCGCAGCCTGACTCTCCGACGAGACCCAGCGTCTCGCCCTTCTTGATTTCCAGGTCGACCCCGTCGACAGCGCGCACGTGGGCGGTGGTCCGCTGCAGCACGCCCGACGAGATCGGGAACCAGGTCTTCAAGCCATGTACCGAAACGAGCGGGTCGGAGGCGGTCCAGGCCTTCTTCAGCTGCACGTGCGCGGTCTCAGGCACCTTTCAATTCGACCCCTGATTGGGTGACCCAGCATGCGGCCAGCTGCGTGTCGCCCACCCGGTTCAGCACCGGGACGTCGCGCGAGCAGCGCTCGATCGTGAACTTGCACCGAGGGTGAAACGCACATCCGGTCGGGAGGTCGATGAGGTCGGGTGGAAGCCCTTCGATCGGCTTCAGCGGCTCGTGGCGCTCGGCATCCAACCGCGGTATCGAGCGGAGCAGCGACCACGTGTATGGATGCTTGGGATGGGCGAAGACGTCCACGGTCGGGCCGGCCTCGACCACCCGCCCGGCGTACATGACCATCACGCGTTCGCACATCCCCGCGACCACGCCGAGGTTGTGAGTGATCAGGATGGTCGCGGTGCCGAAATCGCGATTGACGTGGCGCAGCAGGTCGAGGATCTGCGCCTGGATCGTGACGTCGAGGGCGGTGGTCGGCTCGTCGGCGATCAAGACCTTGGGGGTGGTGGTCAGACCCATGGCGATCATCGCGCGCTGCCGCATCCCGCCCGAGAACTGGTGCGGGTAGTCACGCGCCCTGGTCGCGGGCGATGGAATGCCGACCTTGCCCAGCATGGAGACCGCGACATCCATGGCCTTGGCCTTTTCCAGGCCGTGATGGAGGCGGACTGGCTCGGCCACCTGCCACCCCGTCCGGAAGACGGGGTTGAGGGACGTCATCGGGTCCTGAAAGATCATCGCGATGTCCTGGCCCCGAACCTCCCTCATCTCGCCTTCGGAGACTTTGGTGAGGTCGCGGCCCTTGAACATGACCTTGCCGCTCACGATCTTCCCGGGACGCTGGAGGCGCATGACGCTCAACGCCGTCACCGACTTGCCGCTGCCCGACTCGCCGACGATGCCCAGCGTCTCTCCCGGGCTGATCTCGAACGACACGCCGTCGACCGCTTTCACCACGCCCGCCTTGGTCTTGAAGACTGTGTGGAGGTCCTGAACCTCGAGCAGCGTCTCGGGCACTACTTGAGCCTGGGGTCGAAGGCGTCGCGGACCGCGTTGCCGAAGACGTTGGAGGCGAGCACCGTGATGAAGATCGTCACCCCCGGGAAGTAAACCAGCCAGACCGAGTGGAAGAAGTAGCTCTGGGCGTTGGTCAACATGTTGCCCCAGCTCGCCGTCGGCGGCTGGATGCCAAGACCGAGGAAGTCGAGCGCAGCCTCGATGAGGATGATCTGGCCGACCCCGAGGCTGGCGGCGACGATCAAAACCGGCAGCACGTTCGGCAGGAGGTGGATGGCGATCAATCGCAGGTCGCGGGCGCCGATGGAGCGCGTGGCCATGATGAAATCCCGCTGCTTGACCGAGAGCACTTCGCCGCGCACGAGTCGCGCCACCCCGCCCCAGCCGACCGAGGCGATGATCATCGCCAGCGTGATCGGGTTGGGGCGAAACAGGATCGACATGAGGATGAAGAGGAAGATCGCCGGGATCGACAGCACGGTGTCCACGATTCGCATCAGGATGTCGTCGACCCAGCGGCCGTAATAGCCGGCCACGAGGCCGACTGTCGTGCCGAGGGTCAGTGAAAGCCCAACCGTCAAGAACGCGACGCCGAGTGATACGCGGCCGCCGTAGATCAGCCGCGTCAGCGTGTCGCGTCCCAGCTCATCGGTGCCCAGGAGATGTGGTTGGCCTGGCGGCTGGAAGGTCGACAGCAGGTCGAGCCGGTAGGGTTCGTAGTGCGTGAGGAACTGGGTGAACAGCGGCGCTGCGATTGCGATCGCGCCCAGGATGACGATCAGGATCCCGGCGCCCATGCCGATGCGGTTGGCGCGCAGCCGCTCCCACGATTCGTTCCAGTACGACTGCGCTGGACGGGTGGCAGCACCTTCGAACGTGCTGATCGGGGCTTCGATCTCGGTCGCGGGTGTCTGACCAAGCATGCTCATGCGTAACGAATCCGAGGATCGAGGACCGCATAGAGCACGTCCGCGAGCAGGTTGCCGGCGATGACCAGGAGCGTGGCGAAGAAGGTGACGCCCATCACCGTCGAGTAGTCGTACTGGAGGGCGCGCTCGAACAGCAGGCGCCCGATACCCGGCCAGCCGAAGACGACCTCGACGACCAGCCCCCCGCTCACGAGGCCCGGCAGCTCTAAGCCGACCAGCGTGATCAGAGGGATCAATGCGTTGCGCAGCCCGTGCAGGTACACGACTCGCCGTTCGCCCATGCCTTTGGCGCGCGCGGTGCGGATGTAATCCTGCGAGAGCACCTCGAGCATGCTCGAGCGTGTGAAGCGCGACCACAGGGACAGATAGAAGAAAGAGAGCACAGTGGCCGGCATGATCAGGTGCTGCAGCCGGTCGAGGATGTCGCCGCCGCCCAGCGGGCTCGTCGCGCCACTGGATGGAAGCCAGGGCCAGCCGTGCTGCTCGAACGTGACCGAGAAGAACAGGATCAGCAGCAGGCCGAGCCAGAACTGCGGCACTGCGAAGCCCGCCACCGAGACCACGGTCAACCCGTGGTCGACCTTGCTGCCGCGCCTGAGTGCGCCGATCACGCCAAGTGGAATTGAAAGCAGGACGCCCATCAGGATCGCTGTGGCCGTGAGCTCCAACGTATTGGGCAGGCGGTCGAGGATGTGGCTCATCACCGGGCTGCCATCGATCATCGAGCGGCCGAAATCACCATGGAGCACGTTCCAGAGCCAGGTGATGTACCAGACGTAGAAAGGCCGGTCGAGACCCAGGTTCGCCCTGAGGCGCTCGATGTCGTCCGGCCGAAGGTTGGGGTTGAGGTCGATGCCCGGCACGTAGGTGCCGCGCGTGCGATCCATGAGCACGAGCGTGATGGCGGTCACGCCCAGCACCACGACGACCGAGGCGAAGAGCCGCCGGACCAGGTACTTGACCAGCATCCGCTACAAGCCTATTCCCGCGGCTCTCCTATCCTCTTTTACTTACCGTCCGTCACCCAAACCTTGGCGTTCCAGGGCCGCTGCGCGAATTGGTTGAACGGGCCGAAGTCGGTGCCCTGGACGCGCGTGTTGACGCCATAGATTCCGCTGTTGAACAGGATGACCGGTGACGGCTCCAGGTCCGACATGAGGTCCTGGAACTGGAAGTAGAGCGACTTGCGCTTGGCCTTGTCGACGGTGCCAAGCGCCTGGTCCAGGAGCTGGTCAGCGGTGTCGTTCTTGAAGTCGGCGCCGTTGAAGCCGCCGGGCGCCGTGTTTCGCGAGTGATACAGGGGCGACACGTCGGGGTCCGCGCCCCAGTTGAAGCCGACGAGGAACAGGTCGAACGTGCGGATGCTGACGATCTGGCTCACCAGCTGCGGGAACTGGATGAGGCTCGGGGTGGCGTCGACGCCGATGTCCTTCCACGACTGCTGCATGACCGTCAGCATGCTTTCGCGCTGCTTGTTGCCGGCGTTGGTGATCATCGTGAACTTGAGCTTCTGCCCGTTCTTGGCGCGGATTCCATCGGAACCCTTGGCCCAGCCGGCGCTGTCGAGCAGCGATTCGGCCTTCGCCTTGTCGAAGCCGATGAGCACCTGCGGCTTGTCTTTGTAAGCCCACGACGTCGGCGGCTCGACCGAGTTGGCCACGGTACCATGGCCGAAGTACACGGCGGTGACGATCTGCTGGCGGTTGAGCGCATAGAGCAATGCCTGTCGTACAGCCTTGTCGCCGAACAGCTGGCCGCCCAATTTAGTGGGGTCGAGGTTGTACGCATAGAAAGTGAAGGTCGGCACTGGAAACTCCGACGTGGTGACGTTGGTCGCCGTCTTGACGTTGTCGAACTGCGATGGGTCCACGGGGCCGATGTCGATCTCGCCCGTCTTCAGCTGGTTGGTGACGGCGACCGAGTCCGGCAGGACCTTGTAGACGTAGGAGTCGAGATAGGCGGGCCCGTTCCAGTAGTTGTCATTGCGGGCCAGCGTGACCTGCTGCCCTTTCTCCCATTTGACGAACTTGAACGCGCCGTTGGTCACCGAAGGAGCGGTGTTGAAATCGGCGGTGTTGATCGCCTTCGCGTCCAGGCTGCCGAGAACGTGCTTCGGCAGGATGCCGTAGAGGGCGTGGTTGGCGAGAAACGGGGCGAACACCTGGGTCGTCGTGATGACGACCGTCTTCGGATCGGGGGCGGTGACGCTGGCGATGTACTTCTGAAGGTCGCCACGACGAGGCGACGAGACGTCTTTGTACTTTGGGTCGTACGCGAGCGAGTAGGTGAAGACGACGTCGTCGGCGGTAATGGGCTGGCCGTCCGAAAACTTCAGGTTGTCGCGAAGCGTGAACTTGTAGGTGAGCCCGTCCGAGGAGGTGGTTGGAAGGGATTTGGCCAGGGCAGGGACGAGGTCTCCGTTCTTGGAGTAGTTCAGCAGTCCGTCGAACATGAGTCCGATGACCTGGTTGCTGGCGGTGTCGCTGCTCAGCATGGAGTTCAGCGTGCGGATGTCGCTGAAGTTGCCTTCGATCACGTGGCCGCCCTTCTTGGGCGTCTGGCTCGTCTGGGTGCTGCCGCCGCAAGCCTCGAGGAACGACAGGCCGCCGGCCGCGAAGGCCATGTAGGCGGCAACTCCGCCGGTTCGTTTCAGGAAGTCTCTTCGGGACCAGTGCTCCAGGAATCGCTCGAACTGTTCGAAACCCTTATCTTCGGCGTCCGCGTCTCCACTCATCTGACCCACCTCCAGCTAGATGCCGGCCACCCCCAAGGGTGCGTCAAGCTCACGGGCCATCATATGTGGAGTTCACACCAATGGTCAAAAACCGCCTTTGATGGCCTCCACGGTCGCGGTCGGCGTCGCCAGGGTCGTCCTGCACCTGCCTGAAAGCGGTTCGCTGAAGTCCAAGCGCCACCTGATCAGCGGCCTTCTCCGCCGCGTCCGGGCCGAGTTTCAGGTGGCCGCGGCCGAAGTTGGCGAGCGTGACCGCTGGCAGCTGGCCGAGCTGGCCATCGCCTGCGTCAGCGCAGACGGACGCCACGCCGACGAGGTGCTGGCCGCCGCCCTGTCCTACATCGAGGCCCACTCCGACGGCGCCCGGATCACAGACGTGTCGACGGAGCTGGTGCGCCTGTGAAGGCCGTCGAATCCCTCGAGGCCGAGTTCGAGGGCACCCTTCCCTTCAAGCTCGACGCCTTCCAGCGCGAGGCGATCGCCAAGCTGGACAGCGGCACCGGCGGCGTCCTGGTCAGCGCCCCCACCTCGAGCGGCAAGACGGTGGTGGCCGAGTACGCGATCTTTCGCGCTCTGCGTGACGGCACGAAGGTCATCTACACGACGCCGCTGAAAGCGCTGAGCAACCAGAAGTACCACGACTTCGTGCGCGAGTACGGCGAGCGGACTGTCGGCCTGGTCACAGGCGAGAACACCATCAACGACGAGGCGCCCGTGGTCGTCATGACGACCGAGATCCTCCGCAACCTCATCTACGAGGACCCCAAGCGCCTGGACGCGGTCGCCTACGTCATCCTCGACGAGGTCCACTACATCGACGACTTCCCTCGCGGCTCGGTCTGGGAGGAGATCGTGATCCAGGCGCCGCGATCGATAAAGCTCGTCGGCCTTTCGGCGACCATCGGCAACTACCGCGAGATCGCAGAGTGGATGGCGGAAAACCGCGGTGGCATGGAGACCGTCTTCCACAACGTGCGCCCGGTGGAACTGAAGATGTGGCTCTCCGTCCAGAACCGCTTCTTCCCGCTTTTCAAAGACGACGGCGGCATCGACCAGCGCACGTGGAGCAAGGCCGCCGAGGAGGAGGAAGCGTCGTACCGGGTCGGTCGCTTCACACGCCTGCCTTCCAACGACCTGCTCAAGGTCATCGACGAGCTGCGACGCCTGGACATCCTGCCCTCGATCTATTTCATCTTCTCGCGACGCGGCTGCCGCGAAGCGCTGCAGCGATGCTCGTATCACGACCTCGACCTCACAACCGCGGAAGAGAAGGAGGCCATCGACCGCGTAGCTGCGGAGCGGTTGCTCGGCCTCAAGGATCGCGACGAAGAAGCGCTGTTCCGCCGCATGGTCGACGCGCGGCTGCTGCGCCGCGGCATGGCCGAACACCATGCGGGGCTGCTGCCTTACCACAAGGAGATGGTCGAAGAGCTGTTCCAGCGCGGTCTCATCAAGGTCGTGTTTGCAACCGAGACCCTGTCCCTCGGCATCAACATGCCCGCGCGCGGCGTGGTCGTCTCCTCTTTCACCAAGTTCGACGGCGTGAGCTTCTCGAACCTCACCACCGGCGAGATGACGCAGCTGATGGGCCGAGCCGGCCGCAGGGGCATAGACGTGATCGGCCACGGTGTGATCCTCAAAGAGTCCGACGTAGAGATCGGGACGATCTACGAGGTCGCAATGGGACCGACGCTCGTCGTCGAGTCGAAGTTCCTGCCCAGCTACAACATGGCGCTCAACCTGCTGAGGGTCTACACACCGGCCGAAGCCGAAGGCCTGATGGAGCGGTCGTTCGGGCAGTTCCAGAAACGGCTGGCGGCCGACGCTACGCGCGACCGGCTGCAAAACGTGCGTGCCCGGCTCGATGACATCCGCAAGATGTGGGACGGCGGGGACGTGTCCTTCGAGGACGTCGCCCAGTATTTCAAGCTCGAGGATCGGCGCCGGGCGATCCGGATCGAGCTGAAGCGCCTGCGGCGCGACGCCGGCGCCGAAAGACGCAACCGGCGTGGACGCCATACCCGGGCGCAAGGTCACTCCAGCAGGCTCGTCCAGAAGCTCGAGGTCGAGGCCAAAGGCCTGCTCGAGCGGCAGCGAAAGCTCAAGCTGGTCCGCTCGCCGCGCTTCGGCGAACACCTGCAGCGATACGCGGAGATCCGCGCCCTGCAGAAGGAGCTAGAAGCCGGCGAACGCGAGGCGACCGGCCAGATGGACGAGTACGCCCGCAAGCTGCGGCGCCTGTCTCGGATCCTCGCCGAGACTGGATTCCTGTCCGACAACCGGCCGACCGACAAAGGCTTGTTCGCGGCCCGAATCTACGGCGAGGACACGATCCTGGTCGCGGAGGCGGTGTGGGCCGGATGGCTCGAAGGCCTGGCTGCCGAAGAGCTCTGCGCCGTCCTCGTCATGCTGGCTGCCGAAGATCGCGAGAGAGGCCGAACTCGCGGAGCGGCGTCGGGCGGTCCTCGCCGCTACCCAACGCCCGCCATCGCCCAGACGGCCAGGCTCGTCCGCTCTCTGTACTTCCGCTTCGCGGACATGGAGAAGGATCTCGACGAGCCGAACCTCCGCCAACCCTCACACGACTACATCGACTTCGCGTATCGGTGGTCTGCGGGCGAGGCCCTCGACAAGATCCCGCTGCCATCGAACGTCGACATCGGGGACGCGATCAAAGCCATGAAGAGCCTTTACTCGCTCTTGCGCCAGCTCGAGTTCGCGCTGCGCCAGGCCAAGTCTCCGTTGCTCGAGGTGGTCAGTCGCGCTGTCGCGCGGATGGAGCGCGACGTGATTAAGAGAACCTAGACTGCCTCTGGATGCCCTCTAAGAAGCGACGAATCCTCGTCACCGGCGTCGCGCGCTGGTGGGGCGCGCTCGTCGTCCAGCGATTGGTCGACGACCCCGACGTCGCCGAAGTCATCGGCACCGACATCCGCGAACCGCGATACGACCTCGGCCGCGCCGATTACCTGAAGCTCGACATCCGCCATTCGCTCATCGGCAAGCTGGTGCGGGCTGTTGGGATCGACACGGTCGTGCACACCCTGACCCGCGTCGATTCGTTCGACCTCGATCCACGGCGCGCGCACGAGATGAACGTGATCGGGACCCTGAACCTGCTCGCCGGCTGCGCCGGCGCCGACAGCCCGGTCAAGCGATTCGTCCTGAAGTCGTCAGGCCACGTCTACGGCTCGCGCCATGACCTGCCGGCCAACCTTCGCGAGGACCACCGGCTCGATTCGAACTCGAAGCACCAGTTCGTTCGCGACATCGTCGAGGTCGAGTCGTATGTATCCGACTTCGCCGACCGCAACCCCGGCATCGATCTCCTGACACTTCGCTTCAGCAACAGCCTCAACCCGAATGAGCCCCAGCCATTGGCTCGGTACCTCGACCTCGAGTTCGTGCCGACGGTGGCCGGCTACGACCCCATCCTGCAGCTGATTCATCGCGACGACTGCGTCGAGGCCCTTTACCTCGCCACAAAGCGGGGCCCGGCCGGCGCGTACAACATCGCCGCTCAGGGCGCTGAGCCGCTTTCGGCCCTCCTCGACGCGGCGGGCAAGCTCCATGCCCCGGTGCTTCCCCCTGTCGGTCTCGAGCTCACCGCGTTTGCGCTGCGGCGGAGCGGGTTGGCGTCGCTCTCCCCACAGCTGATGGACCTGCTTCGCTGGGGCCGGACGATATCGACGGCGAAGGCCGCACGCGAGCTCCGGTTCCGTGCAGCGCGAGATACGCGAGCCGCGTTCGAAGACTTCATCCAGCAGCGGCGTGTGCTCCGTTACGAGCCTGACCGGCACGCATACCAGTACGAGAAGGAGCTGGAGGACTTCATACACAGCCGGCAGCTCGTTTCCGAAAACGGCGAGACCGAGGAAGTATCGACGCCTGGGGTTAAGGGTCGCCCCCGCCCCCATCGATGACGAGCACCTCTCCGTTCACGTAGCTCGCCGCGTCTGAGACCAGGAACACCACCGCGCCGGCGATCTCGTCAGGGACGCCGATGCGGCCCATAGGGTTGGAGGTGATCACGCGATCGAGAATCGCCTCATTGCCCCAGAGCGCCTCGGCGAAGCGGGTCTTGACGAGTCCGGGCGCGACGGCGTTGACGCGGACCTTGCCGCCGAGCTCTCGGGCGAGCTGGCGGGTGAGCATGATCACGCCGGCCTTCGTGATGTTGTAGACGCCTAATCCGAGGCCGGGACGTATCCCGCCGATGCTGGCCACGTTGACGATCGCGCCGCCGTGGTGCTCCATCGACGCCTCGTACACAAGCTTGGTGAGGATGAAGATGCCCCGCAGGTTGACCTCGAAGGTCTTGTCCCAGGCCGACAGCTCGGCTCCGAGGACCGGACCGAAGTAGGGGTTGGTGGCGGCGTTGTTGACGAGAATGTCGATTCGGGAGAAGCGCTTCATCACCTCTTCGACCAGGCGCTGAAGGTCCTCCTGCCGGCCCGCGTGCGCCGCGATTCCCACGGCGCGTTCGGGAAACTTCGTGTTGATCCGCTCGGCTTCGTCGTCCAGGTCCACCTGCTTGCGGCTCGACAGGATCACCTGGGCGCCCTGTTCAGCCAGCGCATTGGCGATGGCGCTGCCGATGCCGCGACTCGCCCCGGTGACGAGCGCGACGCGACCGTCCAGGTCGAATCTGGAGCTCGATGGCACGGCTGATACGATAGCCCGACTCAATGGCGATCACGGGGAAAGCGGCTGAGGACATCCTCGAGCGCATCTTTCAACCCACGACCAAACCCAGCGCCATGGACCAGGCCGAGGAAACCCTGCGGCACCCCAAGCGGCTTGTCTACGTCGCCATGTCCAACAAGGCTTTCTACTGGCGCGCCCACATCCAGAAGTTCGTGCTCGATTCAGGCATGGTGCCGGTCAGCCCGTTCATGCTCTTCGACTACTACCTCATGCACACGGTCTCCAAAGAGATCGTGCGCGAGGCGATGAACAACCTCCTCGCCCGCTGTGACGAGGTGTGGGTGTTCGGCCGTTTGTCGCTGGGCGTGAAGGTCCAGGTCGGCATCGCCAAGCGCATGAACAAGCCGGTGCGTTACTTCGACATCTCCGATCTTCCCGTCGCTGTGCTGCCGATCAGCGAGGAGACAGCAGAAGAAGAGCTCCGGGATTAGGCTCGGGCCACCCTCCGGTACCAGGCTTCCGGGTTGGCGAGCTCTTCGACGCGAGGCATCGTTTCCGGGCCTTGCCACGCGCGATTCAAGACCTCGATCCCATGCGCGTCATAGATGGCTTTGGCGAAAGCCTCGCCATTGCGGTATTGCTGCAGCTTCAGGTCCAGGCCGGACAGCTTCCAGATCAAGAGCTCGAGGATGCTCTTGGATGAGCTCCGGGCGCGATACGCATCTTCGAGGCGCTCGAAACCGGGCAGCAGCGTGGCGCCCAGCTCGTTCATGACCAGGTTGCTGTAGCCCTCGATTAGCGACATGGTGCCCTGCATCCGCCTCATCACCCTCCACTGCGCGGGGAGTACGCCGGCGAAAGCTGCGATCCGAGCCGCCGGCGGCGCTTTCTTCGTGGTTGATTCGATGAGCACCCGCATCGACTGGTCCATGTCGGACCTCAGCCAGGGATGGGCGGCGAACTGCCAGGCGTGCGTCATTTCGTGCAGGATCAGCCACCGCCTCAGGTCCTCGCCGGGCAGGTCGGCCTTCCTGGCCCAATCCTCGACATTCGTCTCGACCAGGTACAGCCCATCGGCCGCGACCGGCTCGGCGCCAAGGAGCTGCGGGTCGTACTGGCCGAGAACCCTGCGTCCCAGGAAGCCAAGCATGAAGCCGACGTACCGGTCGAGCCCGGCGCGGCCGATCTCGACCAGAAGCGAGTTGGGGATCCGCCCCTGTTCGAGAACGGGATCGATCACTCGCCTCAAGATGGCGAGGTTGAGGTCGAGCCAGCCCTCTCTGTCGACAGCCTCGAATCGCGGGAACTCGACGCCCACGGGGAGCCGGCCCACGAAATCGAGAAGCGGCTTCTCGAGCTTGCCGGCCATGTCCCGGTAGCGCTTCTCAGCCGCGGCGAGCTGCGCCGCCGACGTCGCCGGCTGGTCGAGGTGAGCACGTGCCGCCGACCGAACGTCTTCCCAATCGACGAGCACGCCGGTGCCTGCTCGCGGACGCACCACTTCCATCACCGCGGCCGTAGCCAGTCCGGCGAGCACGCCGAACAATGCCGCCCTCCCGACCCGCCGCCTCACATATCCCAGGTTACGAAACCTTACGAAGCCGCCCTGAGGCGGCCTCGTCACTTAATAGATGTAGGGCCAGCTCCGGTTGCGCTTGAAGACCACCTTGCACGGCTCGCATCGGAACACGATCTGGAGCTGCCGCCTACCGATGGCGGCGGCGTCCCGACCGCATACCGGACACGACGCCGTCTCGTCCTGGAAGGGACGAGGAAGGGGGTCCACTTTTATCTCTAACCGCCGTCGCTTTTTGGACATTTGCTCAAACCGTTCTCAAATTCGTTGCCAGCAACCAACCCGATCTCCGGGTTGCAATTCAGACGTCGAGTAGCGTCACATCCAGGTTCTTTAACCCCTCCGGTGGCTCAACTCCTGCGGTTTGCAAGCGCTTCATCAGCGCGAGGATGTATCGGACGCCGGCGAGGTTGACCCTGTGCTCCCGCGTCAGGGTCTGGATCGCCTGCAGCTTCATCACGTCGCGGCGGGAGTAGCGCCGTCGATTCGTGACCGTCCGCTTGGGATGAATCATGTCAAGGTGTTCGTACATCATGAGAGTGCGTGGATGTGTCTCAAGAATCTCCGACGCCACACTCAGGGTGAATATGGGCTTGTCCAGGTCGATACCCGCGTCGCGGGTCGACGGCGAGGGCGCCGCGGAGGCTCGCTGCCTGATCTTCATAATCTTCTTGGCCCGGCGGAGTATACCGTTTGGACGATTGGCGGCCTAACTTTGGGTTACAGGACGGGTGCAACTTTCGGCGCCATTCTGCGCGCACCTGATGCGGCGGGCAATGTGTTGTTGTTAAGTAATGACTGCAAAGTGACCGCACCAAGCGGCTCCATATAGTTACCAGCCAACAAAATGTCTGGCCTTCTTGGGCTTTTGCTGGTCAGCATCTCGGTCGGGCTGAGCAACTTCGCGGGCGCCATCGGGATCGGCCTGAGCGGCATCAGCGCCTGGACCCGGCTCCGGGTCGGCATCGCCTTCGGCCTGTTCGAGGCCCTGATGCCGATCGCCGGACTCCTCCTCGGCCAGGCGGTGGCGGGCTATCTCGGCCACGTCGCCAAGTACGTGGGCAGCGCCATCCTGATCCTGGTCGGCGCCTACACGATCTGGCAGGGTCGGCGGGTGACGAGCGAGACCGAGCACCCGGCGCCGCAGCGCGCCGAGATCGAAACCAACCGCCTGATCATCACCGCGCTCGCGCTGAGCATCGACAACCTGGCCGTCGGCTTCGCGCTCGCCGTGTACCGCATCCAGATCGTGCTGGCGGCCGTGACGATCGGCGTGATCAGCGTCGTCCTGTCGCTGGTCGGACTGGAGCTGGGGAGCAGGCTGGGTACGCGGATCGAAGCCTGGAGCGAGGAGCTCGGCGGCGCCGTGCTCATCCTCGTCGGTCTGGCGATCGCCGTCGGCATCCTCGGGTAGACCTACGATTGAGCGCAGCCTTGAGTGAGATCCCGCCCCTCGAGCACGCGCTGCTGGCCACCGCAGGCCATGTCGCAACGATCACCCTCAACCGTCCCGAGCAACGCAATCCGCTTTCGGCCGGTATGATGCGCGACCTCGTTGCCGCCTTCGAATGGTGCAAGGTCGAGGAAGCTGTGCGGGTCGTCGTCCTCACTGGCGCCGGAGACCGGGCATTCTCCGCGGGCGCGGACCTCACCAGCTTCCAGCCTGGCGCGCCTGAGTCGGAGCATCTGCGGGACCGGCGTGCTTTCGTCGACCTGTTCTTGTTGATGGCCGGGCTCGGGAAGCCGATCGTCGGCCGCATCAACGGCCACGCGCTTGCCGGTGGCATGGGACTCGCCGGTTCTTGCGACATCCTGGTCGCGGTGGACACCGCAACTTTCGCCACGCCCGAGATCAACGTCGGCGTCTGGCCGATGATGATCCAGGCCGTCCTCGCCCGAAACATTCCGCGCAAGGTCCTCCTCGAGATGATGATGCTCGGCGACAGGTGGACCGCGACCCAGATGCAGTCGGCCGGGTTCGTGAACCGGGTGGTCAGCCGCGAGCTGCTGGACCCAACCGTTGACGAGATCACCGACAAGCTGGCGAAGAAGTCGCCGCTGGTGATGCGGCTCGGCAGAGATGCCTTCTACCGGCAGCAAGACATGGACTTCGCTCCCGCCCTCGAATACCTCCGCGAGGAGCTGCTCAAGGTGGCGATGACCGAGGACTCCAAGGAAGGCGTGCTCGCGTTCTTCGAAAAACGCGAGCCCGAGTTCAAAGGAAGATGAGTGAGAGGTACCGGAAGCTGCGCGACTCGGCGCTCAAGGGCGGCACGCGCTACCTGCCCAAGCTGCGCGAGCAGAACAAGCTCACCGCTCGCGAGCGGCTCGACCTGCTGCTCGACGCCGGCTCGTTCGTCGAAGATGGGCTGTTTGCCAACGTACTCGCCGAAGACCTGCCGGCCGATGGGGTGATCACGGGCCTCGGAACGATCGACGGGCGGCAGGTGGCGGTGATGGCCAACGACCCCACCGTGAAAGCCGGGAGCTGGGGCGCCAGGACGGTCGAGAAGATCGTGCGCATCCAGGAGACCGCGCAAAGGATCCGCGTACCGCTCTTCTATCTCGTCGACTCGGCGGGCGCGCGCATCACCGACCAAATCGACATGTTCCCTGGACGCCGGCACGCGGGCAGGATCTTCTTCAACGAGGTGCAGCTCTCGGGCCAGGTGCCGCAGATCTGCCTGCTGCTCGGCCCGTCTGCGGCGGGCGGCGCCTACATCCCGGCGTTTTGCGACGTGGTCGTAATGGTCGAGGGCAACGCATCGATGTACCTCGGTTCGCCGCGCATGGTAGAGGTGGTGGTCGGCGAGAAGGTAACCCTCGAGGAGCTGGGCGGCGCGCGCATGCACTGCACGGAGAGCGGGTGCGGAGACGCACTGGTCGCCGACGACAAGGAGGCCATAGATTTCGCGCACTCCTATTTCGCCTATATGCCGCAGCGCTCGGGCGAAAAGCCGGCGCCGTGCAAGGCCAAGGCTCCGCGCCAGGGCTCGAAGCCGATCGCCGACCTCATCCCCGCCGAGGCGAACAAGGGCTACGACATGCGCAAGGTGGTCGAGGCGCTCATCGATGAGGGCAGCTGGGTTGAGATCAAGCAACTGTTCGCGAAGGAGCTGCTGACCGGCTTCGCGCGACTCGATGGAGAGCCGGTCGGCATCGTCGCCAACCAACCGATGCAAAAGGGCGGGGTGCTGTTCAACGATTCCGCCGACAAGGCCGCGCGCTTCATCTGGCTGTGCGACGCGTTCGAGATCCCGCTGCTGTTCCTCGCCGACGTTCCCGGCTTCATGATCGGCACCGACGTCGAGCGCCGGGGAATCATCCGCCACGGCGCCAAGATGATCAGCGCGGTTTCGGAGGCGACGGTCCCGAAGATATCCGTCATCGTGCGCAAGGCTTACGGCGCCGGGCTGTACGCGATGGCGGGGCCGGCGTTCGACTCCGATTGCGTGATCGCGCTGCCCTCGGCGCAGATCGCGGTCATGGGCCCGGAGCCGGCCGTCAACGCGGTCTTCTTCAACAAGCTGGCCGAGCTGCCGGAAGAGGAGAGAGCCGCGCGGCGCAAGCAACTGGAGGACGAGTACAGCGAGGACGTCGACCTCTACAAGCTGGCCGCCAACCTGATCGTCGACGACGTCGTCGAGCCGGAGAACCTGCGCGCGAATCTCATCGCGCGCTTCCGCGCTTACGCGACCAGGACATCAACGCGACCGGATCGGAAGCATGGAGTAAATCCGGTCTAGACCGTGGTGTCAGCCTGCGCGGTGGTATGGAACCGCGTAGTAGACCACGATCACATAGAAGGTGATGCTGGCCGTGATGACCGCAAGGTGGAACACCTCGTGGTACCCGAACACGCGCGGCCACAATCGCGGTCGACGAAAGGCGTAGGCGGCCGCTCCGAGCGAGTACTGCAGCCCTCCTAAGGCCATCAGCAGCGCTGCCGCCCACCCCAGAGCCGCCGTGAGCGGGACGAGCGCGACCACCGCGAGCCATCCCATCGCCAGGTAAAGGCTTGCCAGGGCGACCCGCGGGATGCGCAGGAACGGCGCCGCTCCGATCACGCCGGCGATGGCGCAGATCCAGATCGCGATGAGGACGCCGATTCGCCACCAGCCGTCGAGGATGTTGAAAACGAGTGGCGTATAGGTCGCGGCGATGAAGACGAAGATCGTCGCGTGGTCGGCGCGTCGCAGCCAATCCTTGACGCGTGGAGGCCAGTTGAAGATGTGATAGGTGGCGCTCACTGCAAAGAGCAGGACCAGGCCTGTTCCGTAGATCGCCATCGATGCGAGCTTGGCGGGGTCATGCCGCGTGATGACGACTAGGGTCACGAGCCCGGCCACCGAAACCAGCGCGGCGACTCCGTGCGACCAGCCCCTCAGCAGCGGCTTGGGCAGTGTCATCGCGGGAAGATTCATGACACGCTGCATCATAGAAGCCGCGAGGCCAGCAATCCCGCGGCCAGCGCGACCACTCCCCACGAAAATGCGCGGAGGGCCAGCTCGAGAGGTCGCAGCAGCGCCGCCTCGTCGAGCGCGACCTCGGAGCCGTCCGTCAGCGTGACCGTCCCCGAGACGGAACGCGTGCGCCGGCGCAGTGATCGCGCCGGCGTGCTCAACGCCCGCTGGCCGAATGACAACGCAAAGGCACTCGCGGCCGCTGCGACCGCCCCGAGCGAGATGCTGCCGGTCTGCGCGAAGTAGGCGGTCAGCAGGGGGAACGCCCCCCACGAGAGCGCAAACCAGAAATCGTCATGCAGGCGGCCGCCGAGAAGCTCCAGGTTGTAGGCGAACACGAAGAGGACTCCCAGGGCTATGAACAGGAGCAGGGCCCAGCCGATCATGGGCACGCCGGCAAGGCCGATGGCGACCGCGCCCGCGAGGCCCACCGCACCCGCGGTCTTCAGCAGCCAGCTCGGAACCGCCGTGCGCAGCGGGCGTCCGTTGAGCTCGTCGAACGCATGGGCGGCGATGCCGACCGCGAGGAAGAACGCGGCCAGCGTGGCCACCAGCCGGAACACGCTGAGCCTGGGCGCCAGGCTCGCGCCGATCACGACGTACGAGAGGTGCCAGGCCGTGTATGGCGGGTGGAGCAAAGCCCACACGTCGCGCCGCCACCCGCGCCCGACCGCCGTGTAGTAAGCGGGGGCGAGCGCCTCAGGCACGCTTTGTGCCCCACATCACGATCCCTCCGCCCAGGCTCATGTGGCGATATTCGACGTCCTCCATCCCGGCGGCTTCCCACGCGTCGACCAACCGCTGGAGCGGCCACCGGCGGTAGTGAGCCGAGATGTTTGGACCGAGGAAGCGACCCACATCCCACCAGGCCCGCCCGCCGAGCACCAGCCCGGCTGCGGGAAGCGCGGCCCTTGTGTACAGCCACCAGGCGGCGCGGGCGGGCACGCTTGGGGGCACGTAGAAATCGAGGCCGGCCATCACCCCGCCCGGTCGCAGGGCTCGGGCGAGCTCTGCGATCGTGGCACCTGGATCGCTCACATATCGAAGGACGTAGGTGAAGCTGATGGCGTCGAACGTGCCGTCTTCGAAAGGCAGCGCCTCGGCTCGACCGAGCTCGAGGTCGATGCGTCCCTTCAGCGCGGCGCCTGACACGCGACCGTGTCCGATCTCGAGCATCTCCTCGCTGACGTCGACACCCGTGACGTGCGCATTGGTGCTGCGGGCAATGGCGATCGCGACGCCCGCCGTGCCGGTGGCGACATCGAGCACGCGCTGCGGTTGGTGGCCGGCCACGTGATTGACAAGCTCGGCGCGCCATCGAGCGTTCTGCCCGAACGACAGCACCTCGGCCAGCAGGTCGTATCGCCGAGGCAGGCGCCGAAACAGCTTCACCGCAAACTCGTTCTCGGCGCTGCTTACCGACATGTCATAGCCCACACTACGGATACTGTGACCGGAGATGTAGAGCGCTTCGCGGCCTGGCAGCGCGACGTGCTCGAGGCGCGTGCCGCCGATTCCGAGGTGCTGACGATCGGGCCCTTTCGCGTCGCGATGTCCCAGGACAAGGAAACGCCCTTGACGAGCTGGGTCACGCTGGTCGAAGGCGCGACGACCGAAGACGAGACCCTCAACGCGATGCCGAAGCTGAAGGCGGCGTTGAAGAAGCACAAAGCGCCACTCGAGATCGAGTACAACGAGGCGGTATTTCCAAAAGTTGGCGCGTGGCTGGAATCGGCCGGCCTGAAGCTGGCCGAAAAGAATCCCCTTATGGCATGCCACCCCGATTCGTTCAAACCATTCGTCGCACCCGAGGTCCATCTGACGCAGCTCAGGTCCACAGCCATCACCGCCGAGCTGGAAGCCTTCCAGCAGATTCGATGGACGAATGGTGGCGATCTCAAACGACCGGTGCCGCCGATCGATCAGCTGCGGGTCGCGCTGGGCGTCCCAGGCAGCGTGTTCTTGCTGGCGTGGCTGGATTGGGAGGCGGCCGGCACCGGAGTTTCGCACTCCATGAAGGGAGCGGCCGAGGTCGTCGGCGTGGTCACCGAGAAGAAGCATCGGCGCCGCGGCGTCGCCGCCACGGTCACGTCAGAGCTCGTCAGGCGGCACTTCGACGGCGGCGGGGACTTCGTCTTCCTGGACGCGGCCACCGAGGAAGCGGCGAAGGTCTACGAGAAGCTGGGCTTCTCGCGTTTTGGAGCAAACCTCGTCTACCACTAGCAATCAGTGCGGGCCGCGCGACTCGGCCTCGCGCGATCGCCGCCATCGCTCCTCCGCCTCCGCCTTGTCACCCCGACGCTCGGCGACCAGGGCCAGCGCGCGCCACGTCCAACCCGGCAGCTGGCGATCGCCAAGCTCCTCGGCGATGCGGATCGCGTAACGCAGGTCCTCCTCGGCCTCGTCGAGCCGCCCCAGCTCCCGCTTCGCGATGCCCCGTGCCGCCCTCGCGTCGGCGAGCTCCCAGCGAGCTCCCAGGTCGGAGAAGATCGCGATTCCGCGGTCGAACCACGGCAGGGATTCCTCGCGACGTTCGAGATCGTCCAGCACGCGACCCTTTTGCACGGCGGTGTTGGCGATCGTGAACTGGTCGCTCGCCTCACCGGCAAGCGCGCCGGCCTCATCGATGAGCTTCAGCGCCCCTGCATGGTCATTCATCTGGCTGTGGTTGATCGAAAGCGCCGTCAAGGCTCGCACTCGAGCCCAGTGGTCTTTCGGATCGGCCATGTCGAGCGCCCGCCTCCAGATGACCTCGGCTTCTTCATACCGCTCGCGCGTCCAGGGAACCCATCCCGCGAACAGCAGCGTCCGCACGATGGCCCACTGCTCGCCCAGCCGCTCTGCGGCTTCCAGCGACCGATCCAGCAGCTTCTCCGCCTTGTCGACGTCGGCCTCGTAGTTGATCGCGATGTCGCCCAGGAAGCGCAGCGCAAGCGCAAGAGCAAACAGGTCGTCGTGCGCTTCCGCCAGGGTCACGGCCCGGTTCAAGGCCTCGGTGGCGGTGCGGTACTCGCCGAGCCAGTAGCGGGCCTCGCCCATGCCCGCCAGGATCCTGGCCTCGCGGGCTCCCCAATTTCTGTCAGGGCCGGCCATGACCAGCGCGCGATCGTAGCGATCGATCGCCGAGCGAATCTCCATGCGCCGTCGTGCACGATCGCCCGCGACGAGGAGAGCGTCCGCGGCCCGTTCGGGGGCTGCGCGGTCATTGGGATCGAGGTCGAGGGATGCGATCGCAGCGAGCTCGAGGTGGTCGGCGGCGAGGGATCGATGGCCGGAATCGATCAGGTACTCGGCGACCAGCTGGTGGAGGCGCAGGCGCTCTCGTTTGGGCAGGCTGGCGTATGCGACGTCCTTCAGGGTCGCGTGGCGCATCCGCCAGCTCGACGGGGGCTGGCGCACGATCACCTCGGCGTCCTCGAGGGCCTGCAGCTCCGTGACGTCTGCGCCGTGGTCGATCGTGGTGATCTCTTCGAGATCGAATGCGTACATGAAGACCGATGCCCGGCGGGCCAACTCGCGCAGCCTCGCCGGAAGAGCGTCGAGGCGGGCGCTGACCACCGCCTGAACCGTGGGTGGGATGGTCATGCGAACGGCGGGCCCGGAGCCATCGCCGTTGGGCATGAGCATGCCGGTGGTCTCGATGATGAAAAACGGATTGCCTCCCGCGCGCTCGGCGATCTCGATCGCCCGCGACTCTGGGATTCGACCCCCGCCGGCCTGGCGGACGAGATTGATGGACTCGGCGGGAGAGAGCCGATCCAGGCGCAGCAGGACCGAGTTTCCACTGGTCGATCCCCAATCGGGCCTCTCCTCGAGCAGCTCGTTTCGCGCCAATGCGAGGATCAATGCCCGGCGCGGTCCGCGCCGCCCGGGGGCCGCGAGGCGTTCGATGAGGTCGAGCATCGCGGGTTTGAGGTGGTGCGCGTCCTCGAACACCATCATCACAGGGTGGTCCCGAGCCAGCCCATCCACGATGGCTGTGAAACCCGCCTGCACGTCGTGTACGAATGCCGCCTCCTCCGGCCGCTCGGCCAGGCCGAACAGCAGTGCGAGCCGCTGGGCGACCAGGTCGGCCTCGGATGGATCGCAGCATCGATCCGCGAGCTCGCGCAGGCGGCGCTTGATCTTGTCTGCCGGGTCGCCGGCGTTGACGCCGGCCAGGTCTCCGATGATCGCGGCGGCCGGCGAGAACGTAGCGGTGTCTGTGTCGGAACGAGGCTGGCCATGCAGCACGACCACCGCGGCCGCCACGCCTGCCGCGAGCTCGTCGGCCAAACGCGATTTGCCGATGCCGGGCTCGCCGACGACGGTGACGAGCACGGGCCGGCCTGTCGAGGTCGTGAGGCCGAGGCTCTGGTCGAGGATGGCCTGCTCGCTGGCACGCCCTACGAATGGGATCGTGCGCCGCGCGGAACGGGTCGTCAGACCCTGGACGGGGAAAGCATCGAGGCCCGCATCGAAGCCTTTGGCCTTGACGTGGCGGCGGCGCCCGTACGACACGGTGGTTGCCGTAAGGGCGTGCGTGGTGCTGCCCGCGAGCAGCTCGCCCGGGCGCGCCGCCGACTGCAGCCGCGCCGCCTCATTGACGACCGGGCCGGTCACGAGCATCTGGCCGCTGGGGTTCCGTCCCATGGCGGCCTCTCCGGATTCGATCCCGATCCGGACCTCCAGCGGCGCGGCGAGGCCGGCCGCCTCCCCCAGCCGTCGGGTGCGACCGCGAATCGCGAGACCGGCCCGGACCGCGCGCAGGGCGTCGTCCTCGTGCACCGCCGGCAGTCCGAAGACCGCCATCACCGCGTCACCGATGAACTTCTCAGGCCGGCCGCGGAGCGCGAGCAGCTCCTCCGACGCCGCGCCGAAGAACTGGCCCAGGACCTCGCGGGATCGCTCCGCGTCCAGACGGCCGCCCAGGCCGGTCGAGTCGACGATGTCGGCGAACAGGACGGTGACCATCTTCCGTTCTTCGGTGTGAACGAGCGGTCCGACCGACGCCCCACAGTTCGGGCAGAATCGGGCGCCGTCCGGGAGCGGGCGACCGCAAACAGAACAGGCCATGACCACAACTGCAGGATATGCTGCAGCCGATGAGCGACCACAAGATCGATGCCCTCAGCCGGGTGCCCCTCTTTGCCTCTCTCTCCAGACGGGAGCTGGAGTTCGTCGCCAGCCGGGCCGATGAGGTCGACACTCCGGCCGGGAAGTTTCTGACCACCCAGGGGGAGCCGGGCGATACCTTCTACGTCTTGCTCGACGGCGAGGCCCGAGTGGACATCGACGGCGAACTACGCCGCACGCTCGAGCCGGGGGACTTTTTCGGCGAGATCAGCATGCTCGATCGTGGACTCGGTACCGCGACCATCACGACGACCAAACCCTCACGTTTGCTGGTGATGAGCCACGCCCAGTTCCGAGACGCGATCAAAGCCAACGACGCACTCTTGATCAAGGTCCTGGCCGCGATGGGCGAGCGGCTGCGGGCCGACCTGGCGGCCAGGCACCAACACGATTAACGCGAAATAGCCCCGCTGCCGTCAGACAGCGGGGCTACCTTGCTTCGCGTTCTACGACTTGATCATCGCGGGCGGGTCTAGGTGTGGCGTGCCCATCACCTCCGCCAGCTGAACGATGCGGATGTTGTTGCCGAACGGGTCGCGGATCCCGATGTCGGTGCCGTAGAAGTGAGTGGTCGGCTCCTGGGTGAATTCGACGCTGCGGGCCTTGAGGGTTTCGAAGGTCTTCTGGATGTTGTCCGTGGTCAGGCCGAGCGTGAAGCCGGTCGCGCCCTTGGTGACGAGCTCGCGGACCGTTTCGGTCGTCTTGGCGTCCATCGCCGGCGGCCCTGGCTTCTCGAGCAGGATGTCGCGGCCCTTCTGTCCGGGCACGCAGACGGTCAGCCAGCGCATGAAGCCGAGGTCCAGGTCATTCGCGACCTCTAGGCCGAGCGTGTTGACGTAGAAGTCCTTGGCCTGGTCCTGGTCGAGCACGAATATCTGCGACATGTTGATGCCGGTGTACATCGGTGATTCCTCCTGGTGATCTGGTCTAGAAGATGAATCCGATGCTAGGTGCCGTTCGAGGACCTGGCTTCTCCAAAACTGCTGGGTCTCATGTAGGCCATCGTGAAGCAGCTCGGTACCGCTTTGACCTCGGCACGCTCGCGGTATTCGGTTGGGGTGACCCCGACCACGTCACGAAACGTGCGGCTGAAGCTGCCGAGGCTGTTGAAGCCGACATCCAGGCAGATGTCGGTGATGCTTCGCTCGGTCTCGGTCAGCTTGAACATCGCTCGCTCGACACGCCGGCGCTGGAGGTAGCGGTGCGGCGTCTCGCCGAAGGTCGCTCGGAAGGTTCTTATGAAGTGGGCCTCCGAGACGCACGCGATCTCGGCGAGGTTGGGGATGTCGAGCGGGTGGGAGTACGCACGGTCGATCGCGTCCCGAGCGCGAAGCATCCGGCGATTGAGCTCCTCGACGGCCTTGCTCATCGTCTCAAGTGCAACATAAAAAGGTGGCGAAGTGGGCTGAGTTCGAAGCGGTCGAGCCGGAGTTTGCGTCCCGCGTCCGCAGGCTCATGTCTGGGCGCAAACACCTGACGATGGCGACGCTGCGCCGCGACGGCTCGCCGCGAATCAGCGGCACCGAGGTCGAGTTCGCGGAAGGACAGCTGCGAATCGG
>Ga0207684_10001132_pt1 | contig 29813 bp, 29 predicted proteins | sample KBSK5501metaG_FD_184342 | JGI IMG/M metagenome (GOLD analysis project Ga0207684, IMG submission 184342) | Corn, switchgrass and miscanthus rhizosphere microbial communities from Kellogg Biological Station, Michigan, USA - KBS K5-50-1 metaG... | ecosystem: Host-associated > Plants > Roots >...
CGCGGCGTCGGCTGCGGTTGAGAGCTGACTCCCTGCTCCACCAGTGGCCGTCCGTACAGCCCAGCTTGCACTTCTGCGGGATTGCCGTCAATCGTGAGAGTCTGTCCGCGTCCGCTCCCGCTAAATGGTCGGTTAGATCACGACTGGATTGTCTTGCGGACTCGGCGACCGTGTTCGCATATCCGCTAGTATTTTCGCCCATCCTAAGAGCGTTCAAGGCTAGGTTGCCAGCAACGCCTGACGTACCCGCCGCGGCTGTCGGGTTGGCTAGTGTGTTCTGGTCTTTCATGAACTCGCCGCCGGCGCCATAGGTCTTGCGGCCAAAGTTCATGAAGGTACCGAGAGTGGACGAGTGTTTGGCCAGTTTATTTGCGCTCGCTAGCGCGGACTGAGCATTGGCGTGATCCTGCGAACTCTGCGCCATGCCTTGATTCGCGACCTTCTTGGATTCGGAGCGTCCCATGTCAGTATCCTTCCCTTTGTGTTCAGGTTTGTTGCGCCTGGGTTGCGGATTTTTCAGAAGATTACGCGAGGCTGTCGTGTGCAGAATGTGTGCAATTGTCGCCGATAGTGCCCTATACCACCGCTCTGGAGCGGCTGCAAACGCTTGATTCTGCATAGAACGATGGGGTTTGGACAGCCTCCGGAGCAATAGGGTCGGGAGTTCGAATCTCTCCGGGCGCACCAGCACTTCTCTCTTGTCCGTTCAGGCACTTGCGGACGGCGTTGCGGCGTTTCGAACCATTTCGAGGGTCGCGAGTGCCAATCAGGATGCCAGTTCCGGCGCCGACTGCAGCCTTCTGTTCCTTGCTATCGCAGGGCCTGGGCGACTTCGCCAGTAAGACAGACTGGCGGCCGAGACAATTGCCTCGGGTCCCAGATCTTGAAATCGACTTCAGCTACGGCTCACGGCTCACCATAAACTCCCAGTGATCGCGCGATGGCGGCGAGGCGCCGGTCGGCGCTCCAGAGCAGTACGCTTTCCAATGCCGCCGACGCCAGCAGATGTACATCGACCCAGCCAACACCCCGACCCATGAGGCGATGCCGCTCGACGAACGTCATCACTTCTTCATTCTCCACGACCGGCACGGATGGCAATCTCCGGAGCAATTGCAGGATCTCAGAGCGGCGGCTTATGGAACCACATGTCAATTCGCCGATAATAAAAGGATGGCACTGAACTTCGGCGCGATGAAGAAGCGAGACGAGCCCGAGCTGGCCATGGCGCAAATGCTCCACCCAGATCGAGGTATCAACAAGCATCAGCGGCTGGCCATAGAGGCCTGAGGACGGCGTCGTCGAATTTTCCGCAGGCGCGGCTCGCTGCCGCCCAGTGCCGCCAGCCTCTTAGCACTCTCACGGGCGACCAGGGCTTCCAGTCCGGCGTGAACGACGGCAGTCTTCTCCGAGATACCGCTGAGCCGTGCCGCTTGCTTGAGCAGGTCATCGTTAATGTTCAGAGTCGTTCGCATATGTATCAGTATGCATGATTCATGCATACGGCTTCAAGAGGGTAGAGAAAAGGGTAGTGTCGCAAGCAAAAAGTGAGCGTGACAGGTTGGTCTGCGCAAATGTATACGGCCTTTGTTATAGTTGATCACTCCTGGCCAGGATGGAATGCGCTGCGCCCTTTTCCCATTTAGTTAGTCAGCCTTGAAAGGCCTCTTCCGGCTACGGGTTGGGAGAGCGCCGGGTTCGACCGTTGTGCCATCTCATGGTTTGCTTGCAGACCTTTCAAGCGGCGCAGGTTTCCAAACGATTTCTTTGCCGAAGAAGATGGCGAATCGCGCGAACAAACAAATAAAGAAAATCTTCAACGATAATCTAATAAAAAAGGTGTAGATCTCACATCCCCGGACCCCTTGCCGAGCACAGGCGAGATGGGTGTAAAATGGCTGCCGTTTTCGATGTCAAAAAGGAAATTCCGGTTAACAGTTACTCTTTATGAGTCGGGAATCCGAAATCGGATACGGTTCTTCGGTGGCGGAACGATACTGCGTTCGTGGTGGAGGTCGCTTGAGAAGAGTGCACTGTTTGCTGATGCTTGCAGGCCTACTTTGGGTGTGTTCTATGTGGGGCCAAAACAGCCCAGGCCTGTCCAGGAGGCTCACAAATCAGGACATTATCAGCATGGTCGAACTGGGCCTTTCCGAAGATGTCGTCATCGCGAAAATTCGCTCCATGAGCGCGGCGGGAGCGGACACTCTAAGTTTCGATACCAGTATAGAAGGGATGAAGGCGCTCAAAGGAGCGAAGGTCCCTGATTCCGTGATTAAGGTGATGATTAATCCCGCTCCCCCTCCGCAGCCGACAAACGTGGTGGCCTCCGCCCCAATGACCGTCGACCCGAATTTGCCGCCTCCCGAAGTAGGAGTGTACTGGAAAGACGGAGCTAATTTCGTCCTGGTCCAGGGGCAGGCGTTAACTCAGACCAAAGCTGGCGGCAAAGCAGGCAGTTTTTTCACTAACGGGCTAAGGAACCAGCATTGGGATGCTTATGTCGAAGGCCCTACATCCAAAAACGTTGTGAAGGAGCGCCGGCCAGCGTTCTATTTCTATGTTCCCGATGGGTCCACTGCGTCCGATTACTTGCTGATAAAGCTCAACAAAAAAGGTGATCGCAGGGAGTTTCAGATAGGCTCCTTCGGGGGCATCACTGGCGGCAAATCGGGCGTCCAGAGGGACAAGGAAGTTCCCTTCAAAGCTGACCATATGGGAATCAGAATCTACAGAATTACCTTGAATGAAGACCTCAAACCAGGGCAGTATGCTTTTTTTATGGGCACAGGCCAGTCAGCCATGATGTCTGCTGCTAAGGGAGGAAACAGATCGGGAGGTGTTGCGTCAGGCCGAATCTACGATTTCAGTATTCCAGAATAATCGTGAGGCTAGCAGCTCAATTCCTTAGCGGCAGCGGAAAAAAGCTCAGCCGACAAGGTAATGCGCACACCGCTTTCCAAGCCCATTTCCTGAAAACCGGCTGCTCCTCTTTGCTCTGACCCTTCTCACCCCCTGACTAATAACCTCCGTTTCAGGACGCGCACCAATGCAAGCTTTTCATCCAGTGTTTGGCCGGCAATGTACTCCGTAACCAAATAATCTGTGCTGTTCTGAGTGCTGAATTCGAAAATCGTGGCTATATTGGGATGGTTCAGCTTGGCGAGTGCTAAATGCTTCCTTGCGGAACCGCTTTCGGGCAGCCTCATCCGTCAGTGTGCCGACGGGCAGGACCTTGATAGCCACGTCGCGCTCGAGGTGCTCATCGTGGGCGCGGTACAAAAAACCCATGCCACCTGCACCGATTTGCTCGATGATGCGATCGTGGCCGAGCGCGTGGCCGACGAGTTGGGAAGGAGCGGCCATCGACCGAGAGAATGTTAGGCCCGCGCACAAGGTTGGTCAAGGCAGTGGTGAAAAGCACGATCTCACAGCAGCTTCGCGTACTCCACCTTGGCAGCTCTGCACCCAAGCTCTTGGGCAATGGAACGTAAGCCTCACTTTCCTCAGTCATGGCCCACGGTCGCGGATTGAATCCTAAAAAGGCAGCTACTTTAACTCAGGTCGCCCAGCAATTGAGGCAGCGCATCGGATTGGCAGCTGGTGCTGGAATGCTCGCGACGCATAGTGCCGCGGGAGCGGCAGCAGTCGGACTCCCAGTAGGGGCTGGAATGCATTTTCTCTACTTGTGCATCCACCGTTGCACGAACTAGGCCGCAGTAAGTATTGGACAGGACGGGGAGCATCTACTGAAGCGAACTCCCAACCTGCGAGAACACATTGTTGGCATTCGAGCCGATCAATCTGACTGTGCCCACCACAATTACGAGGACTACCGCGAGCATCACCGCATACTCGGCAATGTCCTGCCCCTCTTCATCCAACCAAACATCGCGCCAAAAACGTCCCATGACTCCTCCCCCGGGCCGGGCTACTACTTACAGTGTGCGACGGATTTCCATGCCTCGTGAATGGCTCCGATGTGTGAGGCACAAAGGTAACCACCCTGGAATGACAGAATTGTCGTTCCATCGCGGCAAAGAAGAAAGCCCGCGAACAATTACGGCCTGCGGTCTTTGGGCGGGGCCCCATCTGGAAAGCCATCAACGATTCTCGGTCCAGAGCTGGCAATGTTCTATAGAGCCGATGTGGGGATGTGAGGGCGCACTACGCCCAGCTGTCAACCCGGCGATGATGAAGGAATATAGGCCCGGGGGATCCGCACGCGCGGAACTGACGGGAATTGAAGCGCCGGCAGCCCTCAGCTTTTCGAGGTCAATCGATCTCTTTCCGCCACATTTTCATTCCGGTGCCGATGATGTGGGATTCGCAAAAGGCAACATCCTGGATGCAGACAAAAGGCGGGTCATATTTCAGACTTCAGACCCGCCCAATGTTTAGAGGGTGACCGCAGCAGCAGGCAGGGAAGTCATCGCGCCGTTTGCCGGAACTTTCCTAGTATCCCATGGAGAGAGGGTGCTGGTGCGTTGTGGCAGCCCGGTGGTGCCTGTGATACCGAAAACCGAGTAGCCGGTGCTCATGATGTCGCTGCCTTGCGTTGTCAGGGCCCAGGAATAGGGTATCGAGAGCTTGCATGTCCGCGTGGTCCCCGTTCCGGTGGCGGCTACGGTGTTCGACTCGCTGATGAAACGCGGGCTGGTAGTTGCAGCATCAGTCACGGAGACGTCCGCCGAGCAGGTGATGTTGGTGAGACCGGTGGTCTTGAGGGTTACGCTGATCGTAAGAGTTATTGTTCCTGTAAATGTCGCTGCAGCAGGAGCATCTAGACTTTCTTCGGCCACTGCAGGGACAGGACGAAATGCATCGGTGTGAGGATCCAGGTATCCCAGGATGCCAGGCTTGGCCTGGCTATTTGCCGTTTGGGCCCAAACGTCGGCGCAACATGACGCAGCACATGCAAATCAACAACAGCTTAGTGGTTCTCATTTTTGTCTCCTTTGAGGAATTTGTAAATCGGTCGTACTCCTTGGTTCGTTTCACTCAGAGAAAGGGAATACGGGCGGGGGTTTCTTTCCAGTGTTTCCGGCACAGTCTAGCACAGTGCTAAGTTGTTGGCCCCCGGGCCGGCCAGTACCTCGTAACATTCGGTCAGGTCATGCGGGAAGCGAGTGCGTTCCAAAAATTCCGAGGCAAGCGAGGGCTCCAGCCTGTTGATACTCTGCAGTCGAAATGGGCCGGATCGTCGGTTCCTGTTTTAGGAACGCTCGGCGCATTGGTTGCTGACCAACAGGTCTTAGCTGAGATCGAAAGCCGAGAGTACAGTTTAATAACCAGTAGCCTGAATACCAACCACTCCTGTTGGGTGCTGTCACCATTCGGAGACTTCTCCGTTCTCCATTCTCCGAAATTCGCCGAGGTACATAAACTCGGATCTACACACATGGAGGCCGGTTGAAGCAGAAACTTGTGAGTGTGTTGTTAGACCGAGTGAGGAAAATGAAAATACTTCTGGTTGAAGACAGCAAGTTTCAGCGGGTTGCAAACGGCCAGGCGCTCGTGAGGGCTGGGTACAGTGTCATCCATGCGGCCGACGGGGAAGAGGGTCTCCGTGCCGCGCGCCAGAGCATTCCCGATCTCATTCTGCTCGATATGATGTTGCCCAAATTGTCAGGACTCGAGGTCCTTCGGGCTCTTAAGAGCGACGTGCTCGCAAAACACATCCCCGTCATCGTGCTGAGCGGACTTGGTCAAGCTAATGAAGCCAGGTTATTGAAAGATGGGGCGGCCGCGTTTTTTATGAAATCAGAGAAATCGGTAGAGAACGGTTCATTGGCCCTGATTCAAGCAGTGCAATCCGTGCTAACCGCGACCAAGGCCTAGACGCTCCTCCGGGTGGAGCAGGTACTAAATGCATCATGGAGCTTCTGGAAAGCGCCGAGCGGAGAGCGTGTTTGCCAAGAACGTAACCGTCCTGCATCTCAGTCGCGCCCGCCCCGAGGATTCTTCTCACGGCTGCTAAGAACACCTCCGCCCATGATGCCCTGTGCTTTGGGTTTGATTGGAGATGGCAAACTGGGATTTCAGTTGTTGTAAGCGGTCCGCCTTTGACCTTTTCCGCCTGCCGGAATAACTGCTCTTCCCACCTGTCGGCCAGGTGGAGTTGCACCTTCCTTTACTGTCCCCTCTGTCGCGCGCGTGTCGTGACCAAATGATATTCCCGATGGCTCAGCAGGAAGCCAACGTGGCCGGCCTCAACCGATTAAGTATCTGTCCCCGCGATTTAATTTTGTGCCATCAATCAGTTCCTGACAGGTGATACGATGGCCGACCCACGGAATGGCCTCGAGTCGCTTGGCATTAATTTCCTGCTCGCAGTTCAGGCATTGGCCGAACGTGCCTTCACCGATCCGTTTCAACGCGGCGTCCACGGAAGTCAGCAGGGCTCGGTCACGAGATTTTTGACCGAGGTCTACCAGAGACGTATTCGCGCGATCGCCCTCGTCCTTGCCGTAGTTATGCTCTGCGGTCCGCTTGCGTTGTTTGGGCGAGGCTCGGCCGGAGCTCATGGTGCCGAGACTGTAGCGCTTTCTTGAATCGTTCGATTGTCACAACGGCTTTTGGTTGCTGAGGTCTCAGTGTTCGATTTTCGGCGGACCAAAGGGGGTAAGAGCCAACGCGCCTCGCCAATCAACAACCGGCCCGGTAACAGTGTTCGCGATGTGGTTCAGAAAGACAGGCAAGCAAAAAGAATCCGCACATCCGCGCGAGGCCGGCAACTGGCGGTATACTTTAATGTCGAGGTGATTTGTGAAGCGCCTCCTCTCGCCTCTCCTGGCTCTCTCGTTGCTCCTGCTTTCAACTGGCTGCGGCAATGTATTCGTCCGTGGTGCCATCGAGACGGGTTCCACCATCCAAGGCTCGGTCACTGTCGTGCAGCTCGGTAATACCCTGAACGGAATGGAAACCGTTCAAGTCACGTTCGTGACCTTGCTCCAAAACGGCACATCCTCCACTATCGGGTTTTGCGGCGATCAAAGCGTTCTATTCCCACTGGACCAAACCGTGCGCGTCAATTTCAATCCTGGACACCCCTGCGCGACCGTCATCGTTGTAGTTATCGTTGTCTGAGCTGCAGACGAGCCGCTTCCGCTCACCCGTAGGCCAAGCAGGAGTCGCTCAATCATTCGATTGGAGCAGGGCGAGAGTTCTAAGGTCTTGCCGATGATCTCGCATGCATCCGCACGCGCGCCGCTACGCTCTGCGGAAGCCCACTACCCGGAATTGCCATGTATGTATCTCGGGCGTAGTACTCGGAAGCTCCAGCACTAACAAAGCACGAGGGGCACACCATGACCGACAAATCTCTTGGCGGGCATTGGGCGAACAAAGAGCGAACATGCTAAAATCGCTTTCCAAATGGCGCGCCGTCCGGATCGCGAGAAGGCGGAGATTTTGAGCGAGAAGGACCTCAAAGAACTGCGTTACAACCTCGCGCACCTCAGCGTGACGGCGGTTCGTGATTTTTACGAGCAGGCGTATCAGGATTGCCGGTTGGTCTACAACCGTCTTCCGACTCCCCGAAAGATGCAAACGCTCGTCCAGGCCTGGAAGCAGTTGCGGAAATGGCGTTGAGCCGGTCCTCGACCCGCTCCCAGAATGCCCCGCCATGACGCGGGAACAGTGTTACGGGCGAATTTCAATCGCTCCATCGAGCTTAGATCAGCTTGGTCGGTTTTGCGACCTGCCTTGATTCGCCAACAATTACTTCGTGCCATGTTTTCGCTGCTGACGTTTTTGTTCGCCTCACCCACCGAGACTAGAAGTCCACGGCAGTTTAACGGTTTTCCATTGATGCGCCCAAACAGAAACCGGGCTCACCTGCGTGACGCCCGTGCCGAAAGTCACGGCACGCTAGAACTCAATGCGCAACGCTACCTGGCCTGTGCGATTGCCGGCGTTTTCGGCTGTCTGCATGCTAGTGATTTTGCCGAATGTCGACGAGGTTACATCCGTCGAAGGCGGTGCGTAGTTCAGATGATTCGGCAAGTTCGTGAACGTGCTCTCCAGCTTCATGCGAACCCTTTCTCCGAATGCGAAGGTTTTGGACAGTCCGCCCGCGATCGCCACTGTGCCCGGACCGACCAGGCTGCCGACCCTGCAGCTCCCCACCGCATCCGCAGGCACTGCATGGAACGCGTTCACATTGAAGTATTCGCCGGGCTTGGGCTTTGAAAGGTTTCCATTGCCCAAGCAGTCCGGCCGCTGAAATGTCCCCCGATACCCCAGATTCAGGTTCCCCGGGTCGTAACTTGGGCTCGTGATGGGCGTGAGATACGGCCCGGTCAGCCACAGGCTGACCGTACTCATCGACCAGCCTCCAAGAACCACCTGGGGAATCGAACCCATGTGGTTAAAAAAACGTCGTCCATTCCCCACCGCAAGTTCGTAGATGGCCGACACCAGCACTCGCTGCCGGCGCACCGCGGCGATGTTCCCGCGATTCGCCGCCAGATCGAAGCGGTCCGCTACCGGTGTTCCGTAGATTACCTCGGGTGAGAAAGCCGTCGGGGCGTCCCCGCCCACATTGCCCAGGCTCTTGGCCCACACGTGGCTTGCTTGCAATGTCAGACCGGAGCGGCTGCGGTGCTTGATCTCTGATTGCAGCCCTTCGTAGTTCACAGAGCCTGGTTTTGAGAAGAGAGAATGCGTCCCCAGTTAAGATACGGTTTGGGGGGTTGGGGTTCGGCGAGATCGTACTCGGCCCAACCTGGTTGAGATCGACGGTCGGACTCATGCGGTAGGAGCTCGTACCCACATAGCTCACTCGCAACGTCGTATCGCGTACCAATTCCCTCTCGACCGTGAAATTCCACTGTGCCGACTGCGGGTCGATGCTCCTGCGATTGGAAACTGCACGCCGATCCGGAAGAGCGAAATACCAAAGCGCGCCTCATTGACCAGCGCATTAGTAATGGCGTAGTTGTGCGACAAAATCAGATTCCGAACGATTTCGCTGTCGTGATCGCTGGGCAGCAATGCGTTCGGCAGCGTCGTAGCAATGTTTTTCGCGCTCCACCGCCCGTACAGTGACTGCTTTGATGTCAGGGTGTGGTCGATGCGGAGGTCGTATCCGTTCGTGCTGCCGGGCGTCGCCGCCTGCTGCACATAGTTGGCCCCGGAATTAGTCGCGTTCGGAAGCGGCAGGACGCTGAGCAATGCCGTGGCGACCGGGTTGATGCAATCCGGCTGGCTACAGCCCCTCGGCATAGTGTTATTAGAGAATGGCTGACCCGTGAGCGGATTCACAACGCTGCTGTTGGTGCCCACGAAGTTTGGGTCGTTCAAATTGCCCGCCCGCATGGCCGCGGTGGGAACGTTCAAGAACAGTGGAGTCGTCAGCCTCCGTCGATTCCCCTCATAGGCTGCGAAAAAGAATGTCTGAGGCAACGCCTTCGTCAACCCCGGAATCGGTAGTGGGCCGCCTAGGCTTCCCCCAAAAGTGTTGAACTCCTTTGTGTGGCTTGACACCCAACCCGTAGGGGGTCGCGTCCAGCACGCTGTTCTGCATGTATTCGAAGAGACTGCCGTGAAAGTGCTCCCCGCCGCTCTTGGTGGCGATGGTCACGTCACCCAATTGCGAGAACTCCGCATTGTTATTGAACTGCGAAACTTTGAACTCGCTGATCAACTCGGAAGACGGATTCATGTTGGCCAGCGCCCCATTCTGCCGGATGTTCAGCGTCGAGGCGCCATCCACCGAATACTGCACCTGTGAAGGTAGCCCGCCGCCCACGGACATGTTTCCGTTGGCATCTTGCTGCGTGCCCGGTACGGTCGCGAGAACGGCCATGGAACTTGTCGTCGCTCCCCGGTAATTCACGGGCAACTGAGAGACCTGAAGGAAATCTTTGGTGTCGGCGAGCGTGGCGCTTTCAGTGTTGATCATGGGCGCGGTGTCCCCGACTTCGATAATTTCTGACGCCGCGGCGACCTTCAGCGAGATCTCTTCGCGCAGGATTTGCCGCGCCTCCAGTTGCACGGACTGCAACTTAAAGGACGCAAAACCCGCCGCCTGCACGCCGATCTCATACCGGCCCGCTTTCAGGTTCATGAACTGAAACGCCCCGTCCGCGTCCGAGGCTGCGGTGCGCTTTGACTGATCGTCCTGACCGGAGAGGGTAAGCTGGGCGCCGGGCAGGGCGAGTCCGCTTGGATCTTTGACCACGCCCACGATGCTGCCAAAAGTGGATTGCGCTTCCACCCAGCAGGTCAAAGAAATCATGCAAAGCGCGAACAATCCCGCCGCCACACATCGTCTGAACATTCCTCTGACCTCCACCGGAGCTCTTCTCGTGAAGTCGATTGAATCGACCGTGGAGAAATCAAGCTCAGTGCGGAGACTGTAAAACGCAGACGATAAAGAAATCGTAAAGACATCCTGCAAAGAGTTGATGCGCCGCATCGAATCAAACGATGGAGTTGCTTCCCTGCCGCAATGCATACGATGTGACCGGTTCTTGCGGGCATCCCGACGGTTCGTTGTGTTTGCCTTGCCGCGTATGTTCATCACGGAGGAGCAATGTCGGAACTCTTTGCAAGCAATGGCCCCAACCGGCAACCGATCAGGGGCGCAGGCGTTTCATCTGCAAGGACAGGATCTCAAAACTGGGGATCGCAATGGCGCTCGGAGTGAATTGGCCACGCTCGTCCAAACTGTGGAACGCCAGCACCAAGTACGGGCGGATATCGGCAAGCTGCAAACGGGGTTGGCCACGAATGATCTACAAGCGGCTCGTCAGGTATTGTCCGGCCCCCGCAGGGCATGGTCGGGCAGCGTCCGGAGCTGCAGCCCCTAGCGCAGGCATGGCAGAGTGCCGACCTCGCTGGCGCGCGGTCTTCGCTGGCGGGCGGACCGCTTTCACAACCTTGCTTCAGGATCTCAACAGTGGGATTGGAGGAAGCGCTCCGCCAGCACTATCTCCCGCCAAAAACGTAACTGCTGAACCCGGTCTGCGCTCTCCGGGAATCTGTCCTGCTTCTATTCTTTCGCTCGGCCTCCATCTCGGTGGACGCCGGTTTGGGACTCTACTCACAGCCGCGACCAAGCCTTTGCCGAACTTCCCAGCATGGCGGGCGATGGTCTCACCTCGTGTGTGCACCACATTCCTGTAGCATAAACATTTCAGGTGCAGCTCAGCCGAACCGGTTGAGCTAGCTTCCTTCCCTACTCGGGTGATCGACGACTCGAATATGAACTACGATGCGATTTTGATTGTTTCCTTCGGTGGGCCGGAATCAGGAGATGATGTCATTCCCTTCCTTGAGAATGTGTTGCGCGCACGTAACGTGCCTGGGGACCGAATGTCGACCGTCGCGGAACACTACCGTCACTTTGGTGGTAAGAGCCCGATCAACCAGCAAATGCGTGAATTGATGGGTGCACTGGGAGCCGAACTAGCACGGAATGGCCCGAACCTGCCCATTTATTGGGGCAATCGCAACTGGCATCCAATGCTCGCAGATACCCTGCGGCAGATGAAACAGGATGGCATACAGAAAGCTCTCGCCTTTGTGACTTCGGCGTACAGTTCATACTCGGGATGCCGCCAGTACCGCGAGGACATTGCACGGGCTCAAAGCGAAGTCGGCAATGGAGCACCGGTGGTGGACAAAGTGAGGCCATTCTACAATCACCCCGGATTTATTGAGGCGACGTTGGAAAGAGTTCAGGATGCGCTTGGGGCGGTTCCGGCGCCGGTGCGGAACAAGATCCAGGTGGTATACACAGCGCACAGTATCCCCGTCTCCATGGCTAGCACTTGCGATTACGTCCAACAGTTGCAAGAAGTGCGGAACCTGGTTTCTAAGGGATTAGGGCAGACCGATGATGCTCTCGTCTATCAGTCGCGCAGCGGACCTCCTGGCCAACCTTGGCTGGAGCCGGACGTTCTTGATTACTTGCGCGAAGTGAAGGAACGCAGTCTGGCATCGGCGGTAGTACTGGCGCCGATTGGTTTCATTTCCGATCATATGGAAGTGGTTTATGACCTGGACGTGGAAGCGCGGCAGCTCTGCGATTCATTGCGCTTGCCGATGGTGCGGGCGAAAACTGTGGGAGTTCATCCAAAGTTCGTGGGCATGATTGGTGAGCTGATTCTTGAGCGCATGAACCCCAGTTCCGAGCGGCGCGCTTTGGGATCGCTGGGAGCAAGGCCGGACACTTGTCCCGAAGACTGCTGTGCTCGACCGCGAGCCTCCGTGCCCTCTCGCACGTCGCACCAGGTTGGATCTAAGTCTGTCGGCTGAACGCGCTTGGAGCCTCGTAGTCCGTGGCTTTGGGACGGTCCTCAACCCGGCGCATGGTGCTCAGAATCGTCTCCATGACGGGATCGTCTCCGACGGCGGTGTTGAGCATGAGGTGATACAGCGAACGCGTGGGCCAGTCGGCATTAAAATAGTGCTTCACGAAAGCAATGCGCTCGCGGTCGACCATGTCGACCAGATCTCGAGCCTCGGTTTCACCGTATCCGTCTTCCTGCAAGCGGCGAATTTTCTCCGCACGCGGCGCGTAGAGAAAGACGTGGAATGCGTCCGAGCGTTCGCGCAGGAAATAGGGAGCGCCGCGACCGACTACGACGGCGTTGCCCTCTTCAGCAATTCTACCGGTGATGTCCTGCATCATTGAAACCATGCGATCGGTATCGAAAACCTGATCGCCCAGGGGCGAGGTGCGCTCATAACTGCCGCGCCAAAAAACTTTGGCCATGCGGTAGAAACGACTGTCCATGCGTTCGTCACAGCGCTCAACGGCTGAGGGATGGACATTCGCGATGCGGGCAATCTCTTCGGTGAGCAGGTGGTCCCAGAGTTTCCACCCCAGGTGGCCGGCCAGCTGTGCGGCGATCTTCCCGCCGCCACAGCCGTACTCGCGTTCAATGGTAATGAGCCGGAACATGGCCGGGTTCTAGTGTACTGCTATACCGCCACCGGGCCTGGACTTTTTCATCAGGAAGACCATCGGGATCATGGCCATGATGGCCACTCCCAGGAACCAGAAGCAATCGATGTAGGCCAGCATGGTGGCTTGACGCTGAACTGTCGACTGGACCAAAGCATAAGCCTGCTGGGTGGCGTGAACTGCGCTCGCACCGTGGGCCTGCATGGCCCGTGTGGCACCCTGCAGGGTTGATCGGAATGCCGGGTTCGAGGCCGAGATATGGCTCACCAAATCGGTGGTATGGGCCTGTGTGCGCCGATCGAGTAAGGTGGTGACCACAGAAATCCCCACACTGCCGCCAATATTCCTTGCCAGATTCATCAAGCCCGAAGCGGCATTGTTCTTCTCCCGGGGGAGAAAGGCATAGGCCGCGGTATTGATGGGAACAAACAGGAAGGCCATTCCGACGGCTTGAATGACCCGCGCCAGGGCGGCGGTACGGAAATCTACTTGCAGATCGAAGTTGGTCATGTGGAATAAAGAGAACGAAAGAATAACCAAGCCGAACAGGAGCAGCCAGCGCGGACTATAGCGTGAGAGCAAGAATCCCACCAGAGGAAGCAGGAGCATGATGGTGAATCCGCCAGGCATTAACGCCAGCCCTGCCTGCTCGGCCGTGTATCCCAGCATAGTCTGCATGAACAGCGGCAACAGGAGGGTGCTCCCGAGCAGGGCGAATCCCAGCATGAACATCAGCAGGTTGGAGACTCCAAAAGTCCGGTCGCGAAAAAGATGAAGGTCGATGATTGGATCCTTGTGCCTCCATTCCCAAAACACGACGAAGATAAGCGAAGCTGCGGCCACGATCGAAAGTATGAGGATGAAGTGTGATTCGAACCAGTCGTCGCGCTGTCCTTTATCGAGGACGATTTGCAGAGCTCCCAAGCCCAACGCCACGAAACCGAGCCCGACGTAATCGATCTTGGTTTCGCTGAGCTTCCTCCGCCTGAGGTAGGGCGGGTCTTGGATGAGTCGGGAGGTGAGCAAAAGAGAAACCATGCCCACCGGAATATTAATGAAGAAAATCCAGCGCCAAGTAAAGTTATCGGTAATCCAGCCGCCGAGTGTAGGACCTATGGCGGGTGCGGTCACTACCGCAATGCCGTAAACAGCAAATGCCATGCCGCGCTTGGCGGGCGGAAACGTGTCCGCAAGAATGGCCTGTTCACTGGGTTGGAGGCCGCCACCACCCGCGCCCTGCAAGACCCTACAAATGATGAGGACGGCCAGATTTGGCGCCAGTCCACACAAAAATGAGCTGATCGTGAATAGGGCGACACACCCCATATAGAAATTCTTCCGGCCAACAATGGAAGAAAGCCAGCCACTCAAGGGAAGCACGATAGCGTTGGAAACAAGGTAGGAAGTAAGGACCCATGTGCTCTCGTCTTGACCGGCTGAGAGACTTCCCGCGATATGGGGCAAAGCAACATTGGCAATGCTGGTGTCGAGGACCTCCATGAATGTCGCCAGCGTGACCGCCACGGCGATGATCCAGGGATTGACTACCGGCTGCCAGGCATCGGCATGATCGAGGGTTCCGGCAGCCACGTTCATTACCGAATCCAGACCTTGGGCACGACTGACATGCCGGGACGCAATTCGTGGTCTTTATTCTCGCCCGGCTCAAGCACGATCTTCACCGGAATGCGCTGCACAACTTTCACATAGTTACCGGTGGCATTTTCAGGCGGCAGGAGGCTGAAGCGGGCGCCGCTAGCGCCGGCAATGCTATCGACCTTACCCTTATATTTTCTCCCGTTCGCGTCCACTTCGACGGTGACGGGCTGGCCAACCCTGATGTTTCGCAACTGAGTCTCTTTGAAGTTCGCGGTGAGCCAGATGTCATCCAGGGGAATGACCTTCATGAGTTCCTGTCCGGGCACTACGTTCTGGCCGACTTCCACAGTGCGGTCGCCAACCACGCCGGCGACCGGAGCCACGATTTTCGTATATTGCAAATTCAATTGAGCTTGATCGAGGTCGGCTTTCTTACGTTGTACTTCGGCCTCGGCCGACGCAGCCTTGGCGCGCATGGCGGTCATTTGTTTTGGGGCCGTATTGGCATTGCGCCAATTCGCTTCGGCTTGGGCGAGCTTACTCTGCGCTTGGCTGACCTGGTGCAGTGCGGCATCGGCGTTGGCGCGCGCGGCTCCGACCGCAGCGTCGCCGGCCCGGGCGGCGGCGACGGCTTGATCGTATTGCTGTTGCGATATCTCCTGTTTGTCGACAAGCTGTCTGTACCGGCCAAGATCGTTTTGGGCCTTCACGTTATTGGCCTCAGCTTGCTGGAGTTGCGCCTTGGCCGCTTCCGACATCTGTCTTGCCGCCTGGATGCCGGCGCGCGCACTGTCGGCCTCGGCCTGAGTGGATGAAAGCTGGCTGCTCGTACTCACCGAGGTGATGGGAACATCGACTCCTGCTGCAATCGCCATGGCTCGGGCATCTTCGAAATCCGCTTTGGCGCGGTCGAGCGCAACCTGATAATCGGCGGGATCAATTTCCACCAGAACGGTTCCGGCTTGCACAAACTGATTGTCCTGGACATTAAGTTTCACCACGTGGCCAGAGATCCGGGCGCTGATGGAATTGATGTGCCCATCCACCTGCGCGTCGTCGGTGGATTCATAACTGGTCACATAACGATAGATAAATAGTCCAACCACAAGCAGGACAATGACGGCTATGACCAAAGCAATTCGAAAACCGGGACTTGCGGTCCGCGAGGGCCGAGTACGGAAATCCCGTTCCGTGGCCGGCAACGGTTTCCCTCCCGCCTCGGATCGCTCTTGCGGTGGGGTGGGGGGACTCTGCGTCGTCTGTTCCATGGACTAGTGATCGCCTTTCAGATATCGTCTCACACCCTGTTCCGCATCTCCGATCGCACGCGCGAGTTCGACTTTGGCCAGGTTATGCGCATAGAGGCTCTGGATATAAGTCTCGTGGGCGCTGGCCACGGACTCTTGCGCCTGCACGACCTCCAGGTTGTCAGTCACACCGGCGCCAAAACGATCCTGGGATTGCGCAAAAGTCTGTTCGGCTAACTCGACCGAGGTGCGGGCGGTTTCCACTTGCTCGGCCGCAGCGTTCAAGTCCAGCAGTGCAGTTCGGACTTCGTAATCAATTCGGCCGCGGACATCGCCCAAGCGGGAACGCGCTTCTTTGAGGGCCGCTTCGGCTTCGAGGACGTCACTGTGAACTTTGCCGCCGGTAAAGATGGGAATATTGATTCCGCCATTTACCTGCCATGTCCCATTTGAGTTAGCCGGGTTGACGCCGATGTCACCGAAGTTAGCGCCCAAGTTCAACGAAGGATAGCGGCCGGCAGAAGCTCCCCGGCGTGATAGTTCGGCGGATCTTACTTGGGCCAGCGCTGCCTGATAATCAGCACGTCCCGCATAGGCACGCTCCAGGTATTGCTCGAGCGGGACCGTGGTCAGAGCCTGGTAGGGAGTTTTCTCGGTCAGGACGAATTCCTGTCCAAGAGGCAAACCAATGATACGGGCTAACGATAATTTCTGCTTGGCGAAATCGTTGCGAGCGACGATGAGTTGTTGTCGACGCGTCTGGAATTCTACTTGCGCGCGCAGCATGTCAATCGCCGGAGTGAGCCCTGCCTTCTGGAGGTCAACTGCCTTGTTGTATAAAGCTTCCGCACTGTTGACCTGGGCCTCAGTCGTTTGGATCCGGGCCGCTTCCGCGATGGCTAGTAAATATGCGTTGCCGACCGCAAGAACGACGAACTCACGGGCATCTTTGTAGCTGTATTTGGCGGCCTTCAAACTCTCCGTCGCTGCCCGTTCTTTCTCGATGGACTTGAAATCGAACAGCGACTGGCTGAGATAAGCGCGCACGTCGAAAGAGTTGAATGGACCGACTACGCGCGGTACTGGAGCGTGAAAAACATTGGGCTTTAGACCTAGCGCGGTAAGGCTTTGGGTCTGCACATTCTCTTGGGCCTCGGCTTCAAGGTTCGGCAGCAGGTTGCTCAGTTCCTTCCACCTCTCACCGCGCGCAGTGATCGTGTTGTCGCCGGCAACAAGCAGCCCGAGATTGTTGCGCAAGCCGCGATCAATCGCATCCTTGAAGTCCAGTTGCAGAATTTCGCTCGAGGCCTTGCCCTCTGGCTCGCTACCGGTGAACGGACTTTGGGATCCCGGAAGCGAGATGGAGCTTCCCGGAGGTGGGGCAGATGCGGAGGAAACTTGTGAACTTAGGACGGGAGCAGCAAGACACTGCAAACACAGTGTGATAAAAAGCTTTCGTCGCATGTTGGTTGCGAAAGGGAGCATTCTCGGTCTAAAAACGTCCCACCACCACCACACCCAGTTCTCGCGATGTCTCTTAGATGCACAGCTTAACGTCTTGGTTTTGATTCGTTTAGCTAGCCTAGGGATGCAAACGATGTATGCTGTCTGCCGGTCAGAACTGGAACAATCGCCACTCCGCGCCCAGCGACGGACTTACACAAGCGTCTGCGATCAAGAAATAGTACTTCAGGTGTAGGTTACTTCGGGCATTTTGCCGCTGTGTCAGACCGGGAATAGGCTGAAAACGGGGCAGGCCTTAAAGTCCCGTTGGTCATGCAAAAAGCAACGCCATTCATTGCCGCGTCCGTGTTATCCGCGACTTGTTTCACAGGGCCAACCCCGATGAGGGCACAGACCGGAGCAGACCGTAAAGTCGTCGATAGGGCGGCAGCTGCGTATCCGGACCTGGCGCAGCGCATGCACCTGCAGGGTACGGTCAAACTTGCAGTGACGGTGCGTGCTACTGGAGAAGTGAAATCGAGTAGGCCCCTTGGTGGGAACCCGGTGTTGATAGAAGCGGCGAGCAGGGCTGCCCGCAAATGGAAATTTGAGCCCGCGCAAGGCGAAACTACTGAAGTCATTGAATTCAGGTTTGGCGCACATTGAACAACGTCACTCGCCAACCACAATAGAGGACGGAGAAATTGGCCGCACCAGGCAGAAAGCATATTACGACTGAACCGGGCCGACGCCACAGGCGGTTCCCGAGGTACCGTACCAACTTTCCGGTCGCGGTAGAGCTGTTGCTGGAAAAGGGATACAAGCGCCTGGACGGGCAGTGTAAGGATCTTTCGATAGCCGGAATCGGTGCGCTTTTAGCCGAGGAGCTCGCCATGGGTGAAGTCCTGGCATTGACCTTTTCCCTTCCAGCATCGACTGTCGTTTGGCACGTGCGGACAGTGGTGCGGCACCGCCGTAGATATCACCACGGACTTGAGTTCCTGTCTTTGTCCCAGGAGCAAAGCACGCTTCTTGCGGCCTACCTTGCTGGTTTGGAGCGGGCCGACTGAAGGGTTCAGTTAAGCTTGGCGCTCAGGGCTCATGATGAGTGTCCAGCAGGACCGTAACCTCGGTCATCTTGCTGGGAAACGCTCTGCAGTTCAAGCTCATACCGGCCGCTCAGCTAACACAAGAGAAGTTCAACAGATGTCTGATTCCAAACCCTTCCGAACGGCAGGAACGGACTGGACGCGGCTACTGACCGATCCGGAACTAGTCCGGCATTTGGGGAAACTGCTCGAGACTTACCGCGACGCTCGGCCGGAAAAACGCGAAGAAGCACTGCTCGCGGCTATGCGCGAAATAAAGGGACAGGTCCCGGGCAAGGATGCGTCCGCTAATGCAAATGTGAACCCGCCTGCGACGCCACCGCGTGCTGTATCGATGTCATCTGCGGCCACCCCTCCGTTCGAGCCGGACACGTTTGGTCCAAACTGGGGACAAGACCGTCGCCGGCACTTTCGCTTGAAATGCTTCGTCGCAGTCGAGCTGCGAGTGGACGAGGCCGAAATACCGATTTGGGGCAACCTGGCCAACACCAGCAGGGGTGGCTGTCTGGTAGAAACTGCCAGCGCCATAAGACCTAACGCCAAAGTAGAAGTCGGTCTTTGGGTTGCCAGCGGCAAGATCTGGGTGAAGGGCTTCTCGCTAAACGGCGTGGTAGCTCGAAGTGCTCGTACCGGTGTGCGCATTCGCTTCGCCAGCATGGAGTCTACGGAGCGAGAAAGTCTGCGCCAGTTCCTCAAGTTTGTGCAGGAGACCACACGCGTATCGCGCAGTGAAAACAGCTACCTGGATCTGCTGAAGTAACCCACATTAGCGATCCGACATTCTTTTCTGCCTTTTTCATGGCCGTTTAAGCAAACGCCAGGTGAGAATTGGTACACTCTGGACGTACTTGAAACCCTTTCCGCCCTCAGGACTCTAATAGATCGTGGTCAGCCAATCACTGCGACCGGATGGACCATGCCCGGCTGGAGGAGCAACCCCCACATGGTAGCCAGCGAACAAACCTTGGTGACCGGTAAGCAACTGGATGTGCTCAGCATTAACACCATTCGCACTCTCGCCATCGACGCGGTCCAACAAGCGAACTCAGGTCATCCTGGCGCTCCGATGGCCTTGGCGCCGGTGGCTTATTGCTTGTGGCAGGAATTTCTGCGCTATGACCCCGAAGATCCCATTTGGCCCAATCGCGACCGCTTCGTGCTCTCTAACGGACACGCCTCGATGCTGCTTTATGCGATGCTTCATCTGGCGGGGGTGAGAGCGGTAGGCGCTGATGAGCAAGTTCTGAAAGAGCTCGCGCTGCCCATGGCGGAAATTAAACGCTTCCGGCAACTGGGCAGCAAGACTCCGGGGCATCCCGAATCGCATATCACTTCCGGCGTGGAAACCACGACTGGACCACTCGGTCAGGGAGTAGGAAACAGCGTGGGCATGGCGATCGCTGGCAAATGGCTGGCGGCGAATTTCAATCGCCCGAATTTTGAAGTATTCAACTACAACGTGTACGCCATGTGCTCGGATGGTGATCTCATGGAGGGAGTCGGAGGCGAAGCGGCATCCCTGGCCGGCCATTTGAAGCTGTCGAATCTGTGCTGGATCTACGATCACAACAACATCACATTAGATGGTCCGGCGAACTGGTCGTTCAGCGAAGATGTGATGACACGGTTCGTCGGCTACGGCTGGAATGTCACACGGGTGGCCGATGCGAATGACCTGGCAATGCTAGGCCGGGGGTTTGAGACTTTCTTGAAAACCACCGACCGGCCAACCCTAATTGTCGTGGATAGTCACATCGGCTACGGATCTCCGCACAAACAGGACACGAACGCGGCGCACGGCGAACCATTGGGTGAGGAAGAAGTTCGGCTGGTCAAGAAATTTTACGGCTGGCCCGAAGACGCCAAATTTCTTGTGCCCGAGGGCGTGCGCGAGCACTTCCGCGAAGGGATCGGAAAGCGCGGACGGGAACTGCGCGGACAGTGGCAAAAACTTTATTCTGCGTACTCGCAGAAATACCCGGAGATGGCGGATCGTCTCGAGCGAATGCGCCACCACGAACTGCCCGAAGGATGGGACCAAAACCTGCCGACATTCCCAGCGGATGCGAAAGGCTTGGCTACCCGAGACAGCTCGGGAAAAGTCCTGAATGCCATCGCGCAAAACGTACCCTGGCTCATGGGTGGTTCGGCAGACTTGGCCACCTCGAACAAGACGACGCTGAAATTTGAAGGCGCGGGCGACTTCCAGGCGGGCGAATATGCAGGCCGCAATCTGCATTTCGGGGTTCGCGAGCACGGCATGGGTGCGAGTGTAAACGGGCTCGTTGTCTCCCGCATCCGGGCTTTTGGCGCGACTTTCTTCAACTTCAGCGACTACATGCGTGCCAGTATCCGTCTGGCCGCCTTGATGGAAGCGCCGTCAGTCTTTATTTTTACTCACGACTCGATCGGCCTTGGCGAAGATGGTCCGACTCATCAGCCGATCGAACAATTGGCGTCGCTGCGTGCCATGCCGAATTTGATCGTGTTGCGGCCCGGCGATGCCAACGAAGTCACGGAAGCTTGGAAGATCATCATGGGGCTGCGGCATCAACCCGCAGCCCTGGTACTTACACGGCAAGCCGTACCGACGTTAGACCGGACGAAGTATGCTGCCGCGTCAGGCGTGGCGAAAGGAGCCTACGTTCTGGCGGATGCTCCTGGTGGTGCTCCTGACGTGATTCTCATCGGCACCGGAAGCGAGGTTGCGCTTTGCGTGGATGCTTACGAAAAGCTTCAAGCGGAAGGCATCAAGGCACGCGTCGTCAGCATGCCGTCGTGGGAGATCTTCGAGCAACAGGATTCGGTTTACAAAGAAAGCGTGCTGCCAGCCAAGGTGAGCGCTCGGCTATCCGTCGAGATGGCCTCGACCTTCGGCTGGGAGCGATACGTTGGTCCGAAGGGGCGGAGGATTGGCATGCATCGTTTCGGTGCCTCGGCTCCATTGAAGGATTTATTGAAGTATTTCGGATTTACCGTGGATGCGGTAGTGGCGCAGGCGCGTCAGGCCGTCGGGGAAACGGGCTAACGCGAATTTGTTGCCGGGAAATGGAAGCCGCTTTTTCCACCTCATCGCGGATGGGACTAAGAGTGAAGCAACAGTCATCGTCAAATCGCTCAGGGAGAGATCATCATGCAGCCAACTGGAGTTCTGGAAACCTCGAAAGCTACGAATCCATTGCGAGCATTGCTCGAATGCGGACAGTCGGTATGGCTTGACTACATCCGACGGGATCTGATTACCAGCGGCAAACTGAAGCGGCTTATCGAGGAAGATGGCCTGCGGGGCATGACGTCGAATCCCGCTATTTTCGAAAAAGCGGTCGCAGAGAGCTCTGATTATGACGGCATTTTGAAAGAGTTGGCGTCTCGGCCGGAACTCGACGCGACGGCACGCTTTGAGCAAATTGCGATTCGTGACATTCAAGATGCCGCCGACCTGCTCCGGCCTGTCTATGAGAGCTCGAAATTCGGCGATGGATTTGTCAGCCTGGAAGTCTCTCCTTACCTGGCACACAAAACGCAAGAAACGATGGAAGAAGCACGCCGGTTGTGGAAGGCGGTAAAGCGGGACAATGTCATGATCAAAGTTCCGGGCACGGCGGAAGGTCTGCCGGCGATCCGGCAATTGATCGGTGAAGGCATCAACATCAACATCACCCTTCTTTTCGCGCAGGAAGTTTATGAAAAAGTGGCGGAAGCCTATCTTGACGGTCTTGAGGATCTCCAGACCCGCGGAGGCAATTTGAAGAAAATGGCTAGCGTGGCCAGCTTCTTTATCAGCCGCATCGACACACTGGTGGACTCCTGGCTGAATGATCGTCTAAAAAAGACGACCGATCCTGGACAGCAATCTTTGCTGAAGAGTCCTCTGGGGAAGGTCGCCATCGCCAATGGAAAGTTGACCTACCAGCGTTATCAACGCATCTTTAGCGGGCCGCGTTGGGAACCGTTGGCGGCGAAAGGAGCACACACGCAGCGCGTGCTTTGGGCGAGCACCAGCACGAAAAATCCGAACTACCGGGATGTTATGTACGTGGAAGAACTCATTGGGCCGGACACGGTTGACACCATGCCGCCGGCGACCTTGGAAGCGTTTCGCGATCACGGCCGCGTGCGTGAGAGCTTGACCGAAGATATTCCCGGTGCGCAAAAAACCATGGAGGATCTCGCCCAAGCCGGCATTAGGATGAAAGAGGTTACCGACAAGCTGACCGAAGACGGTGTCAAATTGTTTGCCGACGCCTTCGACAAGCTCCTAGCAGCGGTGGAGAAGAGCACGCAACGAAAGGCGCAAGCGTGAGTCGGTTGAAATCTTCGCTGCCAGAGTCGCTGGCGGGGTCGGTGAAGAGTGCGATCAGCGAGTGGCAAACGGGCGGAAAAATGAAACGCCTGTGGCAGCGCGATGCGTCGCTCTGGACCGGCACGGACGAGGCCCACTGGCGGGGCTGGCTTGATGTCGTAGACCAGCAGATTGCCCAGACAGACAATCTGCGCAAAATCGCTGATGAGGTGCGCGGCGCTGGTTTCAAGCAGGTTCTTTTGCTGGGCATGGGAGGTTCAAGCCTAGGCCCCGAAGTGTTGCAAATGACCTTCGGGAAGCTTGCGGGCTTCCCCGAGTTGCATGTGCTGGATTCCACCGATCCGGCACAGGTGAAAACTTTCGAAAATAAGATCGACATTGCTAAGACCGTTTTCATCGTTTCAAGTAAATCGGGCAGCACCCTCGAACCGAATATTTTCAAGCGGTATTTCTTTGAATTGACCAAGCAGGCGGTCGGTCCGGACAAAGCCGGGAGCCATTTCATGGCCATCACTGATCCCGGCTGCAAGATGCAACAGGTCGCCGAAGCTGATCACTTCCGACACATTTTTTACGGCTCGCCTTCGATCGGCGGTCGCTATTCAGTGCTCTCCAATTTCGGCATGGTACCGGCGGCGGTGATGGGACTCGACACCGGGAAGTTTCTGGAACGCACCGCGGAAATGGTCGGAGCCTGTGGCGAGAACGTTCCCGTGGAGCAAAATCCTGGCGCTGTGTTGGGCATTATTCTCGGCACGGCAGCGCGTAGCGGACGAGATAAAGTCACCATCATCACGTCGACGGGAATTTCAGATCTCGGCGCATGGCTTGAGCAACTCTTGGCCGAGTCCACCGGCAAACAGGGGAAAGGCATCATCCCCGTAGATCGGGAGCGGTTGGGCCCTCCGGAACTCTATGGGAACGATCGCGTTTTCGCGTATGTGCGTCTGGAGGGAGCTTCGGAGTCGGAGCAGGATCTGCAAGTGGCAGCGCTGGAAAAAGCTGGGCATGCGGTGGTGCGCATCTCGATGGCGGACATCTACGATCTGGGTCAGGAGTTCTTCCGTTGGGAGGTCGCCACCGCTGTGGCGGGAGCGATCATCGGCATCAATCCATTCAATCAGCCGGACGTGGAAGCCAGTAAGATCGCCACCCGTAACCTCACTTCTGAATACGAGAAGACCAGTTCCCTGCCTGCCGAAAAGCCGGTGCTTGCAGATAGTGGCATTAAGCTGTTCACGGACCAGAAGAATGCGACGGAACTGGCGAAGAGCGCGCATGACAAGTCTGTTGCCGGGTACATCAAAGCTCATCTCAACCGCATCAACTCCGGTGGCTATTTCGCAGCCCTCGGCTATGTGCAGATGAATTCGAAGCACGAAGAGCGCCTTCAGGCTCTGCGGCACCAGGTGCGCGATAACAAGCGCGTCGCTACCTGTCTGGGCTTTGGGCCGCGCTTTCTGCACTCGACTGGACAAACGTACAAGGGCGGGCCGAATTCCGGTGTCTTCCTGCAGGTCACATGCGACGATGCATTCGATGTGCCGGTGCCAGGTCAAAAATACACCTTTGGGATTGTTAAGGCAGCGCAAGCGCGCGGAGACTTCCAAGCGTTGGCCGAGCGGGGACGTCGTGCTCTGCGGGTGCATCTGGGAACTGAGGTCCAAGCGGGTCTGACAAAATTGCAGAGCTTGGTAAAGAAGGCCTTGACCGGGTAGGGCCATTGTCGGACGCAAGTCCGTTTCGAAGTAACTCAAGGAGCACTGGCATGCAATTGGGAATGGTAGGCCTGGGCCGCATGGGCTCCAACATGACGCGCCGTCTGATTCGCGGCGGACATCAGCTCGTGGTGTCGGACCTCAGCAGCGAGGCGGTCAAGAAACTTGCGGGCGAGGGAGCTAGCGGTTCAGTCTCTCTTCAAGACTTGGTTGGCAAGCTGAAACCGCCGCGTGCCGCATGGGTCATGGTTCCGGCAGGCGATCCCACCGAGCAGACGGTGCAGCAACTGACACAACACATGCAGTCGGGGGACGTCATCATGGACGGGGGGAACTCCTACTTTAAAGACGACGTGCGCCGCGCCAAGCAATGCCAAGAAAAAGGTATTCATTACGTGGATGTGGGCACCAGTGGTGGTGTCTGGGGTTTGGAACGCGGCTACTGCATGATGATCGGTGGCCCCAAAGAAGCAGTACAACGCCTCGATCCTGTTTTCAAGACGCTAGCACCGGGGAAGGGCCAGATTCCGCGAACGCCAGGCCGGGATAAACTAGGCGGCACCGCGGAGGAAGGCTACATTCACTGCGGGCCCTCGGGCTCGGGTCATTTCGTCAAGATGGTGCACAACGGGATTGAGTACGGAATGATGCAGGCCTACGCCGAGGGCTTCGACATTTTCAAGAATGCAGTCAGCAAAGACTTACCGCAAGAGCTGCGCTACGATCTAAACCTGCCGGACATCGCTGAAGTCTGGCGTCGCGGCAGTGTGGTGAGTTCGTGGCTTCTGGATCTCACGGCCATGGCTTTGACGGAGAACCCCACCCTGTCGGGATACGAAGGCTTCGTACAAGATTCCGGCGAGGGCCGCTGGACGATACAGGCAGCCCTCGAAGAAGCAGTCCCGGCTGACGTGTTGACCGCGGCTTTGTACGTGCGTTTCCGTTCTCGGCAGCAGCATACATTTGCGGAAAAAATGCTTTCTGCGATGCGGCAAAAATTCGGCGGACATGTGGAAGCCGACGCCGCAAAGAAGAGCGCATAACCAACGAAAACGTTTTGATGTTCAGCGAAGAATTCCGAGGATGCCAGTGATGGCGCAGGTGATGGAACATCCCGCCGTAGCCGTACCACGCGTTGGCAAGCAGGGCGACCCTTGCGTGATGGTGATCTTCGGCGCCGCCGGCGACCTGACGGGACGCAAGTTAATTCCTGCGCTTTACAATCTTGCCAAGGCAGACCTGCTTCCCAAGGAATTCGCGGTAGTCGGAGTGGCACGCTCGCCAGTGACGAACGAAGACTTCCGCAAGAAGATCCTGGAGGAAGTCAAAGAATATGGTGAGGAGGAGATTGACCCCACTTTGTGGGAGACCTTCTCGCGCCGCTTCTATTATTTCAAGGGTGATTTTAACAACCAGGATCTTTATCCGCAATTGAAGGATTTCCTGGCTAAGATTGATCGCGATCACTCTACTCAGCAAAACTACTTCTATTATTTGGCCACTGCCCCAGATTATTTCGGGCCCATCGTGGAGAAGCTCGCGGCCGCGGCATTGATGGAACAGACGAGCGAGCACTGGCGCCGGGTCATTATCGAAAAACCCTTCGGTCACGATCTGGAATCGGCCAAAGCTCTCAACCAGCAACTGCGCAAGGTTGCCGAAGAAAACCAGATTTACCGGATCGACCACTATCTCGGCAAAGAAACTGTCCAGAACATTATGGCTTTCCGTTTTGCCAACGGAATCTTCGAGCCCATCTGGAACCGCCGATACATCGATCACGTACAGATTACGGTGGCCGAGACAGTGGGCGTAGAAGGGCGTGGCAGCTATTTTGACCACGCCGGTTCCTTGCGCGATATGGTGCCAAATCACATCATGCAGCTCATCAGCTTGACGGCGATGGAGCCGCCCATATCATTCCAGGCTGACGCGGTGCGCGACGAGCAGGCCAAGATACTGCACGCGATCCAGCCCATGAGCGACCAAGAAGTGCTTAACCGGTCAGTGCGCGGCCAGTATGGCGAAGGCATCTTAGGTGGAGAACGAGTTCCAGCCTACCGCGCTGAAGCTGATGTTGCTGCCGATTCGCGCACCGAAACCTTCGTGGCGGTGAAAGTCAACATTGACAATTGGCGATGGGCGGACGTGCCCTTCTATCTACGCACTGGCAAGCGCATGCCGATGCGAAATACGTATATCGTGATACAGTTTCGGCGGGCTCCGTTTGTGCTTTTCCGCGATACACCCGTGGAACACCTCATGCCGAACCAACTCGTGCTGCATATCCAGCCGGAAGAGGGAATTTCGTTGCGCTTCGCGGCGAAAGTCCCGGGCCCGGTCATGCGCCTGGATCCCGTAGACATGAATTTCGAATACCAGGAATACTTCGGCAAGCAGCCCAGCACGGGCTACGAGCGGCTTTTGCATGACTGCATGATCGGAGATCAGACACTTTTTCAGCGCGCCGATATGGTGGAGGCGGGGTGGTGTGTGGTCAATCCGATCTTGGATCTTTGGAAAGCGCTGCCGCCCCGCAATTTTCCCAATTACGCCGCCGGTACATGGGGTCCAAAAGAGGCAGACGAACTGTTGGAACGCGATGGCCGCCGTTGGAGGAATTTCGAGAAATGATCCTGGCCGGCGACATTGGGGGGACCCACGCTCGATTGGCCTATTTTCAACCTCAGAACGGGTCCTTGCGTCTGGTCTCCGAGCGAGTATTTCCCAGCCGCGAGCATAGCGAACTCGGCGAAATCGTCACCCAGTTTTTGAAGGATTCCGGTGGGCGACCCGAGCTTGCATGTTTTGGAGTTGCGGGTCCAGTGCGCAATGGCCGGGTGGAGACATCCAACCTGCCCTGGATCGTCGAGCGCTCCCGCCTGGCTAAGCAAATTCACCTTCCTGCGACGTTACTCATCAATGACCTGGAAGCCAATGCGTGGGGCATTGGGGCGCTGGAGGCGAACGACTTGGTTCCGTTGAACCGGATAATCGGCCGCCCGCCCACGGGCAACCAGGCGGTTATCGCGCCGGGCACAGGCTTGGGCGAGGCAGGTTTGTACTGGGATGGAAAAAAGCACCACGTTTTCGCCTGCGAGGGCGGCCACACCGATTTTGCGCCCCGAGGCGATTTGCAGATTGAGCTACTGAAGTTTCTCGAGGCCCGTCACGGACGAGTCAGCTACGAGCGCATCCTCTCCGGACCTGGTCTGGTCAATGTCTATGAATTCTTGTGCACTCACCCATGTGATGATGAATTGCTCCAAGTCGGCGACCGGGCAAAACGAGAAAGCGCGGCCGCCAGAATTTCTCAGGCCGCTCTTGACCATACGAACAAACTTGCCGAGCAAGCACTCGATTTGTGGATCTCCGTATACGGCGCTGAAGCGGGTAACCTGGCGCTCAAGGTCATGGGTACGGGCGGAGTCTTCCTGGCCGGAGGCATTTCCCCCAAGATTCTTTCCAAGCTCACCGGCCCACTCTTCATGCAGGCCTTCCTGGACAAAGGTCGGATGCGTCCACTCATGGCTGGCATCCCAGTGCAGGTGATCACCAACGACAAAGCTGGACTGATCGGTGCTGCGCGCTGTGCCGTAGCCAGTAGCACACTCGCCTCTCTGTAAGCGTCATGAAATCGCCCGTTGAAGTCCGGAGGCTGACCACCCCGCAGGATGTGTTTCACGCCGCAGCGGAAGAAGTGGTGCGCGCCGCCAATGAAGCCGTGGCGGAGCGAGGCCGCTTTGTGATTGCGCTCTCCGGAGGATCGACGCCCAAGAATCTCTACACCCTTCTGGCTACGAACGCCCGCGCAGCTTTACCTTGGGCACAGATGTTTTTTTTCTGGAGCGACGAGCGCCACGTTCCGCCGACACATCCCGACAGCAACTACCGAATGGCCCAGGAGGCCATGTTGTCGAGGGTTCCGGTCCCGGCCAGCAACGTGTTCCGCGTTCCCGCCGAGAAGCCGGACGCAGCGGATGCAGCTCTAGCCTACGAGCGGATTTTGCATCAGTTTTTTTCGTTACCGGCAGGAGAGATCCCGCGCTTTGACTTGATTCTTTTGGGGCTGGGACCGGACGGACATACCGCGTCACTGTTTCCCGAGACCGCCGCCCTGCAGGAGAAGTCGCGGCTTGTGGTTGCCAATTGGGTGGAGAAGTTAAAGACCTACCGGATTACCTTCACTCTTCCGGTGCTAAATGGGGCGCGCTGTGTGGCGTTTTTGGTGAGCGGATCAGAGAAAGCGTCGGCCTTGCGTGAGGTGTTCGAGGGCGATGCCCCAGGAGAAAAGTACCCCGCAAAATTGGTGCGCCCCGCAGAAGGTAAGTTGATATGGTTTGTGGACCGGGCAGCCGCCAGCGAACTGTCAGCGGCTCGTTGACCCCAGCAGCCAGCAAGGTTCCGCTCTAGCCTCGCCAGCCCCCAATTTCCTTCAGGCCCTGGCCGCGGGCGCGCTCAAAAAGTCGCACGCGATGGCGTGCATGTTCGAATTCGTGAATGTCGGCCCAGACCTCGGCCTGCCAGTTTTTGTTGTGGGCGGCCGATTCACCGCAAGTGGCGCAACGGGTGTGGAGAGTGGAGAAAAATACTTCGGTCGTTGGAACGGTTCCCGGCAATTCGATAAAGATGCAGCGCACTTCTTGAATTTCTTCATCCTCGCCGAGAACATGCTCGTAACGCAGAAGGTAACCAAAACCCAGCTTTCGAGCCTCGGCTTGGGCTTCGCCCCGAGTAAGAAACGGGCCGTATTCCGCCCGCAGTTGCTCAGTGGAGTCACACGCCATCCAAAAGATTTCTCTGTAAGCCATCCTGCCTCGGGGAATGCGATGACGGCCCGTGGCTGCGTTGAGCCGGTAGTTAAGATCAGACGTTCCCTGCAATTCTCAGGCCGCTGCGAATGGTTGCGTAAGGCATTCACAGAGAACAGCTTCCAAGACGTTAGTCCGCTGCGTGACGCACTAACGTGAAAGCTTTTGCAGAAAATTGGACAAACGGCGCTTAGTGAAGTCCCGAATCCCCAGCGTCGCGGCCGATGTTTAAAGAACAACGCGCACCGGTTTCTGTGGAGCGAACCAAGACCATTTCGAGTGCTCGCGGGGCGTGACCTTGACTTCATTAAGATCAATCACTTTTTCACCTCACCATTTCGCGGCGGGTCGGCCAAATGTCATGTTGGAGATTCTTATAAGCTAGCTCTTCGCCCAACATTCGCCGCTCGTCACTAAACGAATAAGAGCTGCGCATGCTTGCACTTGGGAGCGGAGACCAACGCTTTTCATGTGGCTTTCAGGATGCTTGTGCTACGCTGGCGAGTCCCAAATCGGTCCGAGCGCTCGACCGACGCCGTCGCAAAAGCCCATGACGCGATTCGGTGCCGTCAAACATGCCGCCTGCCGCAGTGACGTTCGAGCGGCCCGGGCAATGCCCGCGAAGCATGCGCCAGGGCTTTTCGCGTCATCTACTTCGCGGGTA
>Ga0207684_10001133_pt1 | contig 29812 bp, 33 predicted proteins | sample KBSK5501metaG_FD_184342 | JGI IMG/M metagenome (GOLD analysis project Ga0207684, IMG submission 184342) | Corn, switchgrass and miscanthus rhizosphere microbial communities from Kellogg Biological Station, Michigan, USA - KBS K5-50-1 metaG... | ecosystem: Host-associated > Plants > Roots >...
TCGTGATTCCGCTCGCCTTCGCCTTCGGCCAGTTCGTTCTCCGCGACGCGCAGAACATCATCTTTATCGTCTTCGGCGGCTTTGCGCTGCTCGTGATGTCCGACTTCGGTGGATTGCGCCGGGCGCGGGCGACCGCCTACCTGGGCGCGACGCTCGTGGGCGCGGTGCTGATCGCACTCGGCACGGTCGTCTCACAAAACGTTGCCCTGGCGGGTGCGACGATGCTGCTGGTCGGCTTCGCGATTTCGTTCGCCAGCGTCTTCGGTGGCTATATCGCGGCCGCCCAAACCGGGCTGCTGCTGGCGTTCGTCATTTCCATCATGGTCCCGGCGCCCGCGGGCGCCGTCCCGTCGCGCGTCGCCGGATGGACCTTCGCTGGCATTCTCGCGACACTGGCCGCAGTAGCCCTCTGGCCGCGTTTCGAGCGCATCAAGTTGCACAAGGCCGCGGCGAAAGCTTGCCTCGCCGTTGCGAATTTGGTAGAGGGGCTTGGACGGGGGGCGCCCGATCGCGACCTGCCACCGCTACTGGAGGTAGCGCGGCGCACGGAGGCGGAGGCGCGGCAACAATATACCGCGACCGCCAAGCGTCCCGCGGGTCCGACGCGACGTGATCGCGCCTTCGTCCAGCTGCTCATCGAGCTGCAACAGATCGTCGACATCGTGGAACACCCCTTTGAACAGACGCGGACCGCTGCGGCACCGGGTATCGACGAAACGGATCGTTTAGTTACAGCGACGGTGGCGGCCATGCGTTCGAGCGCGGATGTGCTCAGCGGGGGTGCGCCTCCCGATCTGCGTGCCGTCGAGGAGAACCGCGATCGCGAGCGGGCCGCGCTCGATCGTTGGGCCAGCGAGCAGCTCCGGGCGGGCCGGCCGGCTGATGAGGTCCTGGGCGGTCTCGATGTCGATCACACGCTGCGCGTCGTCTCGTACCTTTCGCTCTCGCTCGGCAGCAATGCAGTGATTGCCGCCGGCGGCCGGCCAGAGGAAGAGATCGCGCTGCCGGTCTCGGCGCCGCGACTCGAAGGGCTTAGCGGCACGATCACGCGGGTCGGGCGCGCGATTCGAACCCACCTTGCCCCATCCTCGACGGTGCTGCAGCGCAGCCTGCGGGTGGCGGTCGGTCTGGCGCTCGCCGTCTGGCTCGCCCGAAGCCTCGGGCTCTCGCATGCGTTCTGGGTCGTACTCGGCACGCTCCAGGTCTTGCGTTCCACTGCGCTCGGCACCGGCCGCACGACCCTCCAGGCGCTGGCCGGGAATGTGATCGGGGTCGTGATCGGCGGTGTCTTCGCCGTGCTGGCCGGCAATCACACGGCCGTCATGTGGATCGCGCTGCCGTTCGCCGTGTTCCTCGCTGCCTACGCCGCAACTACCGTCGGATTCATCGCGAGCCAGGCGGCCTTCACCATCAATCTGATCATCATCTTCAACCTCATCTCTCCAGCGGGTTGGCAGGTGGGTCTGGTGCGCATCGAAGACGTCGCCGTGGGAGCGTCGATCAGCCTTGTCGTCGGCTTGCTGCTGTGGCCGCGCGGCGCGCGACGAGAGTTTGCCCGCGCGTTGGGCGGGTTCTACCGGGCGGCCGCCAACTACCTCCAGGCCGCGTTCGACCGCGTGCTCGACTTCGAGCCGCCGGCGAGCCTCGACCCGTCCCGCCGGGTCGCGATCCAGGCGCGCGAGCGTGCCGGCGAAGCCTTCGATGCCTTTCTCAACGAGCGCGTTGCCTCGCCCCTCGATCCTCAAACCGCCGGCTTCCTGCTATCGGAGGGCAACCATGCGATGCTTGCTGCCGAGCTGCTCGATGTGGTCGCCGGCCGCATGGGGTATCGCGCCGGAAGCTGCGCCGATGGGGCACGAGCGGTTCACACGCAGGAGGCCATCATGGTCGACGGCCTGATCGCGCTGGCTGACCGCTTGGCGCTCGGAAGTAAGGGGGTGTCACAGGAGCGGGTTTCTCGTCAGGCCCTGCGGACCGCTGCACTCGACTGCCTTCGCCGCTGGAGAAACGATGACCGGGCCGGACGCGGCGCCATGGCTGTGGTGATCGCCGGGGAATGGGTCGAGAACATTGCGCGCCTCGAGGCCGACCTCGAACGACCGGTTACGGTTGCGGTCGAGGCGGCACGGACGCCCTGGTGGCGTTGACCAGCATCCCCCGCGCGATTGTTGCAGCGGATGGTGAGCCTGAAATGAGACTCGGTTAAGGCTTTGCTACGACTGAGCCAACATCGTCCCTCCCCCGCTTGCGGGGCGGGCCCGTCGGCCCACGCGAGCGGCGCTCGGGGCCTCGCCCCACGCGAGCCGCGGTTCAGTGCGATGCGAGCGTTTGAGAGGTTAGTGCCGCGCGAGCGTTTGAGACGTTCGGCCAGGGTGGCGGCTGATCGGTTCCGAGACCGCGATCGGATGGTGAGCCCGAAATGAGACTCGGTTAAGGCTTTGCTTGGAGTGCGCTAGGATCGTCCCTCCCCCGCTTGCGGGGGAGGGCAGGGTGGGGGCTGATCGGTTCCGAGACCGCGATCGGATCGCTGGCTGGAAAGGTCTCCATCAACGCTTCATCCAGCGCGTCGTACCGATCGCCGTCATCGTCCTCGCCGGTCAACGGGCGGGCTCCCGGGCGAGCTGGTCGAGCTCGGCGAACTCGGCGGGAGCCAGATCCAGCGCCACCGCGCCGAGGTTCTGCTCGAGGTGCGCCACCTTCGAGGTTCCAGGGATGGGCAGCATGACGGGTGAATGCTCGAGCAGCCACGCCAGCGCGACCTGGGCCGGGGTCGCGCCGTGGCGGCTGGCGATCTCCGCCACAACCCCGTCCGCGGCGAGCTCGCCACCCTCCACCGGACGCCAGGGCAGGAATGCGATCTCCTCGAGCGAACAGAACTCGAGCACCGGCTCTGATGCGCGCTCGTAGACGCTATACCGGTTCTGCACCGACACGATTCGGGTGAGCTTTTGCGCCTGCTCCGCCTGCTCGGTCGTCACGTTGGAGAGGCCGATGTGACGGATCTTGCCTTCGTTCTTTAGTTCGACCAGCGCGCCGACCGACTCCTCGAAGGGGACCTTCGGGTCGGGGCGGTGAAACTGGTAGAGATCGATCTGTTCGACCCGCAATCGCTTGAGGCTCCCCTCGCACGCGGCGCGCAAGTGCTCCGGACGACCGTCAGGCTCCCACTGTCCCGGCCCCGGCCGCAGCAGCCCACCTTTGGTTGCGATCACGAGTTCCTCTGGATAGGGGTAGAGAGTCTCGGAGATCAGTCGCTCGCTGACCTCCGGTCCATACGAATCGGCGGTGTCGATGAAATTGATGCCCAGCTGGAGCGCGCGGCGCAGCACGCGCTTGCTCTCCTCGCGATCGGCCGGCTCACCCCAGATGCCTTGGCCGGTGAGGCGCATGGCACCGAAGCCGAATCGATTGACCGGGAGGTCGCCCCCGATGTCGATGGTCCCCGCAAGCGCGGCATTGATGCTGGTCGTGATCCGCTCTGCCATGACGTCCTCCTGATCAGCCGCCCCCGGTGCGGAGAGGGCGGCCTGATGAATAGCCGCCCCCAGTGTAGAAAGGGCGGCGTGTCTAACTCTAGGCCCATGCGCGGTAGGATGCCACGATGAAGCTCGGACTGAACTTGCCCTACGAGGGCAGCCTCTCCTTCGCCGAGGCGGTCGAGCTCGCTCAACGTGCTGAGGCGCTCGGCTTTGAATCGGTCTGGATGCCCGAAGCCTATGGCACCGATGCCGTCTCCATCCTGGGGGCCCTCGCTGCCCGGACGGAACGCATTCGGCTGGGTACCGGCATCGTCAACGTGTTCAGCCGGACGCCCGCCCTGCTCGCGCAAACGGCAGCCACGCTCGACCTGATCTCGGGCGGCCGCTTCATCCTCGGGCTCGGGACCAGTGGCCACCAGGTGGTGACGGGCTGGCACGGGATGGCATTCGATCGACCGCTGCTCCGAATGAGAGAGACCATCGCCATCGTCCGCCAGGTTCTGCGGCGCGATCGCTTGATCTTCGAGGGCGAGGTCTTCCACCTCGACAAGGGCCTGAAGCTGCTGGCGCATCCCGTGCGCCCGGCTGTGCCGATCTACCTGGCGACGCTGACGCCCGGCGGCCTTCGGCTGACGGGTGAGCTTGCCGACGGCTGGATCCCCACGCTCTTCTCTCCCGAGCACATCGATCTCTTCCGTCCAGAGCTCGAAGCGGGCGCGCGGATCTCCGGACGGTCACTCGATTCTCTCGCGATCGCCCCACACGTGCCGGTCAGCATCGATGGCGACCGCGCTGGCGCCCGCGAGGCGCTGAAGCCGTGGGTGGCACTCTACGTTGGCGGCATGGGCTCTAAAAGCAAGAACTTCTACAACGACCTCGTGCGCCAGTACGGTTTCGCCGACGAGGCGCGCACGCTCCAGGAACTGTACCTCGGCGGCAAGCAGCTCGAGGCGATCCGCCGGGTACCCGACGCCCTCGTCGATGCCATCAGCATTGCCGGGCCGGCCGCGTACGTTCGCGAACGGCTCCCGCTGTGGGCATCGGCCGGGGTGACGACCCTGCTGGCCAGCGTCCACGGGAAGACGCAGGCTGATCGCCTTCGCACGCTCGAGATCCTGGCCGCAGCCGCGGACGCGGTCGACTAGGATCATTTCAGGACGGCAACCATTCAGAGTAAGAAGCGCGCCCCGATGTGGAAAGGCGCGCGTGGAGGTGACCCGAAATGCCCGTACGGACAGCGGAAGCCAGGTGGCAAAGGTCGTTGCAAGATGGATCGGGAACGATGCGGCTCGGCAGCGGCGCCTTCGAAGGCTCGTATTCATACAAGAGCCGGATGGAAGACGGCCCTGGCACGAACCCTGAGGAATTGATCGGCGCCGCGCATGCCGGCTGCTTTTCCATGGCGTTCGCCAATGGGCTGACGCAGGCCGGCCATAAGCCGGAGGAAATCCGGACCACGGCCAGCGTCCACTTCGACAAGGGCGACCAGGGGTGGGGCATCACCCGCATCGACCTCGCGACCGAAGGCAACGTGCCGGGAATCGATGAGGCAACCTTCAAGCGCCTTGCCGAAGACGCAAAGAAGAACTGTCCCGTCTCGAAGGCGTTGGCTGCCACGCCGATCACCCTGCAGGCAACGCTCAAGTCGGGGGTTACCGCATAGTCGGTATCCCCCTCCCCCGCCTACGGGGGAGGGTCGGGGTGGGGGCACCTTGAGGGCGATGCGCCTTCGGGCACCGAACGAGCCCCTCCGCCTCGAGGACGTACCTGTCCCGGTCCCGGCTGAACATCAGGTCCTCGTCAGGGTCTCGGTCTGTGCGGTCTGCCGCACCGACCTGCACATCGTGGGCGGTGAGCTGGACGCGCCAAAGCTGCCGCTCGTGATTGGCCACATGATCGTGGGACATGTCGAGGCGGCCGGTGAGCGCGCGCACCGGTTCGAGCCCGGTGAGCGCATCGGCGTTCCATGGCTGGGTTACGTTGACGAGACCTGCCGCTTTTGCCGCCGCGGACTCGAGAACCTGTGCGTGAATGGCCGGTTCACCGGCTATCAGATCGATGGGGGTTATGCCGAGTACTGCGTGGCCGACGAGCGCTTTTGTTTTCCACTGCCCGAGAGTTACGACGACCTGCACGCCGCACCGCTGCTCTGCGCCGGCTTGATCGGCTATCGCGCGCTGCGGGCCGCGGGCGATGCGCAGCGCATCGGGCTGTATGGGTTCGGCGACTCGGCGCACATCATCGCCCAGGTCGCCCGTTACCAGGGCCGCCGCGTCTTCGCCTTCACGTCGCCGGGCGATACGAAAAAGCAGGCGTTCGCTCGCAGCCTGGGGGCCGAATGGGCGGGCGACTCGCTCGCCGCGCCGCCGGAGCCCCTCGATGCCGCGCTGATCTTTGCGCCCGTCGGGGCGCTGGTGCCGGCCGCGCTCAAAGCGCTCGATCCAGGCGGGGTTGTGGTCTGTGCTGGCATTCACATGAGCGACATCCCGTCGTTTCGCTATGAGCTCTTGTGGATGGAACGACAGATCCGCTCGGTCGCCAACCTGACTCGTCGCGATGGCGAGGAATTCCTGCAAATTGCGCCGAAGGTGCCGGTCAGGACCGACGTCCACCCATATCCGCTGGCCGAGGCGAATCAGGCCCTCGACGACCTGGCCAAGGGCCGCTTCGCGGGCGCGGCCGTCCTGACCATCGCCCCCTGACTCGCTGTCTTACCCTCCCCTCATCGGGAGGCCTAGCCTGTCATCGAACTGAAAGGTCTGCGCCCTCAGCATTTCCTTACATGAGCAATCGCCGTCCGCTGATTGCGGCCGTCGTGGCGGGTATCCTGGCCCTTGGCGCCGCGGGGCTCGCCGTCGTCTATTTCGTCGTCTTCGCCGGATCGTCGCCCCAGAAGCTGGCGCTCAGCTCGCCGACACCATCGGCCGCGGGATCGACGGCGAATCCATCTTCGTCGCCCGCTTCAGGAACCTGGACCGTGACCTCGGGATCGCAAGCCGGGTATCGCGTCCGCGAGCAGCTCGCCTCGCTGGCCGCCCCCAGCGACGCCGTTGGGCGGACGTCGGCCGTCACCGGGACGGTGACTCTGGCGCAGTCGGCGAGCGGCGACAGCGTGACGGCCGCCTCTGTCACGGTTGATGTCAGCAAGCTCAGCAGCGACCAAGCCCGGCGGGATCAGCGCATTCACTCGCAGGGACTCGAAAGCGACCGCTATCCAACCGCCACCTTCCAGCTGACCACGCCGATCGCGTTGCCGGCAACGGCAGCCAGCGGGCAGGCGATCAACGTTTCGGCGACCGGCGCGCTGACGGTGCACGGAGTGACGAGGACGGTCACGATTCCCATCGCTGCACGCCTCACCGGCTCGAAGATCGAGCTCGTCGGCTCCATCACGTTTCCCTTCAGCCAGTTCGGAATGACCCCGCCCAGCATTGGCGGTTTCGTTAGCGTGCAGGACAATGCGACCATGGAATTCCAGCTCCTGCTCGCGCCCCCGGGAGCCTAGCGATGCGCATCCTGGTCGCAGAAGATGACCGCGGCCTGCGTGAGGTTCTCGTGCAGGGACTCGAGGACGCGGGATACCTGGTCGACTCGGTCGACCGCGGTGATGACGCCATCGAGCAGCTCAAGTTCTATGAGTACGATGTCGCGATTCTCGACTGGCGGATGCCGGGCGTGCCGGGGGTTGAGGTCGCGTCCTGGGCCCGGCGCAACGATCGGCCGACCGCCATCCTGATGCTGACCGCGCGGGACACTCCGCCGGACCGCATCCAGGGCCTCGACGCCGGCGCGGATGACTACCTGGTCAAACCGTTTGACTTCGGCGAGCTCGTCGCACGGGTCCGGGCGCTGCAACGACGGCCGCGTGGGGTCGGTGCACCCGTTCTCAACCGGGGCAGGCTCTCGCTTGATCCGGCGCGCCGGCAGGTCACCCTCAACGGCAAACTGCTGAACCTGACGACCGCCGAGCTCTACATCCTCGAGCTGCTGATGCGGCGTTTCCCATCGGTCGTCGACCGCAAAGCGATCGCCGAGCACGCCTGGCGCGATGAGACCGAGCCTCTGGGGTCGAATGTCATCGACGTGAAGATGAGCCGGCTCCGCGCCAAGCTGGTCAACTCCGGGGTGCGCATCCTCACCGTGCGCGGGTCGGGCTTTCGTCTCGAAGAGGCCTGACGGATTCCCGGCCGCTACGGCTGGGACTTCTTGTCGTCGAGGATCGCCCGCGTCGCGTTGACGAGCGCGAGGTCGACGCCAGCGAACAGTAGGCCCACCACCAGTCCGATCACAAAGGCGACTGCCGTGCCGACCGTTGCGAAGATCAGGGCGCCAAGCCATAAGAACCCAATGTCCCCGTTGGACGCCGACGAGATGATCAGGATGACGCCTAGACACCCGAGGAACAGGATGCCGTTGACGCCGCTGCGCCAAGCGGCGCGCGGGATCATGACGCCGTACGGCACCGATGTCCATGGCGCAACGGTAAAGGCGCCGCGAAGTGTTCGGTTCGTCGACCAGACGGTGGTCAACCACAGCGCGCCGAAGAGGGCCAGACCCGCGATCGTGCTGAGACCGCTGAGCAGCGACGTCAGCGCACCCGTGGCATAGAGGACCAGCACCAGTGCCGCGATCAGAGCGGCGGCATGGAAGGTCCCGAGCGCGAAGACCACGAGACCGCCCCCACCCTGCCCTCCCCCAGAGCGGGAGGGAAATATTGCGGGCTTCGGCTCAGCCATGGGCCAACCAGACCGCGAGGCCGGCGATCCCCACCACGATCGCGGTCGTCCCGCCGTAGAGTGCCGACAAAAGACGGAGCCTTGGCGCTGTGTCGCCGGCCATGGCCACCACCGCCATCGTCCTGGGCACGGAGAGGATCGCCAGCGCCAGGACTGCCACCAGTTTCACGATCAGCTTTGTTCCCCACGCGGAGTCTGATGGTGGAAGGGCCTCACCGAAGGCCCCAAGGTTGCCGACGCCCGTCATCACCTGCACCCCGATCGCCGCCCAGAAGATCCACTCATACAGGTGCGCAACAGCGACGACAGTTCCGGCGTTGGTGCCGTTTCGTCGCACGCCGAGCAACCAGACGAGCAGTGCGCCGCCCAGGATAGCGGCTATTCCAGCGACGTGCGCCCATCGGACAAACAAACCCAAGGTGTGCAGCGCAGGCACTATGCTGGCTACGATAGTTCCGTGATCACCACCAGCGTGACCCGCCAGCTTGCGGAGTGGCCCGAGCTGCCCTATGAGGCCTGGTCTCGGACCATGGAAACGCTGCACATGAAGCTGCAGATCATCGGCAAGATCCGGCTGGCCATGACCCACCGCGAGCCGCAGTGGGCTAACGTGCCCCTCTACCTCACGGGACGGGGCCTGACAACATCACCGATGTGGAGCGGCCGGACGGGCTTCGCGATCGATGTCGACCTGATCGACCATGAGGTCATCATCGCCCTGAACGACGGCCGGGTCGAGCGGGTCGCGTTGCGCGCCAGGCCGGTCGCCGACTTCTATCAGGAGCTGATAGGCCGGCTCCGCACCCTCGACATCGAGCCGGCGATCACGACCGTGCCCTCGGAGGTGGAGAACCCGATTCCTTTTCCGCAGGACACGGTGCACACGGCATACGAGCCGGAGTGGGCCCACCGTTTCTGGCGCCTGCTGGCTCGCATCGATCTGGTGCTCAAGGAACATCGGGGACGGTTCATCGGCCGCGCGAGCCCGGTCTCGTTCTGGTGGGGAACCTTCGACCTTTCCGTGTCACGATTTTCGGGCCGCCGGGTCGAGCCCAACCCGGAATGGGAGCTGATCCGCCGCGTGGGCGGCGACGCCGAGCAGGTATGCGTGGGGTTCTGGCCGGGAAGCGCGACGCTGGAGGCGCCGGCGTTCTTCGCCTACGCATACCCGGCGCCGGCCGGCATCGAGGAGGCGACGATCCGACCGGCGGGCGCGGCCTGGAACCCCGCGATTGGCGAGTTCATCCTTCCCTACGACGCGGTACGTCGCAGTTCCGATCCGCGCCAGGCGATCCTCGACTTCGCCGACTCCACCTTCCTCGCCGGCGCGACCCGCCAGGCTTGGGACCCGGCCTTGCTGCCTCCCTACGCTTAGACCGGCGTCAGCCGCAGCGTCGTCGGCAGAAGAGAGCGCCGCAGCATGTCTTTGGTTTCGTCCGGCCAGCGCTCTCCATACTTCTTGCGATAGGCGGCATTCACCGCGCGGATGACGAGGGGGTTTTTCTCCGGCTCGGTGCGGACGGCTACCTTCCGGCGGCCGAGCCGGATGGTGCCAAGCGGATTGGCCAGGACTTCCTGGTACCAACGGCCCCGCTTGCCCTTATAGGAGCGAACGTAGACGCCGTACTCGGTCGGCACGATCCAGATGGTGACGCGATGCAGGGGCGATTTCCCGTCGCGGCGCGTTTCAATCTCGACCTCGTCGCTTTCGGCGATTTTCCACAGGAGCTCCTCGCCAGCTTTCGCGGCACCCTTCGCCATCGATTTCATCGTAGGCCTGCCTCCGGGTAGGCTGTCGCCATGAACTGGCGGGCGTTTGCCGAGGCCTTCGTCACGCTGGTCGTGATCATGGATCCACTCGGCAGCGCGCCGATCTTCATCAGCCTCACAGCCGGACGCACCCCCGGAGCCCGGCGCCGCGCAGCCCTCGAAGCCGCGGGAGCCGCCGGCGTGGTGGTGGTCGTCTTTGCGCTCTTCGGCCGGCTCGTCCTCGATTATCTGCGCGTCTCGGTGGAAAGCCTGACCATCGCCGGGGGCTTACTATTGCTCCTGGTCGCCCTCCAGATGCTCCGCGGCGAGGAGTTCGCGCAAGCCGAGACGGCGAACATCGCCCTTGTCCCGCTGGCGACCCCGCTGCTCGCCGGCCCGGGCGCGATTGCGGCCGTGATGGTGCTGACGAAACGGTACGAAGACACGCCGGGGCGTGTCGGCGTGCTGCTTGGGATCCTCGCGGTGGTCGTTGTGGTGGCGATCGGCCTGATGCTCGCCGACCGGATCGCACGGCTGCTGCGACCCTCGGTGATTCAGCTCCTGACCCGGGTGCTGGGGCTGCTCCTGGCCGCGATCGCGGTGCAGTTCATCATCGACGCGGTCAAGATCATCGCGGTCCGCTAACGGATCAAGAACCCCGGCCCGATCGGGTCGTCCGCCGCCAGCACAAACTGGTGGTAGCCGGTCAGATGCGCACTACCTTCGATCTCCGTGACCACGGCGGGGTAATCACCGACACGGTCCTCGCCGACGATGCGCGAGGCGAATCGGGTGCCGATCACGCTTTCGTGCATCAGGGTGGCACCGCGCGCCAGTTCGCCCTGCCGGTCGAGCAGCGCGAGGCGCGCCGAGGTGCCGCTCCCACACGGTGACCGATCCACCTCGCCGTCCGCAAACACCGTCACGTTCCGATTTCCGGCGGTGAACATCACGCCGTAGATCCCTTCGAGCTGGGGTTCCAACGGGTGGACGATATTGCGTTCCGCCTCGATCGCGGCCTTGATCTCACGGCCCAGCTCGATGTAGCGCGGAACAAAGGCCGGCTCCAGTGGCAGTTCGAAACGTTCCGCCGGAACGATGGCGTAAAAGGCTCCACCATAGGCGATTGCCACCTCGACCCGGCGGCCGGCGACGGAGAGGGACAATCCCTCGAGCAGCACGAAGCTCGGGACATTCCGAAAGCGCACGGACCGAACCCGCCCGTCAGCCACAGTCGCCACCGTCGCCAGGCGACCCGATGGCACGTCGACCACAACCTCCACCGACGGGCCGCTAGCGGGGACCATAGCCGCCTCGATCGCCCAGGTGACGAGGGCGATCGTCCCGTGACCGCACGCCGTGCTGTACCCGGCATTGTGGAAGAACACGACCCCGAGCTGTGCGCCGGCGTCTTGCGGATCGGTGACGAACCCGCCATACATGTCGGCGTGCCCGCGCGGCTCGAAGACCAGCAGCTGGCGCACGTGGTCGAGGTGTTCGAGGGCGTAGCGACGCTTCTCCATGATGGACACACCGCGCAACGACGGCACGCCGCCGCTGACGATGCGAAACGGTTCGCCGGCGGTGTGGTAGTCGACGGTACTCACCATCAGCTGACGGCCGGACGCCGGGATGCTCATCGGCTCATCCTGCCAGAAGACCCTTATGATCGGGCCGGGATGAAATCGCTGAAGTGGCCGGGCTTGGTTGTGGCCTTCGCCCTGCTGATCGCTGGCACGGTCATGGTTTTCATGGCGTTCGACCGGGACTCGAGCTCGGCCAGCGATACGATCCGGCCCTTCGTGGTCACGATGGCTCCGGTCTGGGCGGTGGCCATCGCCGCCGCGACCGTGTTGCTGCGTCCGCCCGCGAAGTAGCGCCGGGGTGATGCATCATGCTGGCTGAGCCAAGAACCTGGCAGCTCGAGGTGGTGGGGGTGCGGGATCTGACACCGCGAATGCGGCGCGTGCAGTTGACCAGTCCCGATCTGGATCGCTTCGACTACCTCCCGGGCCAGGACGTGGCCCTCACCTTTCGTCGAGGCGATGCCCCGCCGGTTCGCCGGCGCTACACCATCCGTCAGTATGACAAGGACCAACGGCGCCTCGATCTCGATTTCGTGTTGCACGGTGGCGGTCCCGGTATGCGGTGGGCGCAGGGGGCGCGCCCGGGCGACTCGGTCGAGGTGGTGGGGCCGCGGGGCAAGATCACCCTCGTGCGCGATGCCGACTGGCACCTCTTTGCCGGAGACGCCACCGCCGTCCCGGGTGCCCTGGCGATGATGGAGGCGCTTCCGTTGGGTGTGCCGGCGGCCGCCTTCCTCCAGGTCGACGGTCAGGAAGAGCGCCAGTCCGTCGATCGCGATCGGGGGCCACGGATCAGCTGGCGTTATGAGGCGCCGAACGCGAACGGTGTTACCGGTCTCACCGCCGCCCTGGCCGGTGCCACGCTGCTTTCGGGCCGTGGCCATGCCTATCTCGCCGGGGAGGTCGCACTGGTTACCGCCCTCAAGAGCACCCTCCTCTCGCGCGGGTGGTCTGCCGACGACATCTCGGCGAAGGCCTACTGGAACCGCGGGCGGGCAAATGCCGGACACGGCGAGCCGGAACTCAAAGCCTCCTAAGGAAACTCATCTAACGCTGATATGCGGCAGCGCTGATAAAGGCGAGCGTTCCAGTGCACGCACCGGGTTGGTGTTCAATCGAGATGGTGGTGGCGCTGACCAGTTGGATCAATAGGCGGCCAGGCATTCCCGCCGCCTGATAACAGTAGATCGAATCCCCGGGCGTGACCTCCGCGTAGTCCCGGTTGATCGTCCCGGAATGCGTAGGGGCAAAATCCCACACGCCATGGATCCCAATCGTCCCTCCGATCGAGATCGCGTCGAGCATTGGATTGAAGTTTTCGTGAACAAGCGCCGCCATCTTGGTGATGTTCCCGTTGGTTTGCGCCGGCGGACCGTTGAACCAGTTGCCCTGCAGGGTCCCCGCCTTGTCCTGAAAGATCTGTCCGCAGCCCTGGGCGAGGTGCGTACCGGGCGAGCCATGCCCGAGCAGGGCCCGCAGGCTCGCGGCAGCGTCGCCTTCGTAATAGTCGAGCGGGCAGACCGCCGTGAGATCGTACTGGCGGTCAGGGTTTGCGACGTACGGGACGGGGACGCGCCAATCGTCGATGTCAAAGTCGATGCCGGCTGCCGCCCCGGCTCCGGCGGTCCCGATGAGCTGGCCGGCCCGAAGCGGGATGTTGATCTCGGCGGTGCAGTGCTCGTACAGGCTCCCGTCACCGATGGAGTACGGCTGGGCGCACGTGTCGAAGGCGATCCCGCCGAGGGGGCCGGTCAGACTCGACACATGCGCGAAGAGAACCGTGACCTCTCGACACGGAGTGAAGTACACGTAGTAGTCGACATTGCCGGTCTTTCCATTGGTCGTTTGCACCTGTCGCCCGATCCTGAAGGCGGTGAGGTCCCCTGGTGCGTAGAGGTTGACGACCTGGGTCGGGCCGCTGCTGTTGGGACCTCCGCGGATGATGATGAAGTAGACGTGCTCACCGGGAAGGGGATTGGGACCGCCGAGCGGGATTATGTAGGCGATCTTGTCGATCGCGATCGGCGATACCGAAAAGAGCGCACCTGACGAACAGCTGGGCATGGTGGCCTGCACGCCGTGGAACTGGCTGGTGGGAGATGGCTCCGGTGACGGTGTTGCCGATGACGATCCGAGTGTCCTTGTGTTGCCGGCGCCGCTCGAGCTGACGTTGCGATGATCCCTCGAGGAAAGAATCAAGGCTCCGACCACAACCGCGACCAACAGCGCCCCGGCTGTGGCGGCGATGGCGATCCGACCCCGTGACACCCGAGGCTGTAACTGGCGGGGTCGGACGAACTTGCCAGCTTAGGCTCGCGTCTGCTCCTCGCTGACGCGCCAGAGCCGGCGGGCAGTCTCGACGTCCTGGGCCGCCGGCGACGGCGCGACCGCACGCCGATCGACGACATAGGCGCCGTTCAGTTGGCTCGCCTCCTCGGCATCGGCAAGCCAGACCAGCGACTCCGCACCCTTCCGTGGACTGCGGGCAAACGGCCTCGTGACCGCCATGCCCAGTCGCATCAGCACGCCGTTGTTGCGGTTGAAGCCGGTCGCGACGAACCCGGGGTGAAACGCGTTGGCCGTGACGCCCGTTCCCTCGAGGCGGCGCGCCAGTTCGGCGGTGAACAGGATGTTGGCCAGCTTGGTCTCGCCGTAGCGGCTGAACCCGGCGCCACCCCAGGACCGCTCCGCGTTGAGATCATCGAAGGGAATACGAGCGCCTTGATGCGCACCGGAAGACGTGGTCACGATGCGTGCCGGTTGGCTGGCCTTCAGCCGATCGAGGAGAAGGGTCGTCAGCAGGAATGGCGCCAGGTGATTGACGGCCCAGGTCAGCTCGATGCCATCGGCCGTCATCTGCCGTCGGGCGTAAATGGCGCCGGCATTGTTCACCAGCACCTGGATGCGTGGATATCGCGCCAGCAACTCGCTCGCCAGTTGTCGAATGGACGGTTGTGACGCGAGGTCGACGATCAGCACGTCGGGGGCGCTGGCTCTCGACACGGCGCTGATCCGACGGACGGCGTCCGCCGCCCTCGCCTGGTTGCGCGCCACCAGGGTTAGATCGGCGCCGCGCCGCGCCAGCTCGATGGCAGCGGCCAGCCCGATCCCGTTCGTGCCTCCGGTCAGGACGACGCGTTTGCCGGCAACGCCACCCCACTCTGCCATCAGAAGTCCCGTCGCCCTTCGAAGGTCGCGCCGGCGCCCGGCCGCGTCAGCTGATAGACCGCGATCCGCTGGCCTCCGGGCGCGTGGAAGGAGCAGATCGGGCCGTGCGGAATTTCAAAACTCGACTCTTCGCTCCAACCGCGTTTCTTCAATTCCGTCAGCGCCCTGCGAAGGTTGCGCACGCGGTAGACGAGGATCGGTGTGTCTCCCTCGACATGGTCGGCGAGCAAGAGCATGGGCGGCGGCGGCGCCAGCTCGATGGCGACGACCCGCGCCCCCATCCCCTCCACGGCAAAGTGGAGACGACCACCGAGTACCTCGGTGAAATAGCCCATGTCTCGCTTGACGTCACGGCTGGGATGGTAGACGAAGTCCAGCGACTCGAACGCCACCGCATCATCCCTTCGCCGGCGCGCTGCGGTCCTGGATTTCCCAGGCGTGGTCCAGGGCGTGCCAGGCGATGCGGCGGGCGGCATAGCGCTGCGGCCAGCCTCGCTCGACCGCGGCCTTCCCGGTGGAGGGCTTCGCCAGCACCTGGCTGATCGCGGCTCGAAACTTGGCGATGCCACGATGGTCGTCTCGAGTGGCTGGCGTGAGGCGAAGGCCCAGCTTCCGCACATAGGCTCCCTCCGCACCGAGCACGTGGTCCGCGATCTGGTCGCGATCACGGCCGCCCCCTCGAGGGCCTTTGCGCAGCTCCGCCGGTGCGCCGGCGATGACCTCATCGAAGACCGCCCACGCGGCATTCAGCAGGGATGCGATCCGCCTGGCCTCCGTCGCCGCCAGCGGCCTGGTGTCGCGTTTTGCCACCGTGTCCGGCGCGCCGAAATCGGTGGTGGCTGTGCCCGCAAGATGCTCCACGACCCGAAACGAGGCGGCCGACTTCGGGTCGAATGCGACGCGCGCCCTTTTCGCAACTGGCCCGTAGCGCTGGGCGTAAGCGGCCAACGCTGCCACCGCTGCACCCTCGTCCCTCCCTGATCGGCACCAACCTGGCCAGTCGAGCGCGAAGGCGAAGGCTCGTTTGCTCCCGGTCTCGATCGCAACGTCGGTCACGGTGGACCCGCTAGCTGAGGCGCTCGACAATCATCGCCATCCCCTGGCCACCACCAACGCACATCGTCTCCAGGCCGATGGTCTTGTTGTCGGTGGTCAGGCCGTTCAGCAACGTACAGAGAATGCGGGCCCCGGTCATGCCGAAGGGATGGCCGAGCGCGATCGCGCCGCCGTGCGGGTTGAGCTTGTCGCTGAAGGGATCGATCCCCAGCTCGCGCGCCGAGGGGATGACCTGGGCGGCGAAGGCCTCGTTGATCTCGACGATGTCGACGTCGTCGATCGTCATCTTTGCGCGCTTGAGCGCCTGCCGCGAGGCCTCGATTGGGCCCAGGCCCATGATCTCCGGCTCGAGTGCCGAAACCCCGGTGGCGATGATGCGCGCCAGTGGTTTGAGGCCGAGCTCCTTTGCCTTGCGGTCCGAGGTGATCACGACGGCGGCCGCTCCATCGTTCAGCGGACACGAATTGCCGGCGGTGACACGCCCGTTCTCGCGGAAGGCCGGCTTCAACGTCGCCAGCACCTCCATCGTCGTGTTCGGCCGCGGCCCATCGTCCTTCTGCAGGGTGGTCCCATTCGGGAGCGGCACCGGGATGATCTCGCGGTCGAAGAACCCTCCGTCGCGCGACTCGACGGCTCGGGTCTGGCTCTTGACGGCGTAGCGGTCCATTTCCTCGCGGGTGATGTGCTTGAGGTCGGCGACGTTCTCCGCCGTCTCCCCCATCGCGATATAGATGTCGGGGTACTCTTCGGTGTTGCCGCGCTGGAGTCGCGGGTTCTGAGCATCGGGCTGGTCGGCGAAGCCGTTCACGTACCTCGAAACGCATTCCACCCCGAGTGAGAGAAACGCATCGCCCTCGCCCGCCTTGATGGCGTGGAACGCCATCCGGCTCGTCTGCAGCGACGATGCGCAGTAGCGGGTGACGGTCGTACCCGGAACATCGAATCGGGTCAGGATACTGACGGCGCGTCCCAGGTTGAAACCCTGCTCGCCCGCCGGCAGACCGCAGCCGCAGATCAAGTCATCGAGCGTCGTGGGATCGAGCTGCGGGACCTTCTGCATCACCTTGGTTGCGACGTGAGCGGCGAGGTCGTCGGGCCGCACCTCGACCAGCGACCCCTTATTGGCCCGGCCAATCGGAGACCGACCATAGGCAACGATCACCGCATCAGGCATGGTGCAGGCTTCAGATTAGCGCGATCGGTCGCGGTGCATCCGCATCCGGACCGTGATTCCGGTCTCAAGCAACAGGCGGAGGCGCGAACCGGCTAAGCTCGGCAGCCCAGCTGGCTGACCACGACGCCGGCCGAGACCATGCCCACGGCGGTGTCACCGACCGCGATCAGCCCGCGTGCTCGAGCCGGGCGGTACCGGCCACCCTCCCCACGCCCGAAGGCAACGTGCACCGCGCCATGCACCGAGGTCATCGATCCGCGGTGACGCGTGTCACGCGCGTTCGTTAAGCGGAACGAGCCAGGCGGAGCGCCAGGACCGGGCAGGTATCGACGGCGCGCCGCGCGACTTCCACAAGGTGATCGGGCATCGGACCGCGTTTGACGATGGGGAAGCCCCAGTCGTCCAGGTTGATCCGCTCCGGGAGCAGCTCGGCGCAGAGCCCATGCCCGTCGCAGCGGATCCGGTCGACCTCGATGGTCTCGCCCATCAGGCCACCGCCACCCGCTCGGGCCTCGACACGGTGAGGCAGCGCCGCCGCTGGTGCTGGGCGAAGTCATCGGCGAAGAGCTCGAGGCCGCTTCGCAGCAAGCCAGCCGCGCCATCGGGGTGATGGCAGGCGCCGCGGCCGGCCAGCTGACCGCCCCAGCGAAGGATGCGGTCGAGATCGTCGGCCTGCGGCGAGCGTGCTGCCAGCCGCTGTGTCGCCGCGGCGATCGCCGAGAGCCCGAAGACGCAGGGTCCACACTGGCGCGCGCTCTGCGACCCGAGATAGGTGAGGATCCGGGAGGTCGCCTCCACGCCACAGCTCTCGGCGGCGAGGAAGTGGACGACGCCGCAGCCGAACCCCAGGCCGCGCGAACGCATCGACCGAGGTTCCAGCGGCAAACCCCATTGCTCGTCGACATCAGCCCAACCACCGAAATAGCCGCCGAGGAGGACCGCCTGCGCATCGCCTCGAAGGCCGCCGGCTGCGCTCGCGACATCCCCGAGGGTTACGCCGAAATCGATTTCCTGGACGCCGGCATGGTTGACCGCGCCCGACACCGTGATCAGGCCCGTCCCGCTCCAGCGGCCACGGTCCTGGTACCACTCGTGACCGCGCCGAGCGATCAAGGCGGCCAGGGCGAGGCTTTCGACGTTCTGGACCAGCGTCGGCCGTCCCCCCACGCCACGGTCGAAGGGTCGGGGCGGGGTCGTGGTCGGCCGGGCATCCCCGGCGTTGACGAAATGAACGGCCGCCGACTCCTCGCCGGACACGTAACCGGCGGGCGCCCTGACGATCTGGGCTCGGCCACGGATGTCCTGGCGCTCGGCAAGAGCATGCCGCATGGCCGCGTCCGCCGCCTGGTGTTCTGCACCGACATAAAAGATGATGTCGTCGGCGCCGACGGCTCGGGTCGCGAGCAGCGCCCCATCGATGACCAGGTGCGGCCGCGCCGCCATCAGCGATCGGTCCTTCCGACTCAAGGGTTCGCCCTCGGCGCCGTTGGCCAGCACCACCGCGCGGCCGGACGAGCGCTCCGCGACCGTTCGCCATTTGCGGCCGACGGGAAACCCGGCTCCGCCCCTTCCGAGTAACCGACTCGATTCCAACTCGGCGATCAACTCATCGGAGGCAAGTGCAGGCACCGGACCTAGGCGCTGCCGGTGAGTGGCCAGGCTTTCGGTGACCGGCCCGATCAGCTCCATTTCTTGACCGGCGGTATGGTGGGGGGCAGCTGCCGCCATGCCGTCGGTTCGATGCGTCGCAACCGCCAGGTGACAGCGGCGATGACAGTGCCGACGCAGACCGCCTCGATCGCCAGCATCCAGGCGAATCGCGGATCGGTGCCGGTTCCGATGCTGTGAATGAGTGCGACCGGCCACATCGCGTAGGCGAGCCAGTGAACCATGCGCCAGGCGCGGGGACCGAACAGCGGACGCAGCAGGCTGGTGAGGACGATTGCGAGCAGGAGATAAATGCCGACCACCCCGAGGCCGAGCCAGAACCGGCGGTAGGGCGAGGAAAAGGGCACGATCGCAGCTTCCCAGCCGAGCGCCGTGAACGGGTCGACAACGGCGGTGACCACATGAATCGTGAGAAAGATGAGGGTCGTCAGCGCCAGGTTGCGATGAAAACCGGTGGTGAGAAAGCGCGGCCATGACGCCGTTTGCCAGCGCATCACGGACACGATGCCCAGCACGACCACGGCGGTGAGCAGCACCAGGCTGACGACACCGGCCCCGCGCGTCGCGTACCAGAGGAGCGTGTCGTTCATGCCGCCACGCTCGCCGGATCCGGCCATGGACCGATGTAGTGGATGGTGCCGTCGTTCTCGACGAGGCGGGCGGGCAGGCGGCAGCTGGTCAACCAGTCGATCGCCGTCTCCCCTCGCACGATCGCGGCCGTTGAGGCGATATTGGCGTCGAGGCAGGTGGCGGCGGCGACGGTCACCGTGCGGAAGGGCCCGCTGCTCGGTAGGCTCGTTTGCGGATCGATGATGTGATGGAGCACCGCGCCACCGCGTGACCACCGGCGGACGGTCGTACTCGAGGTCGCGACCCCGCCCGCGGGCACGCAGATCACCTCGCCATCACCGTCGGGTTGGACGCGGCTGTCCTCGGCCACCAGGATTCGCCAACCGCCCGACGGCGGCTCGCCCGCGATGGCGATGTCGCCGCCGAGGCTGACCAGCACTCCGCCCCCGCCCGCAGCTGTGACGGCGGCGGTGGCGGCGAGATCGGCGGCCAGCGCCTTTCCGGTCGAGCCGAGGTCGAGCTCGACGCCTTGCGGCAACCAGACCGTTCGCAAACGGCGATCGAGTCGAATGCCTTGCCAGCCGGGCACGCGCCAGGCGCGCAACTTTATTTCCCTGTCAGTATTTTCCCTCCCCCGCTCGCGGGGGAGGGCAGGGTGGGGGCGCTCGACACCGATGCGAGAGAAATCATCGTCATACCCGGCCACGCGAATAGCGCGACCGATGGTGGGATCGACCGCCCCATCGGTCAGGCGCGCCGCTCGGAGGGCGGCGTCGATCGCGGTCGCCAGCAGCGGGCTGATGCGGATGGTGCGTCCCGCGTTGGCGTTCAGTTGGGTCAACTCGCTGTCTTCGCGGAACCGGCTGTAAGCCTCATCGACGTCCTCGAGAACGTCGCGCACCGCCGTGCTGGCGGCCTCCAGCCCTCCGTTGTGCGTACTGAGGACGTGCACCGAGGTGCCCAGGGCCTTCCAGCTCTTGAGAGCGACTGGCATCACGAACCGCCGCTGGTCACCGTGCCGCTTCCGCTGCTGCCGGTGGTGGGCGCAGTCGGACTCGACTGCAGGCCGCTGCTGCTGCTCGTTGAGGAGGTCGAGCTCGAGCTCGTGGTTGTGTCGGTTGTGGTCGTGGTGCTCAGTGCGGTTCCGTCTGACGACGACTTTCCCGCGTAGGACGAGGCCGCGACGTAGCTCACGCCGACCACCGCGATCAGCCCTCCCGCCGTGGCGCCGAACGTCAGTCGCCGCAGGCGCTGCAGCCCGCGATCTCGTTGGGTTGGAGTCAAGGAATCCATGACCCCATGGTGCCGGAGGGCACCTTGCAAAACCGTGACGGCGCACGGACCCATCCCCTCCCCCTCTGGGGGAGGGCAGGGTGGGGGCCTTAAGCGTCGAGCCGCGCCAGCGGCGGGGTCGTCTCGGACGAAGTGCGCGTCGCCGCTGGGCGCGCCAGTAGCCGGGGCCAGATCACGGCCATACTGGCACCGCCAGCCGCCGAGCTGCCGACTTCCCAGCGTCCGTTGGTGGCGCTGACTACGGCGTCGGCGATTGCCAGCCCGAGCCCGGAACCACCCGGCAAATCCGACGCCCGCCGAAACCGATCGAAGATCTGGCCGCGCTGATCCACGGGAATGCCCGGACCCGAGTCGTCGACCACCAGCTTGATGCTTTTGCCTTCGGCGGTCACCCGGACCTCGATGGTGCCCTGCTCCGGCGTGTATTTGCATGCGTTGTCGATCAGGACGCCGACCAGGTGATCCAGCCATTCGGGGGAGGCCGCGATCACGTGCGAATCCCCGCTGACCCGGACGCTCAACCGCTGCTGCCGCGCTTCGGCCACCGCGGCAAACCGCTCCACCGCCTGCTGCGCCATGACGCCGACGTCGACCGGTTCGGTGCGGCCGGCGCGCGGCATCGCCTCGAAACGCGCCAGCCACAGGAGATCGTCGACCAGATGCCGCATGCGCTGGCTTTCCTGGTTGACGCGCATGAAGGCGCGATGGTACCAGTCCTGATCCCTTGGCTGGGAGAGGGCCAATGAAGTCTGCGCCTGGATCACCGCCAGCGGCGTGCGCAACTCGTGCGAAGCGTTAGCGGTGAAGTCCATCTGACGCTGCCGCGCCCGCTCGATCGGTGAGGCAACCCGCCGCCCGATGGCCAAAGCGCCTAGAAAGACGACGAGTAGCAGCACCGGCCCGATCAGGAGCTCCGCTTGGATCAGGTTCGACTGCGCCTGCTCGACGCTGCTCATCGACTGTCCGACGACCGCCCAGTCGTCACCGACACGACCACCCTCGACGCGGAGCTGCGTTCCCGAAACCGTGATGGTTTGGGGATTGGTGATGCTCGTCGGTGGGACCGGAAGATTGACAGACGCCGCTTCCGCACTGCTATCGCTGAAATTCCCGTCGGGATGATACATCCACCAAAGCACGGGCGCGTCACCAAAGTGAGGTGGTCCTCCATGCGGCTGGAAGCCCCTTGTCACTGTCTGCCGATCCTGCGCCATCGACGTCAGCCACTGCGATAGGGTGCCATCGATATTGGAGCTGAGGTTATGGGTCACGATCAGCAACACGGCGACCGCGATCAGCAGGTAGAGGGCAGCCACGATGCCGGTCGCGGCCAGCGCTACCCGCTGCGCGCCGGAACGAACCAGGTCGACCCGAGCGGCACTCAACGTCCTTTCACCCTCACCCAGTTTCGCAGCCTGTTCCTTTCGATTTGATGACACCATACAAGTCCGGGGGCCGGGAACAACCCGGCCCCTTTTCTTGGTCAACCGGCACTAGGGAACGGTCGGCATCTGGCCCGCGTTCTCCTGCGCCTCGCGCGCGGCGCTCTCGCCGGCTTCATGCGCCGCGGTCTCGTTCGACACAAACGTGCCCGAGCCTACGGCAGGGGACGCGGCAGTGGCCGCGGCACTCGATGATGTGGCGGCGCTGACACCCAATGGACCGGCTATCGTGGCGCCGATGACGCCGCCCGTTAGCAGTGATCCTGCAATGCCGGCACCGATGATCAACCTACTCATGAGATTCATTTTGTTCACCTCCTTCGGACTGGTACTGGAGGCAGCATGAAGGCCGGCACCTTTCTAAACCGTGACGCAAACAAAAGATGCGATACGCTGAAATCGGCATGGCTGCGGAAGCTTCGCCTCGTCAGCTCACCGATTTCTTGCGCAGCCTTCGCGCGGTGCGGGAATTTCAGCCCAAGCCGATCCCTGACGACGTCGTCCAGGACATCCTCGAGGTCGGCCGGTGGTCGGGCAGCGCGAGCAACCGTCAGTTCGGAGAAATCATCGTCGTCCGCAAGCGCGACACGCTGGGGGCGCTCGCCGGCCTTGGCGGATATGTCGGCCACCTGCGCAACGCCACGCTCGGCATGCTTCTCGTGATGCCGGGAGAGTGGCCGGAGGGCGAGGCCTTCGACGAAGGCCGGCTCGCCGAGCGCATCATGCTGGCGGCCTGGGCCCACGGAGTTGGTTCGTCGATTGGGTGGTTCTTGCCCGCTGGGCGGGAAGCCGCAAAGCGGCTCCTCGGAGTTCCATCAAAGCCGGTGCTCCGTACGGCAATCTCGCTCGGCTATCCGGCCAGCCGGCCGCGGCGCGGCGCGCGAAAGCCACTCAACGAGCTCGTCCACGAGGAGCGCTACCGGGCCTAGGCGCAACGATCGCGGCTGCCGCCCGCTTGACCAGGGGCGAGACCTCGTCCGGTGTTCGGTCCGGTCCCGCCAGCACGTCGAAATTCTCGAAGCTGGTCAGTGCAAACAGGAGATCGACCGTTTCCGCAATGTGTCCAGCACGCACCGGAAGCCGCGACACGATCACCCGCAGCCCATTCCTTCTCCCTTCGTTGCGCTCGCGGAGGACCTGCTCCAGCTCGCGATCGAGTGCGGCCATCGCCCGGAGGCGGCGCAGCACGATCCGGTCGGAGGACCAGAATCGCGCGAAGACGTCGATGAAACGGTTAAGCGCAGACGCAGGATCCGCCTGCTGAAAGGTGCTTGGTAGCTGCTGCATTCCGCCACGGGCGGCAAGCACGTCGAACAGGGCTTCGAGTAGCCCGCGCTTCGAGCTGAACTGGTAGTAGACCGTCATGCGGGCGACGTCCGCGCGCCGGGCCACGGCGTCGATGCTGAAACTCGTGTCCTCTGCGAGCTGATCGCGTGCGGCCGCAAGGATTCGTGTCCGGGTTTCATCCGCTGCCACCTGTCGCTGCCCGAGTCGGTACGGACGCGGGCTCATCTCAGACTTGACATTGTTTATTTCATCATGCAGTATATACAATGAAATAGCGGTCGTCTACTGAAGCAAGGAGGAGGTCGACTCGAGATGGCATATCACGTTGCACTCTACTTTCACATTCTTGGCGCGTTCGGTTTGATCGCGGCGATCACTGTCGAGGCCATCGGCCTCCGCGGGCTGAGGAGCGCGTCGCGCAGGGACGACGCGTTGATGTGGCTCGGTATTTCGCGTGGGATTGTCACGCGACTGGCCCCGGCATCGCTCGGGTTGATCCTGGTTAGCGGGCTCTACATGACGGCCACCACCTGGGGACCACGCGGCTGGATCCTCGCGGCCCTGGCCAGCCTCGTGCTGCTGGCCATCATTGGCGCATTTGGCACCGGCATGCGGATGGCCCGCATTGGGCCCGCGGTCGGCGGTTCACAGGGCCCGCTGTCGGACGAGCTGCGGAGCAGACTTCACGATCCGATTCTGCTGACATCACTGTGGGTTCGGTCGGCGATGGTGCTAGGCATCGCGCTCCTCATGACCCTCAAGCCGGCAGGCCTGACATCGCTGGTCATCATCGTCCTCGCCGTCGTCATCGGGCTGCTGGCGGGCCAACTTGCTGCAAGGAGGAGACGTAATGAGTACGCCACTGCGGTTGGCTGAGGAAACCACCCGGCGTTCAGTCGATCGGCGCTGGCTGGCGCTTGCCATCATCGCCATCGCTCAACTGATGATCGCGCTCGACGCGACCATCGTCAGCATCGCGCTACCGTGGGCACAGCGCGACCTCGGAGCCTCCGACGCCCAGCGACAGTGGGTAATCACCGCCTACACGCTGGCCTTCGCCGGACTGTTGCTGGTCGGAGGGCGCATCGCGGACACGTTTGGACGCAAGCGCACGTTTGTCGTTGGCTTAGCCGGCTTCGCGGTGGCGTCGGCTGTGGGCGGCTCCGCCGGAACTTTTGCGGTGCTGCTCGCCGCACGGGCTGCCCAGGGAGCCTTCGCCGCGATGCTCGCCCCCACCGCCCTCGCGTTGCTTGCGGTCACGTTCACCCAGCCGCGCGACCGGGCCAGGGCGTTCGCGCTGTACGGCGCGATAGCCGGCAGCGGCGCCGCCCTTGGGCTTCTCCTCGGCGGCGTTCTGACCCAATACGTCGGCTGGCGGTGGTGCCTCTACGTCAACGTCCCCATTGCCGTCGCCGCCGCCCTTGGAGGCGGCCGCCTCCTGAGCGGCAAGGGGGGCCGCCAGGGCCAGCGCGTCGACCTCCCGGGCGTGGTGTTCGCCACCGGCGGCCTGGTCGCGCTTGTTTATGCCTGCACCGGGGCCGTCTCATCCGGATGGAGGTCGAGCACGGTCATCGGGTTCCTGGGCGTTAGTGCCGTGCTGCTCGTCGCCTTCGTCCTGCGCGAGACGCGCGCGAGTGCGCCCCTCCTTCCGCTGCAGATCGTCCTCGACCGCAACCGGGGTGGTGCGTATCTTGCGGTGGCCTTCGCGATCGCCGGTATGTTCGGCGCCTTTCTCTTCCTCACGTACTACCTGCAGGTTGTGCTGCGATACTCGCCGCTTGAAGCCGGGCTGGCGTTCCTGCCGCTCACGCTCGCGTCGCAAGCTGGCTCGTGGGGGATCGCCAGCACCCTGATGCCGCGGGTTCCAGCCCGCTGGATCATGGCGCCGGGAGCGCTGACCGCCGCAGCGGGGATGCTGTTCCTGACGCAGATCCAGGTCCATAGTGGCTACCTCGCGCACGTCCTCCCGGCCGAGATCCTGCTCGGCATCGGCATCGCCTGCGTGATGGCACCGGCGTTCAACGTCGGGACACGGGGCGTAGATCCGCGCCAGGCCGGCGTCGCAGCCGCGACCGTCAATGCAGCTACCCAGATCGGGGCGTCGCTCGGCACGGCGATTCTCAACACGATCGCCGCAAGTGCCACCGCAGCCTATCTCGTCGGCCTTCGCCCGTCGGCGGGCGTCATCGATCAGGCTCTCGTCCACGGGTATACCGTCGCCACGGCATGGGCGGCGGGCGTCCTCGTACTCGGCGCCATCACGACGGCCATCCTGATCGACGCCGGCCGGCCAACGCGACACAATTGAAGGATGCCGAAGTATGTTCTTCTCTACGAGTCGGCCGATGACGTCCGCTCCAAGGCACCGCTGCACTTCCCTGCCCATGGTGCCCGCTGGAAACAGTTCCAGGAGCAGGGCACCCTGCTCATGATCGGCACCTTTGCTAATCCCCAGGACGAGGGCTCGATGGCGATCTTCACCACGCGCGAGGCCGCAGAGGCGTTCGCCAGGAGCGACCCCTTCGTCTTGAATGGCGTGGTGCGCCGCTGGTCCATCCGCGAATGGAATGAAGCGATCGCCGGCCCCTGAGGGAAAGGACGAGACGCCGATAATGTCCGTAAGCCATGGCAGACGAGACGCTGACCATCACGGACAACCGAACCGGCCGGCGCTACGAGCTCCCGATCCGGGACGGCGCGATCGCCGCCACCGACTTCCAGAAGATCGTGAACGACGGACCGGGTTCCGGTCTACTGAGCTATGACCCGGCCTTCCTGAACACCGCGAGCTGTCGCAGCGCGATCACCTTCATCGATGGCGAACGCGGCATCCTGCGCTACCGTGGCTATCCGGTCGAGGAACTGGCCGAACACAAGAGCTTCCTCGAGGTCGCCTATCTCCTGATCCACGGCGAGCTACCGACGCCCGAACAACGTCGAAATTGGGTGGACGCGATCACTCATCACACACTGCTCCACGAGAACATCAAGAAGCTGATCGACGGCTTCCACCACGATGCCCATCCGATGGGCATCCTGGTCGGCACCGTGGGCGCGCTCTCGACGTTCTATCCGGACGCGAAGGACATCTTCAACGTGGAGAGCCGCCGGCTCCAGATCCTCCGGCTAATTGCCAAGATGCCCACGCTGGCCGCCTTTGCGGCCCGCCACGCCGTCGGCATGCCCTATGCCTACCCGGACAACGACCTCTCCTATGCCGGCAACTTCCTCAACATGATGTGGAAGGCCACCGAGCTGAAATACGAGCCCAACCCGGTCCTGGAGCGCGCGCTCGACGTGCTGCTCATCCTGCACGCCGACCATGAGCAGAATTGCTCGACCAACGTGATGCGAGCGGTCGGGAGCTCGCACGCCGATCCCTTCAGTGCCACGGCCGCAGCCGCCGCGGCGCTGTACGGCCCGCTCCACGGGGGCGCGAACGAGCAGGTGCTTCGGATGCTCAAGGAGATCGGGTCGGTCAGCCGCGTGCCCGAGTACGTCAAACGCGTCCGCGCCGGCGAGATGCGGCTGATGGGCTTCGGTCACCGCATCTACAAGAATTTCGACCCCCGCGCGCAGATCATCAAGAAGGTGGCGGACGATGTGCTGGCGGTCACCGGCCGCAGCCCGCTGCTGGACATCGCGCTCGAGCTAGAACGGGTCGCCCTCGCCGACGACTACTTCATCAAGCACCGCCTCTACCCCAATGTCGACTTCTACTCCGGCATCATCTATTCGGCGATCGGCTTCCCGGTCGAGATGTTTCCCGTGTTGTTTGCCATCGGGCGCACCCCGGGGTGGCTGGCCCAGTGGCAGGAAGGGCTTCTCGATCCGGAGCAGAAGATCGCGCGGCCGCGCCAGGTCTACACCGGACCGGCCGAACGACACTTGCCCGCGGTTCGCGCGGCGGCGGTTTCGCGCTAGGGAAGTAGCCGGAACCAGCGGAGGCTGAACAGGCCGCCGGCGACCAGGATGATGGCGCCCACCGCCTCCAGGGGCACCGTCAGGTCGAGCTTGCTCGTGACCCAGCCGATGCGTTGCCCGAGATCGCCGTAGATCTTGCTCAGCTGGCCCTCGTCGGCGGCGTAATAGTAGTGGCCGCCGGTAGCGCTGCTGATCTGCTGCAGTGCCTGCTCATCGACGCCATCGACGACTCGGCCCTGCACCATCGTCGTCTGGTTGCGCGCCCCGATGCCGATGGTGTCGACCGGGATCTTGGCCTGCGCCGCGTTAGCGGCGGCGGTCGCCGTCTCGATGCCGGTATTGGACGAACCATCCGTCAGCAAGACGACCCTGGCGTAGTTCTGGGACTTCGGACCGTTTGGGTCCGCGATGTTGGCGAGCTGGGCGACCGCGACCTGGATGGCGTCACCGATCGCCGTGCCCCCGCCTGGCGCGAGGGTGCCCAGCGCATCTTTCACCGAGCCCTTGTCGCTGGTCAGCGGCGCGATCACCTCGGCTTGCGAGTTGAAGATGACGAGCCCGACCCGGGCGTTGCTGGGTAGCTTGTCGATCAGGGTGCGGCCGGCAGCGATCGCCGCCTCGATGCGTGTCGGCGCCACGTCGGTGGCCGCCATCGATCCGGAGACGTCGACCGCCAGCATGACGCTGGTCTGACCTTTCGGGATCCGGATGGTGGCCTGCGGGCGGGCGATCGACAGCAGCAGCCCGGCGACACCGGCGATAAAGAGGATCGCGGGAAGATGGCGGCGGAATCCTGGTCCCTTGCCCATAACCTGGTTCAGCAAGGCGAGATTCGTGAAGCGCACCGCGTAGGACCGGCGGCGCTGCTGGCTCGACAGGTAAAAGCCGACCAGCAGCGGGATCGCCAGTAGGCCGATCAGCAGCCAGGGGGCCTGGAAACTCATGCGGTCACCGGTGCCAGCCGCCGGCCGCGTTGTGCCTCCCGTTGTGTGATGAACGCCACCAGCTGCGGCACGACTTCGGCGGCGGTGCTCAGCTCGGCGACGGCGGTCCGTGCCCGTAAGAGATCGGCCCGGATGGTCGCCCGCTGGGCATTCGCCGCATCCTGAAAACGGGCCCGTAGCCGTGCGCTCCCGGTGTCGACCAGGATCTGCTGGCCGGACTCGGGGTCCTCGAAGGTGACGACGCCCACGTCCGGGATCTCACGCTCTCGCGGATCGGTGATCCATGCGGCGACGACTTCGTGGCGGAGTGCCAGCGCGGTGAGCGGCTGCTGCCACCCGGTCGGCGTCATGAAATCGGTGAGGATCACCATCAGCGAGGGACGGCGGATCAGCCGGCCCGCCTCCTTCAGCGCGCGGCCGAGGTCGGTGCCCCCACCCTGCCCTCCCCCAGCGGGGGAGGGAAATTGAAAGTCCTCCCCGGAGGGGGAGGAGAATGGTGAGCCGGTGGTCGCTCGTTCAATCCGGGCGATCAATCGCAAGAGGGCGGTGCGACCCGCCGAGGGCGGGATGATGGATCGGACCCGTTCGTCGAAGAGCAGCGCCCCCACCCGGTTGCCGCGACCGATCAGCATTTGCCCGACCACAGCCGAGAATTCGACCAGCAGCTGGCGCTTGAGGCAGCGAGCCGTTCCCCAGTCCAACGACCGCGAGACATCGATCAGCAGCCAGGCGTCGATGCCGCGATCGGGCAGGGATTCACGGACATACGGGCGGTCCGAGCGCGCCGTGATGTTCCATTCGATGGTGCGTGGGTCGTCGCCGGCCTGGTACTCGCGGACGTCGCTGTATTCCAGGCCGGTGCCTCGAAACGACGAGCGCTCCTCACCCCCGGGATGAAACCCCAGGCGGCGCAAGACCGGCCAGCGGGCGCGGCGCAGCAGGTCGTCGATGGCAATGCCGCTGGCGATGCTAGGAGGCAACCCGATCTCCGAGATCGATGCGGGGCGGCGGGAACCGCTCGAGCACACGGCGAACCACGGTTTCCGCCGTGACGCCCGCGGCAATCCCCTCGTAGGTGAGGACGAGCCGGTGCCGGATGACTTCGGGCGCGACTTCGCTGAGGTCGTGTGGCAGGACGTAGGAGCGCCCGCGCATGAAGGCCAGCGCCCGGCCGGCGGTGACCAGGTTGATGGAGGCGCGCGGGCTGGCGCCGTAAGCGATCGCCGATGCCAGGTCTTCGAGGCCCTTTACCTTGCCCGGGCGGCTGGCATAGGCGAGCGTGGCGGCGTAGGTCCGCACGGCGGGGTCGACGTAGACCTCGGTCACGGCCTTCTGCATCTCCTTGAGCTGATCGAGCGTCACCATCTGGCGGAGCTCGATCTCGGGCCCGGTGATCCGTTCGACCACGACCACTTCTTCCTGGAAGGTGGGATAGTCGACCAGGACTTTCAGCATGAACCGGTCCAGTTGCGCCTCCGGGAGCGGGTAGGTGCCGTCGGTCTCGATCGGGTTCTCGGTGGCCAGCACGACGAAGGGGTCGGGCAGGTGATGGGTCTCTTTGCCGATCGTGACCTGCCGTTCCTGCATCGCCTCGAGCAGCGCGGACTGAACCTTCGCCGGTGCGCGGTTGATCTCGTCCGCCAGCAGCAGGTTGCAAAAGACCGGGCCGAGCTCGGTCGAGAATTGCCCTTGCCCGGGGTTATAGATCCGGGTCCCGATCAGGTCGGCCGGCACCA
>Ga0207684_10001135_pt1 | contig 29768 bp, 28 predicted proteins | sample KBSK5501metaG_FD_184342 | JGI IMG/M metagenome (GOLD analysis project Ga0207684, IMG submission 184342) | Corn, switchgrass and miscanthus rhizosphere microbial communities from Kellogg Biological Station, Michigan, USA - KBS K5-50-1 metaG... | ecosystem: Host-associated > Plants > Roots >...
GCCAGTCCATTCCACAATCGAAAACTATCGGCTCTCGCCAACGGTTTTGAACGGCTGATTCCCTGCATTGAGCGTTTGTCGCAGTTATCGAATCGCGAGGCCATCGCGGGACCTTGAATGCCGCGTCTAAGGCCGAAAGCTTCACGGTAGTCGTGTAGCAGCAGTAGTAGAACAATCCTCACCTCACAGATTCAAACTCATCTCAAAAATTGGCGCACTGGAGCATGGCGCATGCGGGTCTGTCACTCGGATTCGCCTCATGCCTTCCTCCGCGAGTACCTCTAGCTTGAACGGCAACGCTAACAAAGTCATGAAGCCAAGCAGCCAGAAAGGGCGGCAGCTCGCGCGTCTGAGGCGTGATCCAGGCGCATGGGTTCCTGCGTACGAGTTGCGAAACCCGGATGGGAAGGGAGAAATCCTCCAGCAGAATGCGAGGCTCTGGGAGCTGAAGCACGTCCATGGTTACGCAATTGAAAATCGTGAGCTATGGCTCGATGGCGTCTGTCATTCGGCATATCGCTTGAAGCCGGATGAAATCCCAACCAAGCGGACTGCCTCAAGGGACAGCGTGGCACCTCAGCCGACGCTTTTTTCGCAAGCCGACCTCAGGCGAGAACTGAGGTATCCCGACTGATGGAAAATTTCACGGCATTGAGAAACGGAATCCTTGAGCACCGCAGGGCTGGGAAGATGCCTCCGTTCGATAGCGGGATTTTTGACCATCTCCTCGCCCGCTGCAATTGGGAGACTGGTATCTACCACGGCTGTGCTCTGGCGCTAGCGTTTGACTTCGGCGACGTTTCACTGAAAGAGGCAATCCAGCGATGCCTTCGCCGACTCAGGGACCGGAAGTACATCAACTACCCGGAGGGCACCGGTAAGCGCGGAGGCTACGACATCCTCATACACAAGTACGAAGTGGGAACAGGAAAACTGTCAGGCATGCGACTAAACGCCTGGTCTCACAATGGATTAGCGTCGCCGGAATACGAGCCCCAAAACGGTCAGCACACTGTGGGCACACGGTCAGCAAACGGTGGGCAAACGGTGGGCACACCTATTCAAGATATACAAGACCTACAAGACGGTAAAGATAAAGCGAGTACGCACCCGTCGCTTGAGCAGGTGATGGCGTACTGTCTGGAACGCAAAAACCAGGTCGATGCTCAGAGTTGGTTCAACTACTACTGCTCGAACGGGTGGAAGGTGGGCCGTAATTCGATGAGGGACTGGAAGGCCGCAGTAAGGACCTGGGAGCGGAATCGAATAAATCAGGAACACGGGAAGCACAACGAGTCGCCCACTGATTCCACACCTCGCGTGACCGTAAACCCAGCCATCGTGCAGGCCCGCCAACTAGAAGAACAGATGCAGATCCTCGAAAAGAGGCGCAACGCATGACCCCCTTGGAAGTAGATTTCTTTACAGCAATGTTTTTGTGGCCCGCCGAGGTTTACGCGGTAACGTCCGCACTTGCACCCGAAGATTTCAATGCCGTTTCAGATGACGTTCGCAAACTCTATCGAGTGATCTGTGATTTGGCCGAGCAAGGCATTGCTATCGACATTCTTCACGTCAGGGAGCGGCTGGAACTCAGCGGCATGACCCCAACACAGGCTTGCGACCTGATAAGCATCGCCACCGATGGTGCCCCGTTGCAATGCAACATCCCGCGCTACTGTCAGAAAATCAAAGAAAAAGCGCAATTGAGCCAGTTCGCGAAGAAGCTGGAGCTGGTTACTCTGCGCACGCAGTCAGGTTCAATTAACCCCATCGAGGTTATGGAAGAAACAATTCAGGAAATTAACGAGATTCGCGGGGCTCGGGGCAAACCCGAATCCGTGGCGGCTAAGGAATTGTGCCCAGCGTTTCTCGAACAAGCCTTCGTCGAACGTTCAAAGCCCGAACAATTGGCCGGGTTGAGCATTGGCATTCCTAGCGTGGATGACGCGACTACTGGCATGCGGCCAGCCGAACTATGGATTACCGGCGCGTTGCCAGGCCGAGGGAAGACCGCAATCGGAACGATGGCAGCAGTCCGTAATGCTGGGCAGGGCATACCCACTCTTATCTTTTCGCTGGAAATGCCAGCAGTAGAGTTGATGAGGCGTGTTGCGGGAATCGAAATGGGAAGCGCTGTTGTCCGCAATATGCGTGCGCTCCACGATGCACAGTGGGACAGGATGGCCGAGTATGTCGCGGAGGTCTCCACCTGGCCGCTGTATGTGGTTGACGCGGGCGAGATGACCCCTAGCCGCATTTCCGCTATCGCACACATGGAGGTTGCACGTCACGGAGTACGTTTCATTGTCGTGGATTATCTGCAGTTGATAAAAGCACCTGGCAAAGATCCTCGCGAGCGCGTGGGGGCTGCGGCAAATTCGTTGCGCCTGTTAGCCAAAGACCTCAACGTGCCAATACTGGTTCTTTCGCAGCTACGCCGACCCGCAAACTTGAACGATGTGCCCACCATGATCGATTTGCGCGAATCCGGGGAGATTGAGGCGCATGCGAATACAGTGCTGCTGCTCTATCAGCCGATGAATAAGAGCAGTCAGCCTACTGGCGACGACGAAATAATTATCGGCAAACAACGGAATGGCTCCTTAGGTTCAATTCCGGTTTCGTTCGACAGCAGGACGCTGACCTTCCATGAACGATATTCGGAAAGGAGCGCTTAGCCTGAGTTTTTGGAGTACGAAACAAACCCTGCTGAAATCGGGTCGTCAGCGGCGTAGTAACTGGCATGTTTTCAGCGTTGGGAAAATGCGGCACGAGTAGGAAAGAAACAGTTGTTTGATTCGTAAAGACAGATGAGTTCGCAAGCGCACCAACTCGGTGAGGTAGCACAAAAGTGGCAGAGTTCCACTGCCCTGGACTCTGTTATCCTCCCGCACGAGGCAAACCTCGGCAGGCCATCATCGAAAGGATTCGAAGCGATGAGCCGCCGTCGATTTCAAAACCCAACGCCTCAAAGGCGGGGGGACTGGTGGACCCTTCAGGTTCGCCGGGATGATTTCGTAGCAGGTACGCGTGTACGAACCAAGACCAGAGTGCGGATCGCACCGGCGACCATGCCCGAGCGGGAAGCACGGAAGGTCGCAGCCGAGTATTTGCGGCCTTTGAACCAAAGTCTCCAATCCCTGGGATCGGCGACGAACTTTACCAGTTACATCGAGGAAACCTACAACCCTGCCGTGATGCCGCTATTCGCCAAAAGCACGCAGGATAGATACCGGGGAGTGATTAAGAATTACTTGCAGCCCGCCTTTGGCAAGCTGCCTCTCCGGGACCTCACGCCGCTGGCGATCCAGCGGTATTTCTCTAACATGGCAACGTCGGAACTCTCGCATGAGTCGCGGGACAAAGTTCGTGACGTGCTTTCAAGCATTCTCGGATCTGCTGTGACATACAGTTTGTTAGTTTCGAATCCGGTTGAAAATGTCCGCATGCCAGCGGAACGTCGAGGCCGAAAAACTTCCAAGCCGTATCTCTATCCCAAGCAGTTCGAGGAACTCGTGGTCTTGATGCCGGAGCCCTACTCTTCGCTCGTGTACGTGGCAATCTACACCGGGCTTCGCATAAGCGAACTGGCTGGGCTTCGCTGGAATGACGTGCATGAGTGTTCAATCACTATCGACGAGCGGTTCTGCCGTGGCGACTGGGGAGCACCAAAGAGTGATGCCTCTAACGCCACAATTGCAGTCAACCGTTCGGTTATTCAGCGGATTCACCGGCTAAAGCTTCTCACCGTCGAAGTAAAGGCGGGCTTGGCCGTGCGGAAGTATCGCGTCGTAAAGTCCGATGGACCGAACGATTTGGTATTCCAATCGGTGCAAAAGGGCCTGCCCTTGCGCGATAACAACATCCTTCGCCGATTCCTAAAGCCAGCAGCTAGGGCAATTGGACTGCCTTGGGTGAACTGGCAAGTGTTGAGGCGTTCGCACGCGACCTGGCTGAAGATGGCCGGAGCCGACGTGAAGGATGCACAAGCTCAAATGCGCCATGCTCACGCAAGCACGACTCAGGATATTTACCAGCAGTTCGTCCCTGAGTCACAGCAGCTGGCGGTTGAAAAACTGAGCAGTCTAAGCCAGAGGGTAAACTGATTTGCTTTGGAATTGGAGCCAATTGGAGACAGGAACAGGAAATGGAAGCTGCTAACAGATTGAAAGTATGGTGGCCAGGGACGGAGTTGAACCGCCGACGCCAGCCTTTTCAGGGCTGCGCTCTACCACCTGAGCTACCTGGCCACGTTACAACCAAAGCTTTGCTCACGACGCCGTACAAATTATGAAACACGCCTGGAACGATCGCGGAGTTACTAATTGCGGTCGGTCAAACGATGGAAAGTGTGGAACGCACTGATTATAACAATCAAGCTGCGGTCCCTCAACGCGCCGTCTTCTGCGTGCTCCAGCCAACAAGCACGCTGTAGGCGAGGTTATTCCAATTCTTCCGAATGTCCACCCGCCACCGTGAAGGCACATCGATCCGATGCGAACCAATAGGGAATTTCTCGATAGTCCACCGCATCAAAGACTGCCAGGTCAGCGTCCTTCCCCGGCTCTATCGATCCCTTTCGTTCCTGCAGGCGGAGTGCGCAGGCACCGTTGATAGTCGCTGCCGCAATCGCTTCTGCCGGTGACATCTTCATCTGCGTGCACGCCAGCGACATCACAAATGGCATGCTGGGCGTCGGCGACGAACCTGGATTGTAATCCGTGGCCAACGCTACTGCCACGCCGGCATCAATCAACTTTCGTGCTGGCGGGAAATCATGCCTGCCGAGAAAATAATTTGCTCCCGGTACGAGGGTTGCTACAGTGTCTCGCTCGGCTAACTGGGCGATGTCCGCTTCATTCACGTGGTCGAGGTGATCGAGCGAGGCTGGATGAAATCGTAGTAGCGGTTGCAACGCAGTCTCACTCAATTGTCCGACATGGGCCCGCACTTCCATCCCATGACGCGTCGCGGCCTCAAATATTTTTTGCGTGTCTTCTGCGGTAAAGGCTCCCCGCTCAGTGAACACATCTACGAACCGCGCCAGCTTGCGCGCTGATGTCTGGGGAATCATCTCATCGCATAAGATGTCGACGTATTCTTGCGGGCGGTCCTTAAATTCTTTGGGGACGGCATGCGCACCAAGTAACGTAGATACCACAGTTCCGGGCCAAAGCTCGGCGGCCGCTTGAATCGCTTCCAGTGATTTCAGTTCCGACTCCAAAGTCAGCCCATAACCTGATTTGGCCTCGACCGTGGTTGTGCCTTGTTCAGCCATTTCTCTCAATCGCGCCAGGATTTTTTCTGTTAACAGAGACTTGTCCGCCTTTCGTACTTCTTCGACACTGGAACGAATGCCGCCTCCCGAGTTTGCGATCGCCTCATAGGTTGCGCCCGCGATACGCTTCTCAAAATCCGCCAGCCGGGGAGACAGGAAGACTGGATGAGTGTGGGAATCTACGAAGCCAGGCAGAACTACTTGTCCCTGACAATCGATCTCAATCACTTTGCTGCGATTGTTTTTCAGCCATGGATCCTGCAGAGCCTCGGGAGTGCGGCCGACGGAAACGATTTTGCCGCCTACACATAGCACTGCTCCGTTTTCGATAATTCCCAGTTCCTTGAGTTTGCGGCCTCGACGTGGGCCAGGATCGCCAGATTCAGACCGCAGCGTAATTAGCTGGCCAATATTCACCAGCAGCAATGGTCTGTCTGGTCTGGGTTGCTTCACGTGTCCCCGTAAAGCGCGGGGATCGAGACTCCCCGGCGGGTCGACCGGTGTTATCCGACATTAGTTGCTCATTGGAATCTTGAGATTGTTCTTTTTCGCAAACGTTTTTGCTTCTCCGTATCCGGCGTCCGCGTGCCGGATGATACCCATCCCAGGATCCGTAGTTAATACGCGTTCGATCCGCTTCGCCATCATCTCGCTGCCGTCCGCGACGGTCACTTGTCCCGCGTGCAACGAATATCCAATTCCCACCCCACCACCGTCGTGAATCGAAACCCAGGAGGCGCCGGCCGCGGTATTCAACAATGCGTTAAGCAGCGGCCAATCCGCCACCGCGTCACTGCCGTCTTTCATGCTCTCGGTCTCGCGGAACGGAGACGCGACTGAGCCGCAGTCCAGATGGTCGCGTCCAATCACCACCGGCGCCTTGATTTTACCCTTCTTGACCAAATCATTGATCGCCAAACCGAACTTTGCCCGTTCCCCATACCCCAGCCAACAAATGCGCGCAGGCAGTCCTTGAAACTTAATTCGTTTATGTGCGAGATCAATCCAGCGGCGAAGAATTCGATTATCTGGAAATAGCTCAAGCACCAGTTCGTCAGTGACCGCGATGTCAGATGGCTCGCCCGAAAGCGCTACCCAGCGAAAAGGACCTCGTCCCTCGCAAAACAGTGGACGTATATATTCCGGCACGAAGCCGGGAAAGTCGTACGCGTCTTTTACTCCATGTTGGAAAGCGAAGGTCCGGATATTGTTGCCGTAGTCGAAAGTCACCGCTCCCATTTTTTGCAGTCGCAGCATGCCTTCTACGTGTTGTGCGATTGCATCCAGCGAGCGCTCCTGATATCCGCTAGGATCGCGCTGCCGCAATTCAAGTGCCTCTGACAGCGTCATGCTGTTGGGCACGTAACCGTTCAACGGATCGTGAGCAGAGGTTTGATCGGTGAGGATATCCGGCACCACGCCTCGCGCCGCCAATTCCGGAATAATGTCAGCGCAGTTCCCTACCAGGCCGACGGAAACATTTTCTTTCTTGCGGATTGCGTTCTTCAGAATGCGTAACGCCTCGTCAAGTGAAGTGACCATGAAGTCGCAATAGCCGGTCTTCAATCGCTTCTTAATGCGTTCTGGATCAACTTCGATTCCGAGGAAAGCGGCGCCAGTCATGGTCGCAGCCAAGGGTTGAGCGCCACCCATTCCGCCCATCCCGCCGCTCACGATCAATTTGCCCGCCAGTTCGCCGCCAAAATGTTTTTCGCCGGCAGCGGCGAAGGTTTCGAAAGTTCCCTGCACGATTCCTTGCGAACCGATGTAAATCCACGAGCCCGCCGTCATCTGGCCGTACATCATCAGGCCGGCGCGTTCCAGTTCGTTGAACTTCTCCCAATTGGACCAATGTCCTACTAGATTGGAATTCGCGATCAAGACACGCGGCGCGAACTCGTGGGTTTTAAAAATTCCCACCGGCTTGCCAGATTGCACCAGCAGAGTGTCGTCATTCTCCAGATTCTTCAAAGCACTGACGATTGCGTGATATGCCTCCCAACTCCGCGCCGCCCGCCCTGTTCCGCCATACACGACCAAATCCCTGGGCCGCTCGCCCACTTCTTCGTCGAGGTTATTCATGAGCATGCGCATCGCCGCTTCCTGTTGCCATCCTTTGCAGGACAGCACTGTGCCTCGCGGCGCCCGGACGGGAACGTAGGTTGAAGGGCTGATCTCGGTTTCAACCGGCATAAAAAAGATGGTAGTGCTTTAACCAGAAGTGTTCAAATGACGAAAACTTTTGTTCACCAACTGCTGTAGGCCTTGCCGGTGGTGGATATCTGGCTCGATCCGCTGTGCACGTCCGTAATTCCGGTCTCTTGTTGATCGACTGACAATGTATAGTCTTCCTGGTCCACCGTCCAAGTATCGTTCTTGCCCGTGAAGGGATCGATTGGTATCTGCTTGATATAGCCCCCCTGAACCAGATCTTCCAACGACTGCGGAGCTTTCTGCTTGTCCAGGGTGTACTGCGAGATGAGAGAACGAAGGGTGAACAAATTCTGCAGCAATACGGATTCTTTCGCCCGCAGAATAGATTGGTTGTACGCCGGAATCGAGATGGACACCAGGATCAGAATCAGGCTGATGACGATCATCAGCTCGATCAAGGTGAAACCACGGCTCCGACCTCTGCGGGTGGTTACCATTTACCAATCCTTATAAGGCGTACCATCCAGCGCGGTGCCTTGCGATTTGGTGTACACATCGAACACGTTCTGTCCGCCCCAGGAATCAGACGTGGGATCGTCCGCCATCGAGCGCAATCCCCATTCATTGGTTCCCGTCATGGGATCCACTGGGATGCGGCGCAGGAAACGTACTTTCTTTCCGTTCACGTCCACGCCATTCACCAAGGTTTCCAAATCCGGAGGATAACCTTCGGTTCCCACCTTAGCCTGGAATGCACCGCGATCGGCGGCGTCTTTGTAACGGTCGATAGCGTCACGCATCTCCCACAAATCACGTCGCAACACGTGTTCTCTTTCCCGCTTGATAGTGACTCGCGCCATGGGAAGAGCCATTCCGGTCAGGATTACCAGAATTGCGGTCGCCACGATCAACTCGATCAGAGTGAATCCGCGAGCTTTGGGAAAAGAAATATTTTTAACAACAAGATTCATTTTGATACTCAGTTCGGAGTCGTCGAGGACGTGCGTCTGCCGTTACCGCACGTTAACCGTTGCCACTCCCCCAGCCACCGGTAGAGCCTGCATGGCCGGATCGCGCGCGCCACCCCTTGAGATGGTCAACTGGGACTGTCCGCTGGCCTTGGCGAGAAATGTCAAAGTCACAACCGCCCCCTGTCCAGAAACTCCTCCCGATCCAGGCGGCCTGGTGGCCGTGATTTGCAGCGCTCCACCTTGATCATCGTCGCGGTGCACCAGCGCGACAGCCTGTCCGTCTTGTGAAAGGAAACCTCCGTTGGATATGTTCACTACTTGCAGAATCTTAGGATCGTAGCTGACCTGCAAGGGCACGGAATATACGTTTTGCGCGCCGGTCAGTAGCACATTCACCGCAAACGTAGCCCCCACCTTCTGATTGACAGCCGCTGGATCGAATACAAAAGTCGCTCCCCCCGCTGCTGCCTGTGGCGGCGAGGTCTGCTGCGGGTTGGCGGGTGGTGCGGTCGTCGGAGCTGCTGGCTGCGATGCAGGAGCCATAGTCTGGCCTGGCGCCGGTGCCGGCGTCGCAGGCCGGTTTACGCGTCGCAATTCGATCGCGCTGGCAGTTCCTACCTGCAGCGCGCGTTGGTTCAGCTCGCTGAGTTCCTGTCCCCGAACGATGTGCGGGATCAGGGCAAAGACTATTTCATTTTCCTTATGCTCTTTATTGGTTTGCGAGAACAGATACTTCAGAAGCGGCACTTGCGCCAGCCCCGGAATCCCACTCAGTGATTTGATATCCTGCTCCTCCAGAATTCCGCCCAACAGATTTACTTCTCCTTCCTTCAGCCGAATTTCGTGTTCGATCTTTCTTTGCCCGATTACCGGCTGGTCAATACCGCCGATGTTGACTCTTGACGTCACTGAGGAGATATCCAACATCACCTTCAACGTCACTTCCCGTCCCGCATGCACCCTCGGCGTGATATCGATGTTCACACCTACATCGAGATATTGAAACTGAGTATTCACCAGCGGATTGATGCCCACGCCGCCGATCCCAGGTTGAAAAGATCCCGTGGCCACCGGTACGCGATCACCAATTTTGAGTGACGCTTTTTGCCCATCGACCGCGCGTATCTGAGGATTTTGGATCAGCTTCACGCTGCTATCGCTGAATAGCGCGGTTGCGCTGGCCGGGGGGATCGTCACCGTGAAATCAGTTGCGTTCAGATTTCCTATCCGGTTGAGGTTGATCTGGTTTGGAGTGCCGCCGGTCGTCCCGGTTGTAGTCGTGGTGCCGGTGCCAGTGCCGGTGGTGGTATTGATGTTGTTCTGCAACGCAACAGTGGCGCTGGTGGGCGGGCTGATGCCCAAGTTACGTATTTTGTCCCGGCTAACTTGCATGACTGCCACTTCCACGATCACTTCCGACTTGGCCTTATCCAGATCGCCCACCAGCTTTTCCGCTAGCGCAATCTGGTCAGGCGTGCCCCGGACCACCAGTGCTCCTTGCGAATTCAATGGTTGTATGCGGGAAATTTCCAAAATCTGACGCAGCGCATTGACCACGTCTTGCAATTCGGTCGGTTGAGAAAGATTGGCCAGGTAAAAAGTCTTGATAACGCTCTGCTCAATATCCTTGCGCTTAGCCGGCGTATCGCTGGCGACAAAAATTGTATTGGGTGTTACCGGACGCCAGAATGTTTTCGATTCCATGGCGATGATCTGTAACGCTTCTTCCAGCGTCACCCCATTCAGTTCGATGCGGATGCGCCGCGAAGTATAGTCGGGATCAAACAACACATTAATTCCCGCCAGCTTGCCCACCGTGTCATAAATCACCTTGGTGTCTTCGGTGAGTTTCAGAGTGATGGGAACATTCGAGATCGGCGCTAGCTCCACCGGACCCTGCGCATCATCTAATCGCTTCTGCAAGCCGGTGCGTGGAGGCGTGTCTGACTGCGGAGACGGAGAGCTGCTGGCTGCGTCGATCATCTTCTGGGTGCGGCGGATTTCCTGTTGGGCAATGAAGCTGGCAGAATCAATTTCCGCAGCTTTCCGGAACTCCGCCATGGCGTCGTCTAACTTACCTGCGTCGCGCAGCAATTGGCCCCGGTGTACATGCGACGCCGCAGCCAGGAAGCGCGTCCGTTCATACGAAGACCGGTATTGTATGTCCTTGGGTTTGAGCTCGTAAGCCTGCTTGAAATCTTCGTAAGCTTGCTCGTAATTCTGTCGCGCCTCCGCATCTCTCCCCTTATTAAAAAACGACTTCGCCTTATCGGCGGCGGCAGGCAAGGTAATGGCCAATACCAGCAAAACGATAGCTGCCGGGCGTATCAGGCGTTTCATGACTGGTCCCCTCGCAGACAGTCTTCCCCCTCGCGGCTCGGCCATAGCCTTGGGAGAGTAGCTTTAATTTGCGTTGAAGAAGACAAAAGCTGCGTGATTATAACATCGCTCCAATAGTACGGAAGTGACTGCTGTGGTAGCAGTTACTCAGTAGGCTTTAGGCCAAGTAGCGAGGGCGGGTCTCGGGTGTCAGGTGCGAGTTTGCATTGAGGCCTGAGACCTGAGGCCTGCCACCCGGGACCTAACCAACCGTCACCGCTTCTCTACCCCTTCCGTCCTGTGAGATAACTTATTCACAGCCATGGCCCGTCAGCCCACACATTCGACCCGCCCCAATGCAGAGAAAAATCCCCGCCGCGATCCAACCGCCGCCGGGCAGCGGGACGCCTCTGTAAATAGGATCGCTTCACATAACTATTTCTTGCTGGAAAAATTTGAGGCCGGCGTGGCTTTGACCGGCACCGAGGTCAAATCAATCCGGGCCGGGCGCGCCAATCTGAAAGACTCGTACGGCCTTCTCAAAGATGGAGAGTTGTGGCTGCTGAACTGCCATATTGGCCCTTACGAGCACGGAAATATCTTCAATCATGCTCCCCTGCGAACACGCAAGCTACTGCTCCATAAAGAAGAAATCCGTAAGCTGATCGGCAAGACACAGCAGCGCGGCCTCACCCTCATTCCCACACGCATGTACTTCAAGAATGGAAAAGTGAAGGTTGAGCTGGCACTCGCCAAGGGCAAACAACTCTGGGATAAACGAGAGACCGAGCGCCGGAAAACCGCAGATAAAGAAGCACGCGAGGCAGTAGCCAGAGGCCGGAGGCGGGACTAGCGGTGTTCTTCGTCCACAAGGTGGGTTTTGCTATCACGCTTGAGGGTATTTGCGTCGCCGGTTCTATTAATGAGGTAGGGCAGAGCCTGATCGACACATGAGTTCAAGTTCGCATCGGTGTCGACAACGAGTTTCGGGGGATCGATCGGCTCCCAATTCTTTCGAATTTGACGATAGAGCTCCGGCGTGCGATTTGCGGCGGGGTGGGTGTTTTGCGCCATCGCTTCCGCCAGGCGTCTGAGCGCGGTCTCTTCCGCACAGACGCATTCCAGCGTGGCCCAAGTGGTCCCCACTTGCCGGCAGAATTCGATCACGCGCTCACGCTGGTAGCGCCGCGAGAACGTACGCCCATCCAACAGGACGTGGAGTTCGGCATCTTTAGCCAACAGATATGCGGCAGTTTGCAACATGATCTCCTGGCAGAAATCGTCCTGAGCCAGCGAGTACTCGACGTGCGCCGGCTGGAAGAGCGCCGCCCGAATTGCGTCCTTATCGAGAACCGCGCCTGGAAGGCGTTGCGCGAGCGCTCGCGCCAGTGTGCTCTTACCCGTTCCCGGGAGTCCTGCCATGATCACGATCATAAATAAATCCGACTAGAGCGCGCGCAACCAGGAAAAAGTTTCGACCAGATTCTGCGAATGGAATACGAGCGACCCAGGCACAATGACATCGGCTCCGGCGCGGCGCAGAAGAGGCACGGTATGGGAACGGATGCCGCCATCGGCGATCAAACGGACACGTGCGCGCCGGTCGCCCAGCAAAGACGCCGCGCTCGCGAGGCGGTCGCAGGCATCCGGCGCCAGATCCTGCCCTTTGACGCCTAACCCTGTACCGAGCAGAAGTAAAGAATCAACGCGGTCGAGGTAGGGCTCGGACGCGGCAACAGGAGTGTCCAGGCGCAACGCCAGCCCTGCTGAACGTCCCGCGCGAAGAATGGCTTCGATGGCCGCTGTCGCTTCGGATTTGCCAACCTCCGCGTGTACCGTGATCACGTCGGCGCAGCTGGCTACAAGGTTCTCGATCATGATTGTGGGGCGCTCAACCATCAGGTGAATGTGAAGTGGTCGCTTAGTGTGCGGACGCAGGGCGCGGATCAGGTCCGGAAAGAACAGCAGACTGGGGGCGAAGTGGGCGTCGGAGACATCGAGATGAAACGAGTCGGCGAATGGCTCAACGCGCTCAATCCCCGCCGCTAAGTTGGCGAGATCCGCCGACCACAAGGAGACGTCGGCCAGCAGGCGCGTACGAGGCAGATTCTGCCAGGCGCTAGTATTCAAAATGCACCAGCCGCCGGGGATCGGTGGATCGAGGCGCCGGGCGAGGCTCCCCGGATGTGAGATGAGCGCATCCGGTTAATCGTATCAGCTCACCATTCTGGGCCCCTTGCACTTTTCCCTATTTGCAAACGATACTAAAAGAATTCCCTATGAAGACGAACCTTTCCTTTGCTAATCCTGCCGAAGTCCAAACCGAATGTCTCGTTGTCGTCGCGCTAGACCGTGGCGACAAAGACAAGACCGAAGTCTCGGTCGAGACCAACCAGTCCGAAATCAAGGACGCTGTTGCTGACGTCATTGCCAGCCGTGAAGTCACGGCAAAGATTTTTGAACCGACGCTGTTGCATCATCCCGCCAAGCTGAAGGCCAAACGCCTGCTGCTGCTGGGTGGGGGCAAGGCCAAGAATTTTTCATCGTTCGAGTTGCGCCGCCTGGCAGGAGCCGCCGTTCGTACTCTGAAAGCCCGAGGGATTCGCAGCTTCGCTTTCGTCGCTCCTAACAATATTGCCGGCCCAGATGGGGTAAAAGCGATTGTCGAAGGGGCATTCGTTGGCAACTTCGATTCCGACACCTACAAGAGCGATCGCAAGGACCAGACCATCGATGCCTTGACCGTGGTAGCGCACGGCGACCAGGCCCGCGTGCAAGAGGCCATGAATGAGGCTTCCATCATCGGCGAATCACAGAACTTTACTCGCGAATTAGTAAACGAACCGAGCAATCGCATGACCCCCACTATGCTGGCCGATCAAGCCCGCAAAATGGCGCAAGAAGTTGGATTGAAGTGCGAAGTTTTTGGCGCTGACAAGATTCAGTCACTCAAGATGGGCGCATTCTGGGGCGTGGCCCAAGGCTCGGATGAACCTCCGGCGCTGATTGTTTTGCGTTACGAACCGCCGAACGCGCCAGCCAATCCAGTTCTCGGGTTGGTGGGAAAAGGCATTACGTTTGACACCGGTGGCATCTCCATCAAGCCCGCGGATGGCATGGAGAAGATGAAATATGACATGGCGGGGGGCGCTGCCATGCTGGGCGCCATGCGCGCGATCGCGCTGCTCGAACCGAAAGTGAAAGTCACCATGATTGTCTGTGCCACAGAGAACATGCCATCAGGCAAGGCACAGAAACCGGGTGACGTCCAAATTGCCATGTCTGGCAAATCAATCGAGATCATCAACACTGACGCTGAGGGACGCCTGGTTCTCGCCGACGGCCTCTTCTACGCCCGCCAACTCGGGTGCACTCACTTGATTGATGCTGCCACGCTGACTGGAGCCGTCGTAGTTGCCCTCGGCTATGTGAACGCTGGTGTGTTCGCCAATGACGAGAAAATGTATCAGCGTTTTCACCAGGCACTGGAGAAAGCCGGCGAGAAGATGTGGCGCATGCCACTGGACGAAGAGTACAAGGAGAGCATCCGCTCTAACATTGCCGATGTTGTGAATTCAGGCGGACGATGGGGCGGCGCCGTCACCGCAGCCATGTTCCTGAAAGAATTTGCCGAAGACACGCCCTGGCTGCATCTTGATATCGCCGGCACCGCCTGGACGGAAGATGCAAAGCCCTGGATCGCAAAGGGCCCATCCGGGATTGCGGTGCGAAGCCTGGTGGAGTTTGCCAAGGCTTTTGCCGATAACTGAAGCAGCCGCAACCACCTCTGTTTGCATCTCAGGCCGGCTGACGCACCACACGGCTCGGGTTAGCGTAGAATCGCGTTTCAATTTCAGCCTGGAGGTTTTCTTATGAAGGGCTTGTTCCTGATAGGACTGATCGTGTTAATGCTGGGCATTGCGTCCTTCCTCGTTCCCATTCCCCACTCCGAGACAGAAGGCATCAAGGCGGGCGACGTAAGTATCGGCGTCCAGACCCACCACAGCGAAAAGCTGAATCCCATTATCGGTGTCGTGATGGTCGTAGCTGGCGCGGGGCTGATGATCGCTGGACGCGGCGGCAAAGCCTAATCATTAAGGATTGCGATTCGTTCACATCGCCGGCGGCACAGTGATTCCCATCACTGCCAATGCGCGAATCAGTTCACGGCGAACCACGGCGACTGTGGTCAGCAAAAACTTCTTTCGTCCCTCGTCTGGTTCAGAAAGAATGGGGTGACGATGGTAGAAGTAGTTGAACTGTTGCGCCAGTTGAAATGCGTGCTTTGCCAAGTAAGCGGGCTCGGTAGTGGCAATGCACTGGTCGATGATGTAAGAGGTCTTTGACGAAGCCAGCCATAGTTCCCATATCTCGTCATTACCCTCTCCAGAAAGATACTTCGAAAAATCAAAGGCTTCCCCAGTGAATTGATCCGGCTCCATCCCACCCTTACGAAAAATATTTGTAGCTCGCACTACGGCATACTGGGCGTAGGGCCCGGTCTCTCCCTCGAAGCTCAACGCTTCCTTAAAATCAAAGGCTATTACCGAAGACTTGGTGAACTTGAGCATGAAATAACGCAGCGCGCCCACCGCGATCTGTGTCGCGATAGACAGACGCTCGGGCTCGGGCACTTCCGCATGACGGGCATCGACTTCTTTCTTGGCGGATGCAATGAGCACGTCGATCAGGTCATCGGCTTTCACGCCAAAACCCTTACGTCCGGAAACCTCAATATAGGGCCGGGCTTTATCTTCTTCCGAGAGTTGATAGCCCAGTTCAGCCGCGCAATGCGGCGTGAGCGCTACCATCTCGTAGGAAAAATGAGTGTAGTGATCGGCTTGCCGGTTGTACCCAAGAGCGCGCAAGGCTTCGATCACGCTGTTCTGGGCTTCCGCCTGGCGTGCATCAATGACGTTATAAATTTCCTCGACGCCACCAAAATGAGGATGATCCAACGCCCCGACGGTAGTTGAGATCCAGCAATCGTGGCCACGAGGATAGTGATAGAACTTCCGATATCCGAAGTCCCGCCCGAGCAGCCCGAACTTCCATAAGTGATAAGCAATATCTTTCCCGACGTAACCCACAGTACCGTTGGAGCGAACAATTACTTTCTGGTCTTCTTCGGAAAGCTGCTCACCTTCGCCAACACTGGCTCCCGCACGTTTCATCACCCAGCAACCCTTATTCTTTCCCGAAATTTCGAGATAGAGCACGCCGCTTTCTTTCAGTTTTGCAAATGCCGCGTCCCAGAAATGCAGATGAAGTATCTCGCTCTCGCGCGGCAGGAAATCGTATTCAATACCGAGTCGATCCATGGTCATAAGATGGCGGCGAAGCACCATGATTGAGATCACATCGGCAATGGCAGCGGTTTCATTGCCTCCTTCCTCGATGGCGTGCAGCACCTCATGTCTTGCTTTCTGGTTCTCCGTATCCTGCTCATACCACTGTGACACGCGCGCATAAAGGTCCCAGCAGTAATAGTCGAAACGAGGCTGGTGAGTGAGTTCCTCTATTTCCGCTCGCGACTTTTTGTCAATATGCAGGAATCCCGCAACTACGTCGGCGACCTGCACACCGGTGTTGTCAATGTAGTTTTGGACATCCACTTCCCGCCCTGCAAATCGCAGTAAGCTAACAAACGTATCGCCGAGAATCGCGTTGCGCAGATGGCCGATGTGTGCGGCTTTGTTGGGATTGATGCTGGTGTGCTCAACTAGAATTTTGCCAGCCGGAACCTGAGCTCTAGGTTTTTCGTCGGCAGCGAGAGCGGCGGCAAGTCCTTCCCTTTTCACGTGTGCATTGATATATCCCGCACCCGCGACTTCGAATTTCTCAAAGCCCGTTACAGCTCCCAACCCGGCAATAATCTCTTCCGCAATTTTGTGCGGCGGCTTCCTGAGTTTCTTGGCCAGTTCGAAGGCGAGCGGCAAGGCGTATTCGCCAAGATCAACACGAGGCGGTTGCTCAATGACGATCCGCGGCAGTTCGAGATCGTAGGTCCGGCGCAGAAAGTCGCGCACGTGCTGGGTCAGGCGGCTTTCCAGATGGCGATACAAGGATCCCTCTAAGCTGTTGAAGAAGATAGTGATTGTAGCAAACCTCGCGGCGCATCGCGGGTTTGACGCACATTCCAGCGTTCCCTATGATGAAGGCTCCACAATTAAAGTCATGCGCATAGCATACCTCGAGTGTTTTTCCGGCGTGAGTGGCGATATGTTCCTGGGCGCGCTCCTGGATGCAGGAGTGCCCGTGCGCCTGTTGGAAGAAACCGTCGCAGCACTGAACGTCGGAGCCCGGCTGGAAATTTCGCGCGTCGAGCGCAGCGGCATCTCGGCGACAAAGGTTGATGTTTATGTTGGCGGTGAGAAGGAACTGCCGCGCGAGGTCTATTGGGAACAGAAAGGACACAATCACGCGCGCGATAACGCCCAGCCACATAGCCATGACCATGAACACGTCCAGTTGTGTGAGCACAATTACTCACAAGAAAGTAAGGAGCCTTCGCCGCCGACTGCACCAACACACCAGCACGAACACGGCCGTGGACTGAAAGAGATTCGCGAGATGATCCGTAAAGCGAAGATCGCGGAAAGCGCGAAACAGACAGCCCTCGCAATCTTCGAAACATTAGGCGCCGCGGAAGCGAAGATTCACAACACCGACATCGAAAAGATTCATTTCCATGAAGTAGGAGCGGTGGACGCGATGGTGGATATTGTCTGCGCGGCTGTAGGCTCCCAAGCTTTGGGAGTGGATGAGTTCATTTGCTCATCCCTGAACGTTGGCGGAGGCACGGTGAAGTGCGCGCACGGAACCTTTCCTGTACCTGCTCCAGCGACGGTCGAATTGCTGAAAGGGGCTCCGGTATATTCGTCAGGCATTCAACTTGAATTGGTGACGCCGACCGGAGCCGCCATTGTAAAAACTCTCTGTAAAAGATTTTCGTCATTCCCGGAAATGAAAATTGAGAAGACTGGATATGGCGCCGGCTCTCGTGATTTGCCCGGCCACGCCAATGTTGTGCGACTCACTACTGGAGAAGCACAGTCTGAATTCGCCGGAAAGACTTCGGACCAGACTATTACCGTACTCGAGGCCAATATCGACGATTTGAATCCACAGGTATTCGGGTACGTGATGGATCGCTTGCTGGAAGAAGGCGCATTGGACGCCTTCGGCATCCCGGTTCAGATGAAGAAAAATCGACCCGGAATGTTGCTCAGCGTGCTCTGCAGTCCCGAAGACGCGGGCAAGCTGACCAATCTAATTCTCTTGGAAACCACTACACTAGGTGTGCGCAGACGAGAAGAACAGCGCGAGATTCTTGCACGCAAATTGATCACAGTGTCCACGCGCTGGGGCAATGTGCGGTTAAAAGTCGCCAGCATGAATGGAACGATAACGAATTATGCTCCGGAATATGACGATTGCCGGCGCATCGCGGTTGAGCATCACGTGCCGTTGAAGAACGTCATGCAAGAGGCATTGCAGGCGTACATGAAAGTTCGGGCCAAAGCGGGCTAGAAGTTCGCGCTATTCCAGACCCGAAATTTTTCACCACTCAGTAGCAAAGTAAGCGCAATCGAAACCAGAAGCCAAAGAGTGCAATGAGCAAGAAGTTTTACATTACGACGCCTATTTATTACGTCAACGCGCGCCCCCACATCGGGCACGCCTATACCACGATTGCCTGTGACACCATCGCGCGCCGTCAACGCATGCTCGGGGCGGAGACGTTTTTCCTGACGGGAACCGACGAGCACGGCCAGAAGATTGAAAGAGCGGCCCAAGCCGCCGGTAAAACGCCGCAACAACTCACGGATGAAGTCTCAGCGGAGTTTCGCGCTTTGTGGGACCGGATGGGACTGACCTATGACGATTACATCCGCACCACTTCCGACAAGCATAAACGCGGTGTGCAAGAACTCGTCCACCGCATTCGCGATAACGGATACATCTACAAAGGCCGCTACACCGGCCAATATTGCGTGTTCGATGAGCTCTATGTGGATGCCGTCGGGCCAGGCGCGCCTTGCCCCGAGTGTGGCCGACCAACGGAAACGGTAGAAGAAGAGAACTATTTTTTTAAGCTGTCCGCATTCCAGGACAAGTTGATCAAGCTCTACACCGAGCGGCCGGACTTTATTCGACCCGAGACGCGGTGCAACGAAGTCATGTCTTTCGTCCGCTCCGGGCTTCGCGATCTCTCCATCAGTCGCAGCACATTCGCCTGGGGCATTCCAGTGCCGGACGATCCCAAGCACGTGATTTACGTGTGGCTCGACGCACTCGCGAATTACATTACAGCGCTCGGTTTTGGTTCGCCGGATACAACTCTTTACGACAAGTTTTGGCCCGCCGACCTGCACATGATTGGCAAGGAAATCGTGCGCTTCCACTGTGTCTACTGGCCGGCGTTCCTGATGGCCGCCGGACTACCCTTGCCCCACGGAATCATGGCGCACGGCTGGCTGCTTTTCGAAGAAAACAAGATGTCCAAATCGCGCGGCAACATTGTGCGCGCGGAGACCATTCTCGACGTCCTGGGAGCGGATGCGCTGCGCTATTTTTTGCTGCGTGAGATTGTTTTCGGACAGGATGGTTCGTTCTCGTTCGATGCGCTGGTGCAACGCTACAACGCGGATCTGGCCAACGGCCTGGGCAATCTTGCCAGTCGCACTCTGACCATGATCACCCGCTATTTCCGGGGTGAGGTCCCGTATCCTTCGCATACCGCGTCTCACACCCGTGCAGAGGATGCGATTGCGGGCACCGCGCGAAAAGTGATCGCAGAGTGCAGCACTCTTTTTGATGAATACCAATTTTCGCGGGCGCTCGAAACCGCGTGGGGTCTGGTTGCAGCTGTGGACAAATATATCGTTGAGAACGAACCTTGGGCGCTAGGTGAAAAGCGGGATGAGGCAAGCCTGTCGCGATTGGCCACGGTGCTCTACACCAGCGCCGAGGCATTGCGGATCGTGACCGCGCTGGCGCATCCGGTAATTCCAGAGGCGACAGCGAAAATCTGGTCCCAGCTCGGTCTTGGCGATATCAAGAAATTTCCTTTGTCGGATTTGAAATGGGGACAGCTGAAGTTGGGCGGGAAATTGGGCCGCGTGGAACCTGTGTTCCCGCGCGCTGACAAGTCTGCGATCGAACGGATGCAGAAACTGGAAGAGCGCGAGGTCGCGCGAGCGACCGAAGCGGTGCCCGCCGCCGAGCCAGCGCGCGCCGCAGGCGCCACGTTCCCCGCAGATCCCACGGCTCCAACTGCAGCAGCCAGGCCATCTGCAATCCCCGCGGACGGCAAAATCAGCATCGACGATTTTGCCAAAATTGAATTGCGCGTCGGGCAAGTGAAGGTCGCTGAAAAAGTAAAAGGCGCCGATAAGTTATTACGTCTGGAAGTCGATCTCGGCACCGAGGTGCGGCAGGTAGTGGCCGGCATCGCCGAGGCATACGCGCCAGAGACGCTGATCGGCCGGAAAGTCGTGATCGTGGCGAATCTTGCGCCCAGAAAGTTACGCGGATTGGAATCGAATGGAATGATTGTGGCCGCGTCTGCTGAGGGCGGAAAGCCCGTGCTGTGCAGTTTCCTGGAAGATGTGCCGGTGGGAACGAGGTTGAAGTAAATTTGCAGCAAATATCCGACCAGCTAAGAAACTCAGCAATATCCCATGATGTTCGTTGACTCCCACGCCCACCTCGAGATGGAGCAATTCAACACCGACCGCGAGCAGATGCTGGCGCGGGCGCGGGACACGGGTGTTGAGACAATCGTGGCCATCGGCAGCGGAACCGGTCCTGGCTCGTTGGACTGCGGCATTGCACTCGCCGAGGAGTATGAATTCATTTATGCCACCATAGGCATTCATCCTCATGAAGCCAACCTTGCGACGGATGCCGACCTTGAAGAACTAGAGGAATTGGCCAAGCGGCCCAAGGTCATTGCCTGGGGCGAGATCGGACTGGATTATTTCTACGACCATTCGCCACGCGAGATTCAAAAACAGGTTTTTCTTAAGCAACTGGAGATGGCGCGATCAGCCAAGCTGCCCATCGTGATCCACTGCCGTCCGTCGGAAGGAAGCGACAATGCGTGGCGAGACTGCCTTCAATTATTACAGGACAATTGGGCGAGCGCCGGCCTGGGAGGCATCCTGCACTGCTTCACCGGGACCAGGGAACACGCGCAGTCTGCACTGGAGATGGGATTCATGATTTCCTTCGCCGGCAACATTACGTTCCCCAAGGCACAGCCCATCCGCGACGTCGCCAAGGAAGTCCCTTTGGACCGCATGCTGATTGAGACCGATTCTCCATTCCTGGCTCCCATTCCTAATCGAGGCAAACGCAACGAACCAGCATTTGTGAAAGAAGTGGCACGGCAAGTGGGCGAATTACGCGGGCTTTCTACTGAAGAAGCGGGCCTCCAGACGGCAAAGAACTTCTACCGCTTCTTTTCGCTTCACGAAAAGCTCAACTCCATTTAGCTTGTTGTGTGCATCGTGTGCGCGCCGGGACTCATCTATCAGACAGGGATGGACAAGTACAATTCGCGACTCAGCCTGACTGAGAAACGCAGCGCTAGAAAGACCAATTCCAAATGCCTGAAAACACTTTTGATATCGTAAGCAAAATCGACTTGCAGGAAGTCAGCAATGCCATCCAGCAGGCCTTGAAGGAAGTCCATACCCGCTTCGATCTGAAAGATTCGAAATCGAATATCGAACTCGAAGGCAAAGACGCGATCGTCCTGCACTCGATTGACGAATACAAGCTGAAAGCCGTCAACGACGTCTTCCAGCAAAAACTGGTGAAACGCGGAGTGCCGTTAAAAGGTCTCACCTACGCGGCAGTTGAGCCCTCGGCGGGAGGTATGGCCAAACAGCGCATCACCATGCAGCAAGGGATTCCCATTGAAAAAGCCCGTGAAATTGTGAAGCTCATCAAGAATTCGAAGAAGCGAGTGCAGGCGTCCATTCAGGCGGATTTGATCAGGGTGAGCGGGAAAGATCGTGACACTTTGCAGGAAATCATTGCCCTTCTGAAGCAGCAGGATTTCGGAATTGATATGCAGTTCACAAATTACCGGTCGAACTAGCGAGGATAAACCGTAACCTTGAGCTCACCTGCCATCATCAACGGCAAAGAAGTCTTCGAGTTGTTGCGCGACGACCTGGCTGCCATCGAGCGCGAATTCGGGCGCGACACAGTATCGAACGTCGAAGCCATCACGGAAATCGGCGAATATCTTCGCGCCGGTGGAGGCAAACGCATACGGCCCGCTCTGTTGCTACTCTCCTCACGCCTCTTCAATTATCAGGGACGGGGCGCCATCCGACTTGGCGCGGTGGTTGAAATCATCCACACCGCGACCCTGGTGCACGATGACATCATCGACGAAGCGCAGACCCGGCGCGGGCGTCCAGCAGCCAACACTCAGTGGGGCAATTCCAAATGCGTGCTCGCCGGCGACTGGCTTTACATGCAGGCGTTCAAGATCGCCGTGCAGGAACGCAATTTCCGCATTCTCGACACACTGATCGAACTGACTCAACAAATGGTCGAAGGAGAACTTCTGCAGATGGAGAAATTGGGCCAGCTGATTTCGCTGGACCAACACTTCGATCTCATCTTCCGCAAGACGGCGTGCCTTTTCTCAACCTGCATGCGGATGGGAGCAATCCTCGGGGGAGCGACTCCGGAGCAGGAAGAGAGTTTGGCGCAGTACGGGCGTGACCTGGGGATGGCATTCCAGATCGTGGATGATGTGCTCGATCTGACTGCGTCGGAGAGCATTCTCGGCAAGCCCGTAGCCAGTGATTTGCGTGAAGGCAAAGTCACGATGGCGGTGATTCACGCTTTGGAACGCTGCACCTCCCGCGAACGCTCGGCGATCGAAACAGTAGTGACCGAGCAAGGCTTTGATGGCGTCACTCATACTCAGATTCTCGCCATTCTCAATCGCTATGGATCACTGGATGCGGCCAGCGCGCGTGCGATGCAATATGCGGCACTGGCGCGAAATGCGATTTGCAATTTTCCCGATAGCGAAATCAAGCGAGCATTAATGTGGGCGCCGGATTTTGTGGTAGCGCGGGAAAAGTAACGTCTGAATATTCTCTAAATGAATCCAATTAGTCTAACCGGAGCGGTATGCACGATTTTCTTTCGCTAATCGCCCATCACGGCTACGCGGTGGTGTTCCTGGTCGTGTTGGCTGAAGCCGTCGGATTGCCGGTTCCGGCGGCAATAGCATTGCTGGCAGCGGGCGCGGCCGTCGCCTCGGGAGCTCTGCGTGCACCAGTGCTGCTTCTGGTGGCAGTGATCGGCATGCTCATTGGAGATTCCCTACTTTTTGTTCTGGGCCGCTACATGGGATGGAGTCTGCTCGGCTGGCTCTGCAAATTATCCGCCAATCCGGAAACCTGCATCATGCGCTCAGCCGAATCTTTTTATAAACGTGGCAAGCTTACGCTGGTGATCGCCAAGTTCATTCCCGGCGTAAATACCATGGCGCCTCCGTTGGCGGGAAGCATGCTAATGCGTCCCATGCTTTTCTTCCAGCTCGACCTGGCGGGCGCTGTGCTTTATGCGGTGGCCTATGCAAGCTTGGGATTTCTGTTTCGCGATTTTCTGGTAGCGATAACGCGTGGCTTCCAGACGGCTGGTCGTGCAGTGGAGATGGTGCTTCTGATCGGCCTCCTCGGCTATATCATTTACCGCATCGGACTCTACCGCAAACATTCTATCTATCGCATTGTGCCCCGAGTGCAAGTTGAAGAACTGGCTCGCAAGCTGGCGTCAGAGAACGACCAGGCCCACCTCATCTTGGTAGATGTCCGCAGCCATGGCTACTACGACCCCAACGCCGCGCGCATTAAAGGCTCAATCCGCGTGGAGCCCAATAATCTGGCGGAAGAAATCAAGAACCTTCCCAAAGATAAAGATCTTTACGTCTACTGTACTTGAATGCGCGAAGCAACTAGCGCCCGGGTGGCGCACCTGCTGCGGGAAAAAGGATTTAACGCCTTTGTCCTTGTGGGAGGGTTCGCAGCTTGGAGAAAAGCCGGCCAGGCTACCGAACCAGTGCCTCGCGATGATCTGGTGAAACTGCCCACGTTCACGTAAATCAGGTCTCTGGTCTCAAGGCTCTAGTCTCTGGTCTCAGGGCTCCGGTCTCCGCCGCCTTATACTGTCTTCAGATGGCTTCCCACAAAGAAGTTGAGGTCAAGTTTCGTGTAGATGATGTGCGCGCGCTCACTCGGAAACTGCGGGCGGCTGGGTTTCGACAAATTACACCACGCACTCACGAGATGAACACTCTTTATGATTTACCTGGTCAACCGCTGCGGCGCCGTGGAGAACTGTTGCGCTTGCGTCGGTACGGCAAGGAATGGCTGTTGACTCACAAAGCTAAGGGCAAGGCCGGGCGTCATAAGATGCGTGAGGAGACCGAAACCAAGGTTAACGATGGCAAGAAAATGGACGCCATTCTGCGCGCTCTGGGTTTCGAACCTAGCTTTCGCTATGAGAAATTTCGCGCGGAGTGGAGTGATGGAAAGGGCCACGTCGTCGTCGACGAGACTCCCATTGGGAACTTCGGCGAGATTGAAGGACCACCGCGCTGGATCGATGCAACCGCTCGTCGCCTTGGAATTCAGCGGAGTAACTACATCCCTCAAAACTATGCAGCATTGTTTCAGGAGTGGAAGCAACGGACCGGAAGCCAGGCAAGAGAAATGACTTTTAAGGCGGTTAGGCAAAAGAGATCTAGAATGTTGCTCAATGGACCGTGACACCCTGAACCAAGCTTAAGAAAAAGGGCAAGTTGCCGAAGCTGTGGCCGACGATGCCCGGCCAAGTGCTTCTTGTGCGTTGTGCAATAAAAGAAAGCGCAAGGCCTGTAATTGCCATCCGGACCGTGTCCCAGAGAGTGGGCTGCATGAATAGGTGGAACGCCGACCAAGCGATGCCGTGGACAAACCACGCAGTCCTGCCAAAAGCTAGTTCCTGTCGTGGCAGCACATAACCGCGCCACCACAGTTCCTCCCCACCGATGTTGCACACCAGCATCACAACAGCATAGTAAAAAGGAATCCACCAGGCCCCTTGCAGAGTTAGCCCCATGAAATCGGTTGGACCGAAATGGCTAAAGAACTCACTGTAGAACCCAGTAGAATCGAAAAATTTTACGGACTGCAACATGGGTTGAAGGATCGCAGCGTTACGCTTGACAAGCGTGCCTAACAAAATCGCGGCGAATAGCCACTTTTGGCTCGTCTTCTCTTTCCATAGTGCAAGCCACGACGCTGCCACGGCAAGAAGATCCGCCCAATTACCCCCGTACATAAATCCGGAGAGCGCTACTGCCCAGAGCCAAACTGTGCCACTTGGAAGTGTGAGCCGCAACCGTTGCCGGAGGCTCTTCAAGGAAACAGAACCCAGATCAAGAGTCGCGCCTGCGAGCGCGGCAACCAACATGAGCGCAAGCGGCAATACCAGCAACACCTGGAAAATACGCCACCAAGAGGTTCCCTGTTGCCAGAGATCCGGCCCCAGCCAATGAAAGAGGAAACCGAAAACTAAGGCTGGAACACCGAATAGAAGAATTGTCGCGACCCAACCTGCTGGCTTCATCGCCGGTAAGTGTACGCGATGAGTGTAGCTGACCCGAAGAGCAAGCCACCAAAAGATCTTTGAAAAAACTATGTTGTTCAGCGGTTGGCGGACGCCGTTTTGGCGCAAAACTTGTCGAATGCGACCGTGAGTTCGGCTGCGATTTCTTCCGCGTCACGATATTCGATGTCACTACGCTGCATCATGTAGATCAGCTGGCCGTCTCGAAACAACCCTATGGAAGGCGATGAGGGTGGGTATCCGGTGAAATAACTGCGAGCGCGATCAGTGGCTTGGGGATCTTGTCCGGCAAAAACGGTGAATAAATTCTCCGGACGGTTGGGATGCTGAAGCGCCCGGCGGACACCGGGTCTCATCCGTCCCGCGGCACATCCGCAGATAGAATTGACAACCACCATGGTCGTACCGGCTTGATTGGCCAGCGCCCGATCGACTTCCTCCGGAGTGCGTAGTTCTTGAATGCCCACTCGAGTCAACTCTTCGCGCATAGGAATCAGCATGATTTCCGGATACATTTCAGCTCCTTGATAGTCTCGACACAATCATTGTAATACGCCGAGCACCTCACACCGCGCGAAGTGCAGCTTTTTAGCTCGTATATATTGATGGCAGCCCAATGCTCATCCAGGAAAACGTGCCCCTGGCGCCACTGACTACCCTCAAGGTCGGCGGACCGGCTCGATATTTTGTTCAAGCGTATACCATCGCGGAGGTCAGCGAGGCGGTCTCTCTGGCACGCTCAAGAAATCTCGCGCTGCTCGTTCTGGGCGGCGGCAGCAACCTAGTGATCTCTGACGCCGGCTGGCCCGGACTCGTCCTAAAGATTACAATTCCCGGAATCGAAGAGCGCAGCCAAGGCGATAAATCGCTGTTCGAAGTCGGAGCGGGCGAGGAGTGGGACAAGTTCGTCGCCCACGCTGTGTCCCGCAATTGTTCCGGGATTGAATGCCTAAGCGGCATCCCGGGAAGCGTGGGCGGAACTCCCGTGCAGAACGTTGGCGCTTACGGACAGGAGGTAGCGGAGACCATCGAATCCGTTCTGGCGCTGGATCTTAAAGACGGTCAGGTGCACGAACTGTGCAAAGAAGCGTGCAGCTTTAGATACCGCACCAGTATTTTCAATACCTCTGAGCGTGGACGATACATCATTGTGCGCGTGACCTACGCGTTGACTCCTGGCGGCGAGCCGACGATCCTCTACGCCGATCTTAAAAAATACTTTGGTGGCTGGAACACGCAGCCCAGCTTGGCCACTACGCGTGAAGTTGTCCGGCAGATTCGGGCGAGCAAGGCCATGCTGATCACACCCGGCGACGAGGATTGCCGCAGCGCTGGATCTTTCTTCAAGAATCCAGTCTTATCCGATGAGCAATACAAAGAGCTCAGCAACCGCGCGGCGGCAAAAGGTTTGCAGATTCCAAGCTATCCGGCGCTCCAGGCTCAAAGAAAAATTTCGGCAGCGTGGCTAGTGGAGCACTCCGGGTTCAGGAAAGGCTATGGAAATGAACGTGCGGGCATCTCCCGCAAGCACGCGCTAGCCATCGTGAACCGAGACAACGCGACTGCGGCCGACATCGTCGCATTGAAAGAAGAGATCCAGCGGCGGGTAGAAGAAGTCTGGAGACTGCGACTGGAAACGGAACCTGTATTCGTAGGGTTCTAGCAAACACCAACTAACTGCTTCAAAATATACGTGGCACTCTGCACTACTTCCCCGGCAGCTTGCGAAAGGGATGCTCAAAACTCAGATAGAGAAAGACGCCTTTCTCCCCGCTGCTCGGGCCAACGCCGATTGGTACGCCGATACCAGGCACAATCTGTAGCCCGTTTTTGAAGTTGTACGCCCAGCGAATCCCAGGGCTGAGAAATAGAGATCGTGACCACTCAGTTTTGGCAGGAGCCACCACGAACTGCGAATTCGCAAATACAGTTTCCAGCATGACATTAAACCGCGGATTGGTTAGCCAGATGAAGCTTTGTCCCAGGTTGTAGCCGGTTGCGGAAGCACGATCCCTTGAGGCGTCTTGAGCGTGGGGTACGACAGTAACCCCCGCATTCCAGTGGCTCACCAGGTTTTTGCTCAAGACGAGGCTTACTGGAAGGCTGGTCTGTATGCCGAGTCCGCCAGCGCCACGTCCGTCAGCAACACTCCCGGTGGGCAATATCAAGCTAAGCCGTGGCGCAAATGCGAGCTTTGCATTGCCGTTTCCTACAAGCTGGTAGCGGTAGTGTAGAAAGACGTCGCCAATGCCCGCGCCCGAATCCTGGAAAGCTCCGGCATGGAAAAACGGCACGGTGTAGCTGAGTTGGTGACGCGCGTCACCGGGGACTGGCCATTCTTGAGTAAAAATGTATGCCCAATCTTTGCTGTTCCAGAAGCGAGTGAAGCTACTGATGTGCTGCACTACGCCAAAGTTTTGGTTGTAAGCCTCTTCGATCAGAAAGCTGTTGTCTTGAATACCCGGCTGCGCAGAAGCCGATGAAGCGGAATCTTGCTGGGCAAGAGCAGCGCCAGCTAAGAGAAGGACCACGAAGACGAAGTAAAAGCAGCCAATGATGGACGTGTGTCCGCAGGCACGACCGATTCTGGTCATCGATTGGCCAATCGCGCTGCTTCCTCAAAAATGCGGACAAACATTTGGCGTGTAAGTTTTCCGGTTTGTGTGTTCTGGTTGGAAGGATGGTAGGACGCCAGCAAAATCTTCCCATCCGGCATTTCGTACTTTGCGCCGTGCTGAAAAAAGTAGGGCTTCTTGCCGGCAAGCTGACCTCTGCGTTTCAAGTAATTGAGGTAAGCATCGAAACCGATTCTTCCCAACGCCACTACCACTCTCAAATTCTTGAGACCATCCATTTCGCGATCGAGATAAGGCGCACAATTCGCGAGTTCCTGTGGCAACGGTTTGTTATCGGGAGGAGCACAGCGGACGGCGGCTGTGATGTACAGACCTTTCAACTCAAGTCCATCGTCACAATGCGTGGCGTGGGGCTGATTGGCAAAACCCGTTTCGTATAAAATTGGATACATGAATTTGCCGGACGCATCCCCCGTGAAAGGCCGTCCCGTGCGATTTGAGCCGTGGGCGCCTGGAGCGAGTCCGAGCACGAGAACTCGAGCGTTGGGATCACCGAAACCCGGGACAGGTCTTCCCCAATATTCGCAGCCACGATAAGCCCGACGTTTCTCACGAGCCACCTGCTCGCGGTAAACCACCAACCGCGGACATCGGGTGCAGCGGACAACTTCGCGGTTCAGCGTGTCCAGCCAGGCAGCAGACACTTCGGACATTGGACTGCAGGCGTTTGGCATTCGATTGAAGATTATTCTACAGGTCTATTGGCCGGAATCGAGGCGGGCGATTTCTCTTGCGAACAAAGGATTCTTTGGAAAGTCATCACGAAGAGCAGCCAACAGCTCTCGCGCCCGCGGCTTGTCTTTTTCCCGGACATAGGCAATGGCCAGCAGTATGCGAGCGAACGGCGCCAGATAACGTCCTCGCTCGGCGGTCAACTGCAGCTCTGCCATCCCGGCTTTCTTGTCTCCGGAAACCCCGCCGAGACGCATGATCCAACGCACCGGCGCGGCCATGCTGCCGATAATGTATTTGCTAATCCCGGCAGCAATATGGCCGTCATAGCATTGGGGATCCACCGCCAGCAATTGCTCCGACCATTTCGTGGCTTCTTTGGTGTAGCGCAGGGAAGCCAGATTGCGTTTCTCGATCAGTGCGGCATAATCTGCACGCAGGCCGAAAGAAAGCGTCATGGCAAACAATGCGTCGCGATCCTTGGGATTCTTTACCAGAAGCGCACGTGCACGGCTCTCCGACTGGTCGAGCGCAAGGTTAAAGCGGTCGCGAACGCCAGGATCCGGGGCGAGTTTCTTGCGGGCATTAAAAGCTTTGTCGTTTTCGTAGAACTGCGCTTCCAGCACGCCCAGCCGCTGAAATTCCGAGAACAGCAGTCCCGCCGCATCCGCAGCGGGACTGACCGGATCCTCGGGATGCTCCCGTTGCCAGGAGGAAAAGAACTGGTGCGACCGATCGAACTCCAGGTCATACATAAGCCGGAAGCCTTGGTCGAAGGGCGAGTTGGCCACGCTGATATCGGCAGTCCAAGCGGGTAGGCAGAAAGATGCGAGTAAGATAACTCCCAAAACTCGCCGTCCGTGCCTAGTAAATTTTTCTTTCATGCGACCGAGTCCTGCCACGTGCGTCCTAAGCAGTTTAGATGCTGATACTTTACGCTGCCGGAAATCATTTGCAAAAAAATTGTAAAAATCAGCCCTTGGCACTCATTCGGCACTCGGCCCTTTTTGGCTTCAACTCATTGCCAAGTGCTAATTGCCGTCCTCAGTTTGACGCCCTAACTCCCCTTTGCTACCTTCTAGG
>Ga0207684_10001139_pt1 | contig 29696 bp, 28 predicted proteins | sample KBSK5501metaG_FD_184342 | JGI IMG/M metagenome (GOLD analysis project Ga0207684, IMG submission 184342) | Corn, switchgrass and miscanthus rhizosphere microbial communities from Kellogg Biological Station, Michigan, USA - KBS K5-50-1 metaG... | ecosystem: Host-associated > Plants > Roots >...
CGGTGTCGTGTGCGGGACGAAGGGCTTGATGCGGCGCTTCGACCCCGAGCGGCCCATGCGCATCGCCTATGTCATCGGCACGTTCTCCGGCCATCCGGTCGTGATGGGCGCGATGAACGAGTTCCTGCGCTGGGTCGCGGAGCCGTCGACCGCGACGGAGTACGCGGAGATGAACGAGCGCTGCGCGGGCTGGGTCCTGTCCACCAACCGGCGGCTTGCCGACGACGCGCTGCCCCTGCGGCTGGTGCACCTGGGCACGGTGTGGACGGTGCTCTTCACCGAGCCCGGGCGCTACAACTGGCTGCTGCAGTACTACCTGCGCGCCGAGGGCGTGACCCTGAGCTGGGTCGGCACCGGCCGCTGCCTCTCGAACATGGACTTCACCGAGAAAGACTACGACGATCTTCAGACGAAGCTGCTTCGCGCTGCGCACGCCATGAAGACGGACGGCTGGTGGCCGACCGCCGCCGAACACCCAGGGAGGGAGCGAAACATGCGAACGAAGCTGCTCCGGGAAGTGCTCGGAAGCCTGGTGCGGGTTCCCCGCCCCGTGCAGACTTTCTACACCGAGGTGATGCGTCGCAAGAAGGACGATCACCACGCCTCCCACAGCGACCTGACCAACCAGCTGTTCCACATCATCAGCTCGAGCGTGTTCCTCGGCTGCTACGCGCTCGCCTTCTGGGACCTCACCACCGCGATGTGGGCCGGATTGGGCGCCCTTTTCTTGCGACAGATGGGGCACGCGATCCTGGAGCCGCCCTGCCACGACAAGGAGGCGCTCCTGCTGGGTTTCAACACGCGGAACAAGACCCTCATCCTGGTCGCCTATCTCGTGATCCCGGTCGTCCACCTGCTGCGCGCTCCCGCCTTCACCGCCGACGTGCTGGGCCCGATCATGGGGACGATCGCCCAGCAGTGGTTCCTCTGGACCCTCGCGGTCGTCCTGGGCCGGGTGCTGTACCTGATCTGGGCGCATAACCTATGGCTCGCCCTGGTCTGGTTCATCAAGCTCGTCACCGATCCGCTCACCGACATCGCCGCGTACTCGCCGCGCTACCTGCGGCGCTCCTAGCTCGGCGCGGGCGACGAGCGGGCGGGGCGTCGAGCAGCCATGGGCCTCGGGCTCCTGCTGATCGCCGCCCTCCTGCTCGCCGTCGAGCGGGCCTGCTACGTGTGGATCGCCCGCACTCCCCGCTCCTTTCGGCGATGGTGCGCCCGGCCTCCGGTCGCGCGCCTGGGGAACCGGTTGCCGTCGTCCGGGCCCTGTTCATCGCCTTCAAGGTGCTGCAAGCGACCGTGTTCATCGGCTGGTGCCTCGCTCTGGGAGATGGGTCGCCCGCGGCGCGGGATTGCGTGGCGCTCGACCTCGGCTTTCTCTTGATGCTCGTCGGGCAGATCCTCAGCTCGCTGGTGTTCTATCGGCTGGGCCGGGTAGGGATCTTCTTCGGCGACCGGCTGGGCCACGAGGTGCACTGGTGCCACGCATTCCCGTTCTCGATGCTGACCCACCCCCAGTACGTCGGCGCGGTGATGACGATCTGGGGATTCTTCCTGATCACGCGCTTCCCCCACGACGATTGGATCCTGCTTCCGGTCCTGGAGACCATCTACTACGTGGCGGGGGCGTGCCTGGAGGCCGACGGCGCTCGGTGGACCGGGCGAGATACGGAGTACCGCGCGGCGCCCCCGGATCAGTCGCCGACCGAGCACGGTGAGGACATGAGCGAGCCCCGCTTCCGCACGATCTGGCTCAGCGATACACACCTCGGTACGCCCGATTGCCGGGCCGAGGCGCTGCTCGCCTTCCTCGAGGCGCACGACTGCGACTTCCTGTACCTGGTCGGCGACATCATCGACTTCTGGCGGCTGAAGCGCGCCTCGTACTGGGCGCCCGCCCACAGCGACGTCCTGCGGCGAGTGGTGGCGAAGGCCCGAGCAGGCACCCTGGTCACCTTCGTGCCCGGCAACCACGACGAATACGCTCGGCGCTTCTGCGACGTTCAGCTCGGCAACATCATGATCGTCCGCGAGGCGGTGCACCGGACCGCCGACGGCCGACTCCTGCTCGTCCTGCACGGCGACGAGTTCGACGCGGTCACCCGCTGGAATCGCCGGGTCGCCTGGCTCGGAGACCTGGGCTATGGCCTGCTGATGAGGCTCAACCGCTGGCTCAACCGGGCCCGGCGCTTGCTCGGCTTTGGGCACTGGTCGCTCGCCGGCTACGTCTGGAAGGTTGAGCGCGCCCTCCAGTACATCGACGAGTTCGAACAGGCGGCGGCCCGCGAGGGAGCCCGCCGCTGCATGGACGGCGTGGTGTGCGGGCACATCCACAAGTTCGCGGTGCGCTCGATCGGAGCGGTCCTCTACTGCAACACCGGCGACTGGGTGTAGAGCTGCACCGCCCTCGTGGAGCGCAAGGACGGTAGCCTCGCGCTCCTGTCGTTCGCCGATCGCGCTCCCCGCTCCGAGCGCGCTCCGATCCGCGCCTAGCCTACCGGTGGCCGTAACCTTCCCGTATCAGTTGGCCGGCGAACGGCGTGTTACGCTCCGCGCCGCCATGATGCCCGGCATCGAGATTCGCCTCCGGGTTCGTGACGGGCTGGCGAGCGGGAAGCTGTGGCGGCTGACAGACGACCTCGGCGATCTGGACGGCGAGACCAGCGGTGCCACGTGTCACGCGTGCGAACGGTCGATCCCGCGAGGACAGGGGTATACGGTACCGGGGCGACCGCAACGGTTCGTCCACCTCGAGTGCTATCTCTTCTGGCTCCACGCCTCCGGCCTCTTCGAGTCAGAGCCGGTCACGTGCAGCTCATGCCGGAGGCTGATCCCATCTCACGCCGAAAGAGCGGTGATCTGAGGTGAGCCGTATCACCGCCGGTGCTGGTGCGAAGAGGCGACAGCCCTCATGTCCCCTGAGGACGAGATCATCCCGTCCCAGCGTCAAGGAGGGGGCGAGGGGGGCTAGGCATCGGGCCCACCGCGTGGGCGGCGGCAAAATAAGGCCATTCTTGCCGGCTCAATCGGGGCGCGGCTCGCGCCCGCCGACGCCCAGGCCTTCAGGCGCCGACGGCGCGAGGAGGCGTCAGCGCTTGCTCAGAGCGGGCGCGACCGGACTCGGAAATCGACGTTGTCACGAACCCACTTCCACAGGCGCGCCTGGTCGCCCGGATTGGCCCCGGCAACGAGCTGGGCGCGCCAGCCCCGCATCACCTCGGCCTCGGTCGTCCAGAGTCTGACCCGCTGCCGCGGGATTTCCTTTCGCCACTGCTCGCCGACCTTGGGGCTCGCATAGACCACCCGCACGGTAAGGTTTCTCGACAGGTACTCGAGGGGGCCAAAATCGATCTTTTGGTACAGGGCCGGTGAGCCGGGCTTCACGCCCGGGAGCGGCACGTCGGGGATGCCGTCGGTCACCAGCAGCACCGTGATCGGGCTCAAGACGAGGTTGCGATCCTTGGCGATCCGAGCCACCTGGGCGAAGAAGACGTTGAAGTCGGTGAGCGTGTCGGTGGGCGCGTACCAACGCCTGAGGTCCGTCTCGATCTGCGCGATGTCCTTGCCCACGAAGTCGAGAATCGGGTGGAACGCCTTGGGCTCATTCGCTTCCTTGCCCCCGATGGCGGCCACGAACAGCTCGCGAGGCTGGCTGAGGCCGCCGAGGCCATTGAGGTGGCCATAGAGGTAGTACGCCAGGAAGCGCATGGCGTTGTCGTACTCTCCCGACTGGATGAAGGACCCGCTCGTATCCACGCCGACGAACAGGCTCTCCCGCAGCTTGTTGTCGGTCGTCGGCTGCGCCGCCGCCATCGTCGCGAGCAGGACGCCGGCCAGCAGGGCGAGGGCGAGCGCGGAGGCGCGGGGCCTCACAGGTTGCCCTGTCCGCGCGGCTGCAGGTGCATCAGGCCGGCGAGGACGTCCCGGGTGTCCGTCACTTCCTTGAGGCTCTTGAACGGCAGGCTGAAGACCGGCCGGGCCGTGACCAGGACCATGCCGAAGTTCAGCGCGGATGCTAGGAGGTGCATGGCGGGCAGGCCGAGGTACTCGAGGAGCTGGTTGCTCTTCTCGTGGAGCCAGCCGACCTCGCGCTTGAAGTCCGCGAGCGGCTGTCGCCACCAGGCGGGCTCGCGGGTCGTCGGCACCGGCCGGTCCTCGCGCATGGCCATCGGCTGCCGCGAGATGACGGCGAGCAGCGGGGGCGTACCGTACTGGCCGAATAGGAACCACGTCATGCCGCGAATGCCGACCCAGCCGAAGGCCGCCACCCCCAGCGTGAACCAGAGCCCGGGCCGGAAGTGCTCCCCCGTCTGCTGGGCGATCCAGGGCGTGATCGCGTCGACCATCTCACGGTAGAGAAACATCACCTCGAAGAACATGACGAAGAGCTCGACCAGCACGATCTGGACGATGAACTTGAAGTCCCGCTTCCGGATGGTGTCGACGAGGGCCTGGATGCAGGCGAAGCTGCCCATGATCAGCAGGAACAGGAAGAACCAGAGCAGCGCTCCCGTCGCGCGCGGAACCTGCGACTCGCCCGAGAGGTCGGCGAGGACCTGCGACAGGGTCGGCATCAGCGTGTAGCTGAAGATCGTGGCCTCGAGCGCGCACCAGAAGACCAGGATCATGAAGGCGAGCCAGGGCACGCCGGGCCGGAAGTACTGGTCTGTCATCCGCCCGGTCACCGTCATCGGCAGCGTGACGAGCTGGCGGACCGCCTCGAAGACGAGCTTCACCATGAGGTGGGCCAGCGTGACCAGCCAGCCGACCACCACCGCCCCCAGCCGGATGATCCCGACCCAGTACATCCAGACCGAGCGGGCGGCGTCCCACCACGTCAACAGAAGCGTCGAGACGAATTCGACCCGTCGCGATCGGAACGGCAGCGTGTAGACGGCGAGGCCGGTGCACCAGGCGGCGGCGACGCCGAGGAGCGCGGGGAACAGGAGCCCGATGCACTTGGCCGCGGTGGACCAGCCGGACGACGAGTCCAGGAAGAAGTCGAGCAGTACCTGCTGGAGCCGTGGCAACCAGGCGATCGGCGCCGCGGCCAGCTCGGCGACGTGGCGCCACGCCTCCGGAAGTCTGGCAATGATCTGGTCAATCATCGGGTCCTCCTCAGTAAAGGCTTCGGGTCGTCGCTTCCCCTTCGTCCGGGAAAGTTTTTCCGAGTCTGGTGCTTGGCCAGATGACGTTCAGGCGGATATGAGCGTAGCGGCCCCGTACAGGACGCAACTCGGGTGCCAGCCGCCAGGAATGAGGAGTTAGTGACTAATCAGTATGTTGCGAGCCGACACCCGGCTGTGCCCACTGCCACCCACGTCAATGCGTCGACACGAGCGTGTCATCCTGTCGCCGGCGGCCCTGCCCTAGTGGTCTCCGGGGGTCAAGGACCGGTGGGTCCCGATCAGGTACTCGGTGACGCTCACGTCCACCGACGTTCACGCTGCCCGACGCCGGTGGGGTGAGTGAAGGTCAACTATGTATGGTGGAGGGTTTGTGCGCCCACCGTGGCAAGCGTTTCCGAGCTCAGAAGCAGGTCCGTAGCCGCGTGTCGGCGTACTACGTCTGGTGTGACCGTGTGTAATGCCCCGCGCGTCGCGGTGCTCGATCTGGAGGAGGCGGTGTAACTCTGCGTGCGCAGGTACCGCCCCCCGAAGGCATCCAATCCTCGGAGGAGCAACTCACCCAGGTCCGCCGAGGCATCAACAACCTCATCGCGGCGCTGGCTGCCGGTCCAGAGGATCTACCAAGTGTGCGAATGGCTCTCTCAGCTCTTGAGCGGCGGCGTCAGTGTCTTGAGGACGGGGTGGGAGCGTTGCAGGCGCGGTTAGTAGAGGGCCTTCTGGTCGAGCTCGGCGGGTTCGGAAAGGTGCTGGTCGCCGGAGAAGCGGAGGAAAAGGAGACGGTCGTTCGCTGCTTCCTCAAGGGGATCAGGAACGAATCAGAAACGCGGCAGGCAGTACTCGAGTGGTACCGCCTGCCGCGCTCTTCATTTCTCAAAAAATGGTGGAGCTGAGGGGGCTCGAACCCCTGACCCCAAGACTGCCAGCCTTGTGCTCTCCCAACTGAGCTACAGCCCCACCGCGTCGTCCAGCTTACCCAGCGGGCACGCTTTTGTCAAGATTGGCCAATACTTGCGCCGTGCTCAGCCGCCGGCCGCCTGCTTGGCCGCGCGCAGTGCCGCGTCATAGTTGGGCTCGGTGGTGATCTCCTTGACGTATTCGGCGTGCTTGACCTTGCCGTCCTTGCCCACCACGAAGACGGCGCGGGCCGTGAGCCCGGCGAGCGGGCCTTCCTTCACGAGCACGCCGTAGCTCTGGGCGAAGGACCGGTCGCGGAAGTCCGAAAGGGTCTTGACTGCGGTGACGCCGGCCGCCCCGCACCAGCGCTTCTGGGCGAAGGGCAGGTCCATGCTTACCGTCCACACCTCCACGTTGGCACCGAGCTTGCCCGCTTCCTGGTTGAACTTGCGGGTCTCGGTGTCGCACACCGGCGTGTCGAGCGAGGGGACCGCGCTGAGCACGATGACCTTGCCCTTCGCCTGGCTCAGCTTCACCGGCTGGAGCCCGTTGTCGAGCGCGGTGAAGTCGGGCGCGTCGCCGCCCGGCTTGATCTCGGGACCGCCCAGCGTGATCGGATTGCCCTTGAACATCACGGCGCCTGCTCTATCTGCCATGGAGCACCTCCGCGTTAGATGATGAAGAACCGGTATGCCGAAGTACAGGCGAACCAGCGCTTAGCCTACACCAAGCAGGATGGTCGGAACAGCGGGTGGCGTACGCAAAGTTAGACATTGAGGTCGACGGGTGGCATGGCATCTTTGTCTCGTGCGACAAGCCCGAGTAGACGTGAACGAGATCGTACGGGAGGACGGTCCGTGCCCGTCCGCTCGCGGGGTCCGCATCGAGGCGAACTAGCGTCCACCTGGACGCCGGAGCGCGCCTACGCCGTCGGTCTGATGGCCACCGACGGAAATCTTTCGAGGGATGGCCTTCTCCGTCGACCGTTATCACGTCGTCAAGGATCCGCGGTACGTGTATGAACGGCTGTATGTCACGCTTGTCTCAGCCAGCCGGCCTTTTCTCGATTGGATCAGGGGGACCGTCCTGCCTACTGCGAAAGAAGGCCCGGGCAGAGCCCTTTCTTCAGCAGCCCCCGATTCACGTTAGAATGGGACCCCGGATGCGCCGGAGTGGCGAAATTGGCAAACGCGCCGCGCTCAAAATGCGGTGTCCGCAAGGGCCTGCGGGTTCGAGTCCCGCCTCCGGCACCACCCTTTCCCCGGGCGCTGCAGGGGCCGCGTCCTCGAGGTGAGCGAGCATGATCACCGCGACGCGCAGCGCGCTCCACCATCACTGATGCGGTCGCTGGAGGGGCGGGTCGCGGTCGTCACCGGCGGCTCCCGCGGCATCGGCCGGGGCATCGCGCTCAGGCTCGCCGGAGACGGCGCCGACTGCGTCATCACTTTTCGTGAGAATGGCGCCGCCGCCGCCGAGACGGTGAGCGCCCTCGAGGCGCTCGGCGGTCGGGCGCGCGCCGAGCAGCTCGATCTCGCCGAGCCCGAGCAGGTCGGGCCGGTCTTCGAGCGCATCGCGTCGGCCTTCGGCCGGGTGGACGTGCTGGTGGCCAATGCCGCGGCCACCGCGTTCCGTCCGGCGCTTCAGCAGAAGGCCCACAACGTGCGCCGAACCTTCGCGATCTCGGTCGATTCCCTGGTGGCGATGGTGCAGGCGGCGGTGCCGCTCATGAAGGGGCGACCCGGTCGCATCGTGCTGATCTCGGGGATCGACAGCTTCCAGGCCATGGGCGGGCACAGCGTGCTCGGGGCGGCCAAGGCGGCCGCGGAGAGCCTAGTGCGCGGGCTGGCGCTGGAGCTGGGGCCGCTCGGGATCACGGTGAACGCGGTCACGCCCGGCTTCGTGAAGACGGATTCGTCCACCTACTACGTGACGCGGGGGCTCGGGCTCGACTACGAGCGGGCCACCGAGCGGCTGCTCGCGGCCACCCCGGTGCGCCGGCACGGGACGCCCGAGGATGTGGCGGCGCTGGTGGGGTACTTGATCTCGGAGTCCGCGTCGTTCCTCACCGGCCAATGCATCGTCATCGACGGCGGGCTCACCATCACCTCGCCGATGACCCGCATGGAGGACGGCCCCTGATCGTGTAGACTGGCTGCCATGCCATCGTCGTGGTTCGAGCCCCTCCCGGCGCGGGCGACCTATCAGTCCGAGGCCGCCTTCGAGAGCCGCGCCGTGCTCGCCGAGGCGGCCGCCGCCGCCTGCGCGCGCGCGGCGCCCGCGCTGCTCGCGATGCAGAAGCCCGAGGGCTATTGGGTGGGCGACCTGCTCGCCGACACTACGCTCGAGTCCGACTACGTCCTGCTGCAGCTCTGGCTCCACCCGCCGCGCGACGGGGAGTGGAAGCCGCCCTCGTGGGACCGCATCCAGCGGGCCCGGCAGGCCATCCTGGATCGGCAGAAGTCGGACGGCAGCTTCTACATCTATCCGGACGGGCCCGGCGACGTCAATGCGACGATCAAGGCCTATCTGGCCCTGAAGCTCGCCGGCCTCGACACCGCGAGTGAGCCGCTCCGGCGCGCGCGCGAGGCCATTCTGGGTTTGGGCGGCATCCAGGAAGCCAACAGTTACGTTCGCATCAACCTGAGCCTGTTCGGCCTCTACCCGAAGCGGCACGTGCCCACCATCCCGGTCGAGCTGGCGCTGGTGCCGGGCGGGCTGATCTACGAGATGTCGTCGTGGACGCGCGCGATCGTGATGCCGCTGTCGATCATCCAGGCGAAGACGGACACGCGCCCCTTGCCGGCGGGGTTCAATCTGGAGGAGCTGGTGGTCCCGGGGAAGAGTTTCAAGCTGCCGAAGCGCGACCGCCTCTCCGCCCTTTTCCGTCAGCTCGACGTCGCGCTCAAGGTGTGGGAGAGCCGCGGGCCCGAGATGATCCGCAAGCCGGCCATTCGCGAGGCGGAGAAGTGGATCCTCGAGCACACTCGCAACAGCGACGGACTCGGGGCGATCTATCCGTCGATGATGTATCTGATCATGGCGCTCGACGCGCTCGGGTATCCCCGCGACCATCCCGATCTCATCGAGGGCATCCGGCAATTCGAGGGCCTGCTGACCGAGACGCCGGAGAAGTTCTATTTCCAGCCCTGCGTCTCGCCGGTGTGGGACACCTCGATCGCGATGTTCGCGCTCGGCGAGATGGGGGCGGTGGCGCCCGGGCCGATGCGGCGGGCCGCCGACTGGTTCATCGCCCGCGAGATCCGCCGACGGGGAGACTGGTCGGTGAAGCGGCCCGACCTCGAGCCCTCCGGCTGGGCCTTCGAGTTCGCCAACGAGCACTACCCGGACATCGACGACACCGCGATGGTGCTGCTCGCGCTCCAGCACGCCCAGGCGTCCGACGCGGAGGCGCAGGAGCGCTGCGAGCGCCGAGCCGTGAGCTGGCTCGTGGGCATGCAGTCGGGCGACGGTGGCTGGGCCGCCTTCGACGCCGACAACAACTGGGCGTTCCTCAACCGCGTGCCCTTCGCCGATCACAACGCGATGCTCGATCCCTCGTGCCCCGACATCACCGGGCGCGTGATCGAGGCGCTCTGCCGTCGCGGCTTCAAGCTCACCGACCCGCCGATCGAGCGCGGGGTGAGCTTCCTGCTCGAGACGCAGGAGCGCGACGGGAGCTGGTACGGCCGCTGGGGCGTGAATTATCTCTACGGGACGTTCCTGGCCTTGCGCGGGCTGCGCGCCTCGCAGGATCCCGGCGCATCGAAAGCGGTGTGGAGAGCGGGGAAGTGGATCGTCTCGGTGCAGAACGAGGACGGCGGCTGGGGCGAGAGCTGCGCGAGCTACAGCGAGGGCCGGTTCGTCCCGGCCCCGAGCACGCCCTCGCAAACCGCCTGGGCGCTGCTCGGGCTGGTGGCCGCCGGCCAGGGCGACAGCGAGGCGCTCGCCCGCGGCGTGCGCTACCTGGCCGACACCCAGAAGCCGGACGGCACCTGGGACGAGTCGCTCGCCACCGGGACCGGCTTCCCGAACGTGTTCTACCTGCGCTACACGCTCTACCGGAACTACTTCCCGCTGCTGGCGCTCTCGCAGGCGCGCCGGGCGATCGAGGAAGCGGCCCGCAGCCTGCGCCTCGTCCGGGAATCCGAGCCCTCGCGTCCGCTACGGTGAATCGAAGGGGGCCTCGACGGCCCCCAGCGGTGGCGCGGCCGCGACGGGCTCGCCGGCTCCCAGCGCGACCGCCGCCGCGTAGATCGTCGCGGCGATCCGTACCGCGTCGTTGACCTGATCGGGCGTGAGCCCGCCCTCCGTCACCGTCTTCTCGTGCGCACGCACATCTCGCAGCCATTGATCGCGCTCACCGCCAGCGCCATCAGCTCGAAGTCGGCCCAGTTGGTGGCGGGCTGCATGATCCGGTTCATCCGCGCCCGGCCGCCTTCTCGCCGTAGACCGGCTTGCCCACCATGTGGCGGAAGCGGTAGTAGACGTTGCACCGCCTGCAGGTTCAGGCGGATGTCCTTCGCCGCGTCGAGAATCGCCGCGCGAAGCCGCTCGAGCGCGTTCACGTCCCGCCACTTGCAGCGTGGGCTCGCCGGCGCGCCAGTTGCACGGGCATAGCTCGCCGGTCTGCAAGGCGTCGAGCACGCGGAGCACCTCGTCCACGTTGCGGCCCACCGAGAGATCGTTCACGCTGGCCCAGCGGATCACGCCCTGGGGGTCCACGATGAATGTGGCACGCAGCGGCACGCCCTCGGCCCGGTGCCCTAAAGGATGCGGCGTGTAGACCGGGAGATTCAGTGGGCGGGGTGGAGGGCGGCGAAGGCGGCGCGGGCCAGGGCCGGCAGCTCGGGGTCGCGGGCGCCCATCAGGAGCACGCTGTCACCCGGCCGGGCCAGGCCGCGGAGCCAGTCGATCACCGCGCGATGGTCGGCGGCGTAGGCGCAGCCCATGGCGGCCGGCAAGTCCTCCGCGAGCATACGGCTCGACACGTCCTTGGCCACGGTGCCGCCCGCGTAGAAGATCTCCGCGTAGCAGAGCCGATCCTGGGGCCGCAGCAGCCGGGGCATCATCTCGCGCAGCTCGGGGCGCAGGAAGCGGGCGGGGCCGAAGCCGTGCGGCTGGAATACGGCGAGGACCCGCCCCGCGCCCGACTGGGCGGTGGTGATGGCGGCCCGAAGCTTCTCACCGTTGTGGGCGTAGTCGTCTACCACGCGGATGCCGTTGGCCGTTAGGCCAATCACCTCGAAGCGTCGCGCAACGCCCGGGAAACGCGCGAGCAGTGCCGCTACCGCGACGGGATCGAGCCCGAGCTCGAGCGCGATCAGCGCGGCCGCGGCCGCGTTCTCCAGGTTGTGCAGGCCGGGCTGGGGCACCTCGAGGGCGAGCGCGCCGGTGGGGAGGTGGAGCGTTCCCGTGGCGCGGTGGGGGCCCGTGCTCCCGACTTCGAGCCGCGCGTCGGCCCCGGCGGCTCTGCCGTAGGTGCGTGCTCCGACCGCTCGCCCGAGTTCGGCCGCCTCGGGCGAGCCGGCATTGACCAGGAGCCGGCCGCTCCGCTTGGCGAACGCCTCGAACTGGGGCCGCAGCGCGTCCACTTCGCCGTGGTCGCGGCTGATATTGTGGATCAGGCCGATCGCCGCGTGATAACCGGTGAGCGTCCCGTCGGATTCGCAGGCCTCGGCGGCCACCGGTCCGTCGCTCGCGCCCGGCAGGAAGCAGCCGCTGCCACCCTCCCCGGCGAGCGCGGCGCCGCCGAGCACGGTGGCGGGCAGACCCGCCTCGCGCGTGAGCCATCCCACCATGCCGGTGATGGTGCTCTTCCCGCTGGTCCCGGCGATGGCCACGCCCGGCCGGCCCGCGTCCACCACCTCGGCCAGCAGCGCCGGGCGCGGCACGCGCTCGATGTCGAGCGCCCGGGCCGCGCGCACCTCCGGCGTGTCCGCCTCCACCGCAGTCGAGTAGACGAAGCGGTCCACGTCGGGGGTCACGGCCGAGCCATCCTGGGGCTTCACCGTGATCCCGAGCGCCGCCAGGGCCCTGGCCACGTCCGCGTTCTTGCCCTGGTCGAAGGAGCGATCGGAGCCCTGCACGACGTGGCCGCGGGCGCGCATGAGCTGGGCCAGCGGGTTCATCCCGACGCCTGCGATGCCCGAGAAGTGATAGCGCACGATTCATCGTGCCACGGATCCGCGGCGGAATTGACCACTCATTGACCGGCGGACTTTCGCCCACCCGCCAGGGCGAACCGCCCGAGCCCGTCTTCCAAGTGCCTGATCTCGCACGCGGTGGTCCGTGGCACCGCGCTTGCGATCACGGAACGGCCAAGGGAGGACGCCATGGATACCGCCGAGGCGCACGCGGTCACCGTCAAGGCTCGGTTCTGCGGCTCCCCTAACACCGCCAGCGGCGGGTACATCGCGGGGCTCCTCGGACGGCTCCTCGAGGGGCCCGTGCGCGTCAGCCTCGAGCATCCGATCCCGGTGGAGCAACCGTTCGGCATCGAGCGGCTCCCGGACGGTGGCGTGGCCCTGTCCAACGGGGGCGCGACCCTCGCGCACGCCGTACCGGCAACGCTCCAGCTCGAGCCCCCGACGCCTCCGTCGTATGCCGAAACGGAGTGGGCATCTGAGCGCTATCTCGGGTTCACCGAGCATGCCACCCCGGGCTGCTTCGTCTGCGGCCCCGCCCGCGAGTGGGGCGACGGCCTCGCCATCTTTCCCGGTCCCATCCCCGGCCGGCGGCTGGTCGCGGCGCCGTGGGCGCCAGACCCCACCCTCTTCGACAAGCATGGATCGGTGCGTCCCGAGTTCGTCTGGGCTGCGCTCGACTGCCCGAGCGGCTTCGCCCTGCTGGAGGCCTTCGGCCGCCGGAAGGTGACGCTGAGCCAGATGACGGCCAGCGTGCTGCGGCCCCTCGACGTGGGCACGCGCTGGATCGTGATTGGCTGGCCGTTCGCGGCGGAGGGCCGCAGCCTGCTCGGCGGCTCCGCGATCTTCTCCGAGGGCGGCGAGCTGCACGCGCTGGCGTCGACCGTGCTGGTCTGCGCCGATTGACTAGGTCCCGGAGGGCGGGCGGCGCTTCACGAGCTGCATGCTCGTCATGGTGAGGACCGGCTCACCCCGCTGATTCAGCGTGGTCCAGTGCAGGCGCACGATGCCGCGGTCCGGCTTCGACCGAGACGGCCGCTGCTCCAGCACCTGCACCGTCGCGCGCAGGGTGTCCCCCGGGCGGACGGGCCGGAGCCACCGCAGCTCGTCCACGCCCGGCGAGCCGAGGCTGCACGCCGTCAGCGCCCCCGTCTCCACGAACAACCGGAAGGTCAGCGCCATCGTCTGGAAGCCGCTCGCGATGAGCCCGCCGAAGATCGTGTTCTTGGCGGCTTCCGCGTCGCGGTGGAAGGGCTGCGGGTCGAAAGCGAGCGCGAAGTCAACGATCTGGCCCTCGGTGAGGGTGACCCCTTCGGTGCGGAACTCCCGGCCCCGCGTGAAGTCCTCGAAGTAGAGGTCGCCGACCGTCATTCGGCTGGCGGCTCAGCGCCGGCGCGCTCGACGATGAGCCGGTAGTGCTCCGGGCGCCGGTGGCGCGCGAAGTTGAAGATCGTCTCCTTGTAGGAGCGCGTGAGGTCGAGATCGCAACGGGCCGTGATCAGCTCGTCGCCGAGCGTGGCGCAGCGGGCCACGATCTCGCCCGAGGGCGCGATGACCGCGCTCTGGCCGATCAGGTCGCAGCCCTCCTCGGTGCCGCACTTGGCCACTCCAATGACCCACGTACCGTTCTGGTAAGCGCCCGCCTGCATCACGAGGTGGTTGTGGAACGGGCCGAGCGGGTCGTGCTCGGGGGCGGGCGGGTTGTGCGCCGGCGTGTTGTAGCCGAGCAGGATCATCTCGACGCCCTGGAGCCCCATGACCCGATAGGTCTCCGGCCAGCGCCGGTCGTTGCAGATGCACATCCCGAGCACGCCGCCCAGCATGCGCCAGACCGGGAAGCCCAGATCGCCCACGTCGAAGTAGCGCTTCTCGAGGTGCTGGAACGGGCGCCAGGGCTCGTGCTCGGCATGCCCGGGCAGGTGGACCTTCCGGTACTTCCCGACGATGGCCCCGCCGCGGTCGACGAGGATCGAGGTGTTGTACCGCCGGAGCGCGTCGCCTTCCCGGCTGAGCTCCGCGTAGCCGAGGCAGAAGGCCAGACCGAGACGCGCCGCCTCGTCGAAGAGGGGTCGCGTCTCGGGGCCCGGCATCTCGCGCTCGAAGAAACCATCGATCTCGGCCTGGGCTTCCATCCACCAGCGCGGGAAGAAGCTGGTCAGCGCCAGCTCGGGAAAGACGACGAGGTCGCACCCGCGGGCGTGGGCCTGCCCGAGCAGGGCGACCAGGCGCTTGACGACTCCACTCCGGCTTTCATGGCGGGCGATGGGACCGAGCTGGGCGGCCCCGACCGTGATGACTCGCGACATGGCGCTCGGTCGGAGCCTAGCACACGGGCCGGCCGCTCGGGAAACGCGGCGGCCGAAGCTGCCGCAACCGGACCGGCCGGATGGGGCCGGACCGGCGGCAGGGCTACTGGGCGGTGACCGCGTCCAGCTTCTTCTGGATCTGGGTCTTGGGGACCGCGCCGATCAGCTGGTCGCGGACCTTGCCGTCCTTCACGAACAGGATGGTCGGGATCGACCGGATGCCGTAGCGGGCGGCCAGCCCCGGGTTCTCATCAACATTCACCTTCGCCAGGGTCACCGCCCCATTCGAGGAGCGGGCCAGATCCTCTAGCACCGGGCTGACCGCGCGGCAGGGGCCGCACCACTCCGCCCAGAAATCCACCATGAGCACGCCTTCAGCGGCCACCAGCGCCTCGTCGTAGCTCTTCTCGTCGAGATGCAGCAGCCAGGGGGCCTCGTTGGTCATCGTTCTATCCTCCCGCCGTTTAGATGGGCGAACCCGCCCGGGCGATGCACGGGGCGGCCGGCTTCCAAGTAAGATGGGGAGGCCGCCGATGCCCCCGATCCAGCTCGATCATATCGCCATCGCCCTGCCGCGCATCGCCGATGCTCCCGCCGTCCTGGTCGACGTCCTGGGCGGTGTGCCCGAGCGGAGCCAGCCGGCCGGCGGGTTCCGATGGGCGTCGTGGACGTTCGCGGATGGCAGCGTTATCGAGATTTTGGAGCCCGCGGGCCCGGACGGCTTCCTGCACCGCTTCCTCGCGGCCCACGGCCGGGGCGTTCACCACGTCACATTCAAGGTGCCGGATCTGGCCCTGGTCTGCCGCCGTGCCGAGATCCACGGCTACGACATCGTCGGCCGCGACGAGTCCGACCCCTCCTGGAAGGAGGCCTTCCTCCATCCCAAGCAGGCGCTCGGTATCGTCGTGCAGCTCGTGGAGAGCGCGAGCGCGCCGCCGCGCGATCCGCCGGCCTCCCTCCCGACGGGGCTTCCCGATCCGCCCCCGCCGGTTTCGATCCTGGGCCTGCGCCTGCGCGCTCACTCGCGGGAGCGCGCGATCACGCAGTGGCGCGACGTGCTCCGGGGCGAGGTGGGGAAGACCCCCGCGGGCAACCTCCTCTTCCGCTGGCCCGGCTCGCCGCTGCGACTGGTGGTGGACGTCGACGCGACCGCCCCCGAAGGCCCGACCGCCATCGAGATCGCGAGCGAGCGCGAGGTGGCTCCACTCGACGCGGCGAGCGCGCGCCTGGGCATTCGACTCACGCGGCAACAAGGAGGCGATTGATGGAATTTCTTTCGACCGATACGCGGGCGTTTCTCATCGGCCTGGCCGGATCCACCGCGCAGTCCGCGGGGCGGCTCGTGCTCGTGCTGATCATCGGCTTCGTCACCGCGCGCGTGCTGCGCGCCCTGATCAACCAGCTCGAGCACGTGCTCGTGGCCGCGGGCGAGCGCACCGGCGCGCTGCCCGGCGTCACCCGCGCACGCGTGGCGACGCTGACGAGCGTGCTGCGCACGCTGGCCCTGGTCTCCCTCTGGTCGGTGGTGGCGGTCATCTGTCTCTCCCAGCTCGGCTTCGACGTGCGGCCCATCCTGGCCGGCGCCGGCATCGTCGGCCTCGCGGTGGGCTTCGGCGCGCAGCACCTCGTGCGCGACGTCATCGCCGGGTTCTTCCTCGTGCTGGAGGATCAAATCCGGGTCGGCGACGTGGCGGTGGTCAACGGCACCGGCGGCCTCGTCGAGACCGTGACCTTCCGCGCCATCGTGCTGCGCGATCTCGCGGGGACCGTACACACCTTCCCCAACGGGAGCGTGACCACGCTCGCCAACATGACCAAGGGCTGGTCGGGCTACGTGCTGGACGTGGAGATCGGCTTCAAGGAGGACCCGGACCGGGTCATCGCGGTGATGCGGCGCGTGGACGAGGAGCTGCGGCGTGATCCGGCCCACGGCCCCCTCATCGTCGAGCCGATCGAGATCTTCGGCGTCGATTCGTTCAAGGAGGCGAGCGCAGTGATCAAGGCGCGCCTCAAGACGCTGCCGATCCAGCAGTGGACGGTGGGGCGCGAGTACCGGCGCCGGCTCATGCTCGCCTTCCGCGCCGAGGGGATCGAGGTCCCGCCGCGCATGCTCCAGGTCGTCGAGCCCGGCAAGCCGCTCCCGGTGCTCCTCCTGCAGGGCGCGGGCGAGACCGGCGCTGCCGTATTGAGCCCGAGGGGCTGACGGTCACCGTCACCCCGCCGCCGGAAACGCCTCGGAAGCTATTGATTCAATTGGCGTCGACCGTGGTCCGCTTCTTGAAGTTCCTGCCCGGAGGGCCACGACCGAATGAACCTTGGCGGACTGGGGCGAATGTTCTCGAGCGACCTGGCGGTGGATCTCGGCACGGCCAACACCCGGCTCTATGTCCGGGGACAGGGTGTGATCCTCGACGAGCCTTCCGTCGTGGCGGTGGACATGGGCGGCAACGTGCAGGCGGTGGGCAACGCCGCCAAGGCCATGCTCGGCCGGGCCCCGGGCACGGTGCAGGTCGTCCGGCCCCTGCGCCACGGGGTCATCGCCGACTTCGACCGCACCCAGAAGATGTTCCGCTACTTCATCAACAAGACCCGGCGGCGGTGGAGTCTCGTGCAGCCGCGGCTGGTCATCGTCACGCCCTCCGGCATCACGCAGGTGGAGCGGCGCGCGGTGCGCGACGCCGCCCGCCAGGCGGGGGCACGCGAGGTCTACCTCATCCAGGCGTCGATGGCCGCGGCGCTCGGCGCGGGCCTACCCGTGGAGCAGCCGGGGGCCAGCATGATCGTGGACATCGGCGGCGGCACCACCGAAGTCGCGGTGATGTCGCTGTGCGGGATCGTCTACTCGGAGTCCCTGCGCACCGCCGGCGACGAGATGAACCAGGCGGTCATCCAGCACCTGCGCCGCAGCTATGATCTGCTGGTCGGCGAGCGGCGCGCCGAGGACGCCAAGATCCGGCTGGGCTCCGCCTATCCCAAAGGCGAGGACACCGAGTCGATGGAGGTCCAGGGCCGCGATCTGCTGGACGGGCTGCCCAAGACGGTGGTGGTCACGGCGCTCGAAGTGCGTGAGGCCCTGCGCGAGCCGGTCGCGGACATCGTGGCGGCGGTGCGCGCCTGCCTCGAGCAGACGCCGCCCGAGCTGGCGGCGGACATCACCGACAACGGCATCGTGCTCACGGGAGGCGGCGCCCTGCTGCGCGGCTTCGACGCGCTCCTCCACCACGAGACCGGGTTGCCCATCCGCGTGACCGAGGACCCGCTCACTTGCGTGGCCCGCGGAGCCGGGATGATCCTCGACCAGCTCCCCATCCTCAAGCGAGTCGCGATTCCCGCCTAGTCTCGCCGGCCGGTTGCCTGCCGGCCCCCGCTGAGGATACCCTCGGGGAGTCATGTCACCCCGAGGAGCCAACTCGATGACGTCACGGACGCCCATGCGGCTGACCTGGGTTCTTTTCCTGTTGATCGGTTGCTCGGCCCAGCCCACCTCGCACGGCCACGGGAGCGCCGACGGCACCGCCGCGGCGACGACCCCGCCGCTCTTCGACAACCTCGGTCGGTACCATCGCGCCATCACGACGACGTCTCCGCAAGCGCAGGCCTACTTCGATCAGGGGCTGCGTCTCGTCTACGGCTTCAACCACTACGAGGCGCAGGCCGCCTTCCGCGAAGCCGCCCGCCTGGACCCCTCCTGTGCCATGTGCGCCTGGGGGATCGCGCTTTCCTATGGGTCCAATTACAACAGCCCGACCGATGCCGACCGGGAGCGCGGCGCCCTCGCCGCGGTGACCCAGGCGCGGACGCTGGCCGCCGCGCGCGGGACCGACCGCGAGCGGGCGCTCATCGAGGCGCTGGCGGCCCGGCACTCGGCGTCGCCCGGCGCCGACCGCGCCGCGCTCGATCGTGCCTATGCGGAGGCGATGCGCGACGTCGCGCGCCGCTTCCCGGCCGATCTCGACGCGGGCACCCTGCTCGCGGACGCGCTCATGAACCTGCGCCCGTGGAGCCTGTGGGCGCCCGAGGGCAAGCCGCAGCCCGGCACCGAGGAGATCGTCGCCACGCTCGAGCGGGTGCTCGCCGCCGATCCGATGCATCCGGGCGCCAATCACCTCTACATCCACGCGGTGGAGGCGAGCTCGGATCCCCGGCGCGCCGAAGCGGCGGCGGACCGGCTCCTTCGCCTGATGCCGGGGGCGGGGCACTTGGTCCACATGCCCTCGCACATCTACTACCGGGTCGGACGCTACGCTGACGCCCTATCGGTGAACGTGCAGGCGGTGGCGGCCGACCGCGCGTATTTCGCGAAGAGCCGACCGAGCCCGATCTACCGGATGATGTACTACCCGCACAACCTCGACTTCGTCTGGCAGGCGGCCTCCATGGAGGGCCGCGGCGCGGAGTGCGTGCGGGCGGCGCGTGAGTTCGCGGCGGAGGTGCCGGCGGCGGCGGTGCTCGAGATGTCGGACATGGAGACCGCGCCCGCCGCGCCGCTGTTCGCGCTGGCGCGCTTCGCCCGCTGGGACGAGGTGCTCGCCCAGCCCGCCCCGCCGGAGCGCCTGCGGTACGTGACCGGGGCCTGGCGCTACACGCGGGGCCTGGCCCTCATCGCCAAGGGCCGGCGCGACGAGGCCGCCCGCGAGCTGGGCGAGCTGCGCGCGGTGACCCAGAGCGTCCCGGCCGACCGGACGCTGGCCGGGTTCTTCAAGATGTCGGACATGCTGCGCCTTGCCTCCGAGGTCCTCGCCGGGGAGATCGCGGCGCGCGGTGGAGAGGCCGACCTCGCGATGAAGCACCTGGCCGAGGCGGTGCGCCGGCAGGACGAGCACTGGTTCACCGAGCCGCCGCCCTGGTACTACCCGGTGCGCCAGTCCCTCGGCGCTGTGTTGCTACAGGCCGGGCGCGCCGCCGAGGCGGAAGCGGTCTATCGCGAGGACCTGCGCCGAAATCCCGAGAACGGCTGGTCGCTCTTCGGCCTGGCCCAGAGCCTGCGCGCCCAGGGCAAGAGCGCCGACGCGGCCTCGGTGGATCAGCGGTTTCGTCGCGCGTGGGCGCGGGCCGACGTCACGCTGACCGCGTCTCGGTTCTAGTCGACGGCGATGGAGCAGGACCGCTACGGTCTCCCGCTGTCCACCTCGTCCGCGGCCGCCGTGCCGGCCTACGTCGATGGGGTGGATCGCCTCCTGGCCGCGCACGACGGCGCCGAGGCGGCGTTCGATCGCGCCCTCGCCGCCGATCCCGATTTCGCGCTCGCCCACATCGGCCGGGCTCGAAGCCTGCAGCTCGAGGGCCGGAGCGCGCCGGCGCGCACCGCCGCCGCCGAGGCGCGTGCCCGGGTGGCCGGGCTCGGCCGCCGCGAGCGCCGGCACGTGGAGGCCCTCGCGCTCGCCGTCGCGGGTCAGGGCGCGCGGGCGCTCGCGCTCGTCCGCGAGCACGTCGCCGAGTTTCCACGCGACGCGATGGCCCTGGCCGCGGCCAACGGCGTCTACGGCCTCATCGGCTTCAGCGGACGGCAGGAGCGCAACGAGGATCAGCTGGCGCTGCTCGACGGGGTGGCGGGCGCCTACGGGGAGGACTGGTGGTTCCTGGGCGCGCACGGCTTCGCGCGGACGGAGGCGCTCGGCTGGAAGGCGGGCGCGCCGTTGGTCGAGCGCTCGCTCGAGCTCCGTCCCCGCAATGCCCACGCCGCTCACGCCTTCGCCCACGTGCTGTACGAGCGAGGCGATGACGAGAGCGGGGCGGAGTTCGTCGAGCGCTGGCTGCCGGCCTACTCGCGCGCGGCCCCGCTCCATTGCCACCTCTCCTGGCACCAGGCGCTGTTCGAGCTCGGCCGCGGTCGCCTCGACGACGCGCTCGCGGTGTACGAGGCCAGCATCCGGCCCGGCCGCTCCCAGGGGTCGCCGTTCTCGACCCTGGTGGACTCCGCCTCGCTCCTGTGGCGGCGCGAGCTGGCGGGCGCGCCGCGGCGGCCCGAGGCGTGGAGCGCGGTGGCCGAGCACGCGCGGGTCTCCTTTCCGGATGTCGGGCTGGCCTTCCTCGACGTGCATTGCGCGGTGGCGCTGGCCGCGGCCGGCGAGGTGGACGAGCTCGACCGCTGGGTCTCCCGGCTGCGGCGGGCCGACGGCGAAGGCCGGGTGCCGGCAGGCTCGGTGGTGCCGATCGTGGCCCGCGCCATGGGCGCGTTTGCGCAAGGCCGCCACGAGGAGACCATCGCCGCGCTCGCGCCGGTGCTCGACCAGCTCGTGCGCGTGGGGGGGAGCTGGGCCCAGCGCGATCTCTTCGAGCACACCCTGCTGGCCGCCTATCTGCGCGCCGGGCGCGCCGCCGACGCGCAGGCGCTGCTGCGCCGTCGCGTGGACCGCCGGCCTTCGGTACCGGTGGCGTGATGCCGGAGTCGCCGCGCGAGTACCGCTACCGGGTCGACCGCGACGGCCGCATCTTCCACGACGGCACCGAGATCGTCGACCCCGCCGTGCTGCGCTTCTTCCTGCGCGCGATGACCCGCACGGACGACGGCCGGTGTCTCGTCCTGTGCCAGGGCGAGCGGAACTGGTTCGAGGTGCCCGACACCCCGTTCGTGGTTCAGCGCCTGCGCCTGCTCGTCGAGGACGGTGTCCTCCGGGGCGTCGAGCTGTGCTTCCTGGGTGATTTCCGCGAGCCGCTCGATCCGCGCTCGCTCGAGACCGAGCGGGATCTACTCTTCTGCCGTATCCGGGGCGGCGCCTTCCGGGCGCGGTTCGGACGGATCGCGGTGCAGCAGCTCGCACCGTTCCTGGCCGACACTGGCGAGGGATCGGCCCTGGTGCTGGGTGGCGTCCGCCATCCGGTGCGCGCCACCGCGTCCGTCTCGCGCTGAGGCATGTCGTCTTCGGATCGGCGCCATCCGCTTGCGATCGGCACGCCGCTGCTCGTCATCGCGTTGGGTGCCCTCGCGGCGGTTGGCTGCGGCGGGTGGCCTTCGTCTCGCGCCGGCGAGACGGTGGCGGTCGCGGCCGTGGACAACGCGTCTCGACCCGGAGAGCCCGTCGCCGAGCCTTCCACCTTCCATTCGCTCGGGATCCGCTGGCCGGTGCGCGGCGACGCCAACGCCGACGCGGTGATCGACGTGCGGTATCGCCGGCGTGGAGCGACCGCGTGGCAGACGGCGCTGCCTCTCTTCCGCACCAACCCGGAGGCGGTGTCGGCCGAGAACCGGGTGCCCGACGGATGGCTCTTCGCCGGGAGCATCGTCGACCTCGCGCCCGACACGGAGTACGAGGTGGCGCTCGCCTTGACGGATCCCGACGGCGGCGGCACCCAGCGCGCCTTGACGATGCGGACGGAGGCGGAGCCCCGTGAGCCGGTCGGCATGCGGGTGCGGCACGTCGTACCGGGGGGGCCGGAGGGTCGTGGGCCGGGGAGCGGCGCGGCCGGTGATCCGTTCGTCGGGCTGCGAGCCGCCCAGGCGACCGCGGCCCCCGGCGACTTGTTCTTGCTGCATGCGGGCGTCTACTCCGAGGGGACCTGGACCATCGACCGACACGGCACCGCCGAGCGGCCGATCATCTACCGGGCCGCGGGTGACGGCGAGGCGATCCTCGATGGCGACGGCCGCGCGCGGCTCGTGAGCGCCAATGGGGTGCGGTACGTGTGGCTCGAGGGCCTGACTCTGCGCCGCAGCCGCTTCCTCTTCGTCGGGCACTCCGGCTCTCACTTCGTCATCCGCCGGTGTCGCTTCGAGGTGGTGGAGACCGGCATCACCGCCATCAACGGCGGATACGACGAGTCGCGCGGATTCGTCATCACCGACAACGTTTTCCAGGGGCCCACCACCTGGCCGCGCAGCCGTGGCATCGAGGACGTCAACGGCGTCCTGATCACGGGGGCTGGACACGTGGTGGCCTACAACCGGATGAGCAATCTCGGCGACGGCGTCCACGGGACCGAGCACGGCCGGCTCTCCGCGAGCGACATCCACAACAACGACATCGAAGCGTCCACCGACGACGGGATCGAGGGGGACGACGCCGACACCAACGTCCGCATCTTCCGCAACCGCATCACCAACGCGTTCTCGGGTATCAGCGCCCAGCCTAGCCACGGCGGACCGCTCTACATCTTCCGGAACGCCATCTACAATGTGGTCTACTCGCCCTTCAAGCTGCACAACGACACCTCCGGCGTGCTGATCTTCCACAACACGTCGGTGTTGGCCGGCATCCCATGGCACATCGAGCCGGGCGGCGAGACGGTCCGCGACGTGGTGACGCGGAACAACCTTTTCATCGGGACGAGCGGTCCGGCGCTCCGCTCGACCGGCGACATGATCCACTGCGACTTCGATCGCGACGGTTACGGGGGGGCGGGCGGTCCGGGCTCCCCTTTCGCGATCTTCAACGTGTTCGCCGAATGGAACGGACGGACGTACGCCACACCCGAGTCGGCGCGGCGCTCCGGCCAGTTGTACCGTCGGTACGGCGCGGTGCTCGTCGAGGGCCGGTCCACCTTCGCGAGCGGTCTGGCCGCGCCCGGCAACCCCCGCACGCGGTTCTCGCGCGAGCAGACCGACCTGCGCTTGGCCCCGGGCTCCCGCGCGGTGGACGCCGGCGTCGTGCTGCCCAACTTCAACGACGGATTCACCGGGACGGCGCCCGATCTCGGCTGCTGCGAGCTCGGCCAACCGCTGCCCCACTACGGCCCGCGCCCCTGAGCGCACGCCGGCCACAAGGAGCGACCATGCCGGATCAAGTCGGATTCATCGGACTGGGCACGATGGGAATGCCGATGGCCACCAACCTGGCCAAGGCCGGGGTCGAGCTGCTGGTATACGACGCGAGCCCGGCCGCACTGGCGGCGGCGGCGCGGCTGCCGGGAGCGACCGCGGCCGGGTCCGTCGGGGGCCTGGCGGCCCGGGCCGCGGTGATCTTCACGTGCCTGCCCAACGACGCGATCGTGCGCGAAGTCTACCTGGGCGCGCACGGCATCGCTTCCGGCGGCCGCGCCGGCCTCGTCACCTGCGACTGCTCGACGGTGGGCCCCGAGGTGACGATCGCGGTGCACGCCGCGTTGAAGGCGGGAGGCGTCGACCACATGGACACTCCCATGCTCGGCTCGCAGCCGCAGGCGGTGGAGGGGCAGATCTTCTTCATCGTGGGCGGGGAGGCCGCGCGCGTCCCGACCATCGCGCCCTACCTCGAGATCATGGGCAAGATGCACATGTACGTGGGCGGCTCCAGCATGGCCAACCGGGTGAAGCTCATCCACAACGGCCTGGCCGCGGTCACCGCGGTGGCGGTGGCGGAGGCCCTCGCGGTCTGCGTGCAGTCGGGAGTGGACCCGTCGACGTTCTACGAGGTGGTGCGGAACGGCGGGGGCATGGCCTACGGGACGTACTTCGACCGACGTGCCAAGCGCATCTTCGACGGGGAGTTCTCGCCGACCTTCATGCTCGAGCTGATGCGCAAGGACACGGTGCTGGCCCTGGCCCTCGCCCGCTCGGTGCAGGTCCCCGCTCCGATCCTGGAGGAGACCAAGCGCACCTACGACGAGGCGGTCGACAGCGGCTGGGGGCGAGAGGACTTCTCGGCGGTCACCCACGTCATCGAGAAGCGCATCGGCCGGCGGCTGTCGGGCCGGTAGCGCCCCCGCCCGGCGGGTAGTAGGATTGGCGCCGGCGCCCGCCGGGCGCCCCGTCCGCCCACCGCAGGAGAGCCAGGAGGTCTCCGATGCCGCTCGTCGAGCCGGGACGCAAGGCCCCCGCTTTCTCCCTACCCGATCAGGACGGCAAGGCCCACCGGCTCAAGGACTATGCGGGCCGGCCGCTGATTCTCTATTTCTATCCGAAGGACGACACGCCCGGCTGCACCAAGGAGGCGTGCGCGTTCCGCGACGCGCTCCCCGACTTCAAGAAGGGCAAGGCCGCCGTCCTCGGGGTGAGCGTGCTGGACGTCGCAAGCAAGGCCAAGTTCGCGCGCAAGCACGAGCTCAACTTCCCGCTCCTGGCGGATCCGGACCACGAGGTGGCCGAGGCGTACGGCGCGTGGCAGAAGAAGAGCCTCTACGGCCGCACCTACATGGGCGTGGCGCGCCTGACCTATCTCATCGGCCCGGACGGGAAGGTGGCGCGCCGCTGGGACAGCGTGAAGGTGGACGGGCACGCCGCGCTGGTCCTGCGCGCGGTCGACGAGCTCTGAGCCGAGCGTTGGCCGCCGTCGTGATCGGAGCCTACGAGGACGCCGCGACCGCGGTCGCGGACCTCGCCGCCGCGGGTGACAAGCGGCGGGCCGCGGTGCTGCCCCGCGCGGCGGTGGACGACGAGGCCCGGGTGCGACTGCGCCAGGCTCAGATCGAGTGCCTGAGCACGCTCGACGGGGGCGATCTCGGCGCGGCCCGCTGGCTCGCGTCCACCCTGGCCGAGGCCGAAGGCTGGGAGCGAACCGAGCGGCGGCCGGAGCCGCCGGCCGGCGCGACCGCCCCCGGCGATGTGATCGGCTGGTGCGAGCTGCGCATCGGCTCCGGTGCCCTCACCACCGACCGCCCCATCACCCAGCTCCACGGCTCGCGCCGCTACATCGCCTCGTTCAACCTGCTGGGGCAGGGCCGGCTCAACCAGGCTTGCGGTGATCTCCTCTATCGCCGGCTCGTGGACGAAGGCGTGTCGCCCGACGAGGTGTTCGACGTCGTGGTGTGCTCGGAGTCGAAGGCGGTCGGCATGGCGCAGGTGGTCGTGGAGTGTTTCGGCCAGGACCGCTACGTGGTGCTGAGGAAAGGGCTCAAGAATTACATGCCGCGCCGGCCGCGCGAGCCGCTGGTGGAGGAGGCGGTGAGCATCACCACCGCGGGGGCGCAGGCGCTGGTACTCGATCCACTGGACTGGCCGCTGCTGGAAGGCCGACGCGTGTTGCTCGTGGACGACGTGATCGCCACCGGCGGCACCGCGCGCGCCGCCTGCCGGCTGCTGGAGCGCGCCGGCGCCCGCGTCACCGCGACCGGGACGGTGCTGCTCAAGGGACCCGAGCCCGATCTGCCCCGGCTCGTGGTCCTGGCGCGCCCGCTGCTGTGACGGGCAGTCACTCACAATCAGCCCGACAAGGAGCACGACGATGGGTCAGATGATCACGCTCACCGCTGACGACGGGCACCGCCTCTCCGCCTACCGCGCGGCCCCGAGTGGGACGCCGAGGGGCGGCCTCGTGGTGGTCCAGGAGATCTTCGGCGTGAACCACCACATCCAGGGCCTGTGCGATCGCTTCGCGGGCGACGGCTACGTGGCCCTGGCGCCCGCGATCTTCGACCGCGTGGAGCCCGGCATCAACCTCGGCTACACCGCGGACGATATCGAGCGCGGCCGCTCCATCCGGGGCAAGGTGGACATCGCGGACATGATGCGTGACGTGAAAGCCGCGGCGGAGGCCCTCAAGGCCGAGGGGCAGCCGGTGGGGGTCGTGGGCTATTGCCTGGGTGGCACCCTCGCGTGGCTTGCGTGCACGCGCATCGACGGCGTCAAGGCGGCGGTGGGCTACTACGGCGGCGGCATCGCGGAGACCGCGGCGGAGACGCCGCGCTGTCCCGTGCTGCTACACTTCGGCGAGACCGACCAGGGCATCCCGCCCGAGCACTGGGCGCGCATCCGCGCCGCGCATCCCGAGGTACCGATCCACACCTACCCGGCCGGCCACGGCTTCAGCTGCGACGAGCGGGGCAGCTATCACGAGCCGAGCGCGCGGCTGGCCCGTCAACGCACGCTCGGGTTCTTCAGCGCGCTGCTGTAACGCGGCGGGCAAGTCCCCGGAGCGGGAGTTCGGGGGTGGCTGGTGCTACCCCCGTCCGCTCTCCGGGGGCTTGTCGTTCACCCGCGGCCCGTTTCGGTGCGGCTCCACGGAGCCGTGGGCCGGACTGAACGCCCGCTCCACCTGCTCCCGCATGGCCCACCACTCCCATAGCACGTCGCCGGTACAGACGGCACAGTACGACCACTGGTCCGTGTTCACATTCAGCAAGAACGGCAGTCCGCATGCGGGGCAGCGTGTCCCGGGAGAATGCGTCGCGGCCTCCTTGGCTTTCGGCAGGATCGTGTCGAGCCAGACGCGCCGAGACTCGGCGATCTCCTCCCCGCGATTCTCGTAGAGCCAGCTCTGGACCTTCCGCTCGCTGAAGTCCACCACCGTCCCATCGGGTAGCTCCAGCGGTCGATCGAAGATGGAGTCCGGCTCGAGATAGTCGCGGACGCGAAGGGTGATGAACTGGAGCAGCGGTTTGGCGTGGTAGACCACCTGGGCATCGCGCTCGTTTTGACCCTGGAGCGCTCGGTCGAGACGCCGGGCGAACTGCTCCAGGAAAGTGAACTTCGGCGGAGCTTCCTTCTTCTTCTCTTGGATCGCGGCCGATACGGAGAGCAGCCCATCGCGGACCGAGCGGACGACCTCCTCGTCGCCCTCCCTCAACAGGCGTTTGGCATCGGTGACGAGATCCTGACCAACGCTCATCAGGGCGGAGGCTTGTGCCACGGTCAAATAGGGGGAATTCCCCGCATTACCCCGGGGCCGGAGCTTGCACATCTCGGCCGCTACGATCGCCCGCTGGGACGTCGTGAGGTGGCGCCGATGGAAGTTTCGGCCCAGGACCAGTTGCGCGGCCGCACGCGGATTGCCCTCGAACCGCACGACGCTGGGCTCCCGTCCGAGCTCCTGGCAGGCTCGATAGCGATGGATCCCATCGAGGATCTTGCCCTCGTACAGCGTGATGGGCTCGTTCTGCCCATGCTCTTGAATGTCCTGCTTGAGCGCCGCGAACTCCGGCTGGGTCATCGCGGGGAACACCAGTGCGAGCTCGTGGGCTTCATATTTGATCATCGGGGCTCACCTCCACGACTCAGCATAGGAGGGTGGAATTTTTCGGGGAACCGGGTACCCGCGCTTCGGAGCCCGCACCCAACATGTGACGAGGTCTGGGCAGCGGGAAGAAGCAAGGCGAAGGCCGAGCTTGCGGCGGGGCCTAACCTATACTCTCGGAGGACGCTCGCGGAGCCGGACCCGACTCCACCCGATCTCGCCCGGATCAGGGAGGACTGAAGAAATCAGCGACGATTTGGATTCGACTCATTCGAGCTTTGTGTGCTCGGTGCGGCCGGAGTGGATCGACAGCAACGGGCACATGAACGTGGGCTACTACATGGTGGTGTTCGATCTCGCCACCGACGAGTGGATGCGGTTCATCGGTCTGGACGCGGCGCATCGGATGGCACGAGGAGTCACCACGTTCTGCCTGGAGGCCCACGTCACCTATCACCGGGAGGTCCGGGAGCGGGACCCGCTACGGTTCACCACTCGTCTGCTGGCCTTCGACGCCAAGCGCCTGCACTACATCCACGAGATGTATCACGGCGGGTCGGGCTACCTCGCCGCCACCAACGAGCTGATGTCCCTGCACGTGAGCCAGGAGACTCGCCGTGGCGCGCCGATGGCGCCCGAGGTCCTCGAGCGCCTCGCGCGGATCCAGCGCTCGCACGAGCGGCTCCCGCGGCCGCCCCAGGTGGGCCGGGTCATGGGGCTCGGGGCGCCGCCGACGACCCGGTAGCGGCGGGCGGCTCCGCGTAGTATGGTCCTGGCCAGCCGAAGTGGTGCCCGGTTCACCAAACCGAGGAGGCATCCATGACACGACGCCGTGCCACGCTCCTGCCGGTCCGGACGTCGCTTCTCCTCCCGCTCCTCCTGGTCGGGCTGGCGCTGCCGTCCAGCGCGGAGGCCCAGCTCGCCGTCTCGTCGAACGACAACAAGGTCACGCTCGACAACGGGGTGGTCAAGGTGGTGCCCAACCCCGCACCCGACACCGCGACCATCATCGATCTGGGCGCGACCCCGCCACGCGTCGTCGCCGAGATCTCCGTGCCCGGCAGCGTCGTGGGCCCGCCCCTGAGCGTGGCGATCGCGCCCGACCAGGGCCTGGCGCTGATCACGTCTTCGATGAAGATCGATCCCGCCGACCGGACCAAGCAGGTGCCCGACAATCGCCTCTCGGTCGTCGACCTGCGCGCCTCGCCGCCGGCGGTGATCGCCACGCTCGAAGCGGGCAAGGGCGCGGCCGGCGTGTCGATCAACCGGCAGGGCACGCTCGCGCTGGTCGCCAATCGAGCCGAGGGCACCGTGTCGGTGTTCACGATCCAGGGCAAGAGCGTCGCGCCCGCCGGCATCGTGCGGATCGCCGATGACAAGTCGGGGCCGAGCCACGTGGCCTTCACTCCGGACGGCAAGACCGCCCTGCTCACCCGGGACGGCGACAGCATGATCTCGATCCTCGCCGTCGACGGGACCAAGGTCGAGTACACCAAGCGTGATCTGAGCGCGGGGCTCCGGCCCTACGGCATGGACATCAGCGCCGACGGGTCGGTGGCGGTCGTCGCCAACATCGGGCGCGGCGGCGGCGACAACGACACGGTGAGCGTCATCGATCTTCGCGCCAGCCCGATCCGGGTTGTCGAGACGGTGACGGTCGGGCAGACGCCGGAAGGCATCATCCTCTCGCCGGACGGGAAGCTCTGCGCGGTGCAGGTGATGAACGGTAGTAACAAGCCGCGGGAGTCGCCATTCCACGCGGCCAACGGCAAGCTGCTACTCTATAGGGTGGAGGGTACCCGACTCGTGCCGCTGGCCGCGGCGTGGGTCGGCCGCTGGTCGCAGGGCATCGCCTTCTCGGCGGACAGCCGGACCATCCTGGTACAGAACATGGTCGAGAAGGAGATCCAGATCTTCCGGTGGGACGGCAGCGCGCTGCAGGACACCGGCCAGCGCATCAAGACCAACGGCGGCCCGGCCGCCATCCGCACCGCTCCCCGCCCCTAGCGCGGGGTTAGCCGCTCGGGGTCAGGAGCGTGGCGGACTAGGTTCCGTTCGAGCGCCGGCTTGCCGGCGCAACCCATTCTGGGGGAGGTTCGGAGGGGGCCGTCGAGGCCCCCTCCGACCTAGTGACCGTGGGTGCTGGGGTGCCCGTTGGTGAGCGTGGCGGTCTCGGTCTGGCGCGAGCCCCAGGGAGAGGTGGCGACCAGGAAGGCGGGTACGCGGTCGCTGGTCATGGGCTTCGCGAAGAAATAGCCCTGGCCGTGGTCGCAGCCGAGGGTGCGGAGCTGATCAAGCTGGTCGGCGGTCTCGATCCCCTCGGCGGTGACGGAGAGGCCGAGGCTCTTGGCCACCGTGATGACGGCCCGCACGATCGCGCTATCCTCCACGTCTCGGCCAATACCCTTCACGAACGAGCGG
>Ga0207684_10001140_pt1 | contig 29677 bp, 29 predicted proteins | sample KBSK5501metaG_FD_184342 | JGI IMG/M metagenome (GOLD analysis project Ga0207684, IMG submission 184342) | Corn, switchgrass and miscanthus rhizosphere microbial communities from Kellogg Biological Station, Michigan, USA - KBS K5-50-1 metaG... | ecosystem: Host-associated > Plants > Roots >...
CGGCCGCGGCCTGTGGTTCCCGCGAGGGGGACGTCCTAGCTCACGAGGAATCCCTTGATCTCGGCCGACGCGTCGTCCAGCCGATTCCGCCGAAGCGTGTAGTACATGACGCTGCCCGACTCGGTGATCGTCACGAGCCCCGCGGCGCGGAGCAGCACCATGTGGTGCTTGATCGTCGGCTTCGAGAGGTCCAGCTGCTGGGCGATCTCCGTGAGGTACAGGTCCCGCGAGGCGAGCAGCTTGAGGATCCGCAGCCGCGTCTCGTCGCCCAGCGCGCGATGGAGCCGGACGAGCGACAGGGGCGGGGTGAGGGCGTCGGACGGTCCGAGCGCGCTGTCGGCGACGGGGTATCCGAAGAAGCGCCACTCGCGGGCCGACATCAGGAAGTTGTACGGCCGCGAGAAATAGGACGGGCCGAGGATCACTCGGGAGATCCCCGGCTCGGGCAAGTATCGGAGTCCGCCGGTCGTCGTCTCGATCAGATCGGCCGGGGTGAGGCGCTCCCGGTCGGCGGCGCGGTCGTCGTAGTCGCGCTCGAGAATGGCGCCGACCCGGGACTCGATCAGGGCGAAGGGCTCCTGCCAGGCCCGCAGGACCGCGAGGATCCGGTCCTTGGCGAGGACCGGGTCCCGCAGCAGATCGATCCGTCCATTGCGATTCCGATCCGGGAGCTTCTCGCCGAGGGCGGGCAGGGCCGTCGCGTCGCCGCCGATCGCCCGCCGGATCAGATCGGCCAGCTCGGCGTCGTGGCCGTCCTCGGCGAACAGCGCGCCGACGAGATCGGTCGGGGTGGTCGACTCGACGAGGGCGAGAACATCCGCCGCGGTGCGCACATCGGGCTGATCGACGAGCAGGACGCCCGCGTGGATCGCGAGCTCGCTCTCGAACAGCGATTCGATCGCCTCCTGGACGTCGGCCGGCAGGGACTTCCGGGTGTCGGTCAGCCACGCCCGGTCGGCCGCGGGCAGGTCGTCGGTCGAGCCGGCATCACCGGAGAGCGAGAAGATGAAGTCGTACGCGGTCCGGACGTCCCAGTCGATGCGATAGGTCGCACCCGTTCGGGTGAGGTCGCGGACGATCGGGCGCTGCGGCGTGTCCGTCGGTCGGCCCATCGGTCGCCTCGTCGCCGGTCGTGCTGCCATCGGTACGTCCTTGCTCCTAACTCGTGTTAGATGGAAATCTAACGTGCGCTGGATCGGCCTGTCAAGAGGCGACGTCTCTCCGACGGATACAATGCGGACTCCCCGCGCGAGGAGCCGCTCCGCCCGATGCCCACCCAGCCGACCGTGTCGTTCTCCGACGAGGTACTTGCCAACGGGCTGCGTCTGATCATCGCGGTCGATCGGCTTGCCCCCGTCGTGGCGGTGAACCTCTGGTACAACGTCGGGTCCAAGCACGAGGTTCCGGGGAAGACGGGCTTCGCCCACCTCTTCGAGCACGTCATGTTCCAGGGCTCGCGGAACGTCGCCAAGGCCGAGCACATGGCGCTCGTCCAGGGCGCCGGCGGGACGATGAACGGGAGCACCTGGCTCGACCGGACGAACTACTACGAGACGCTGCCGTCGCACCAGGCCGAGCTCGCCCTATGGCTCGAGGCGGATCGGATGGGGACCCTCCTCGACGCGCTCAACCAGGAGAACCTCGACAACCAGCGCGAGGTCGTGAAGAACGAGAAGCGCTGGTCGTACGACAACCGGCCGTACGGCTCGTGGTACGAGAAGATCCAGGGCCACCTCTACCCGCCGGACCACCCGTACCACCACACGACGATCGGATCCATGGAGGACCTCGATGCGGCGTCGATCGAGGACGTCAGCGCGTTCTTCCGGACGTACTACGCGCCGAACAACGCCGTCTTGTCCGTCGTCGGTGACGTCGAGCCCGCGGAGATCCGACGCTGGACCGAGCGGTACTTCGGCGGCATCCCGCCCAACCCGGACATCCCGAAACTCGGCGATCTGTCGCTGCCGGCCGTGCTCGGGGCTGAGGTCCGCGAGACCGTCCACGATCGGGTTCCGCTGCCCCGGGTCTATGTCGGCTTTCGCGCTCCGGCCTTCGGCGACGAGCGGCTCGACGCCCTCGACATCGCCGCGCAGGTGCTCGCCGGCGGCAAGGGATCGCGCCTCCACCGTCGTCTCGTCCGCGACGAGCGGATCGCCCAGGACGTCGCGCTCGTCGCCCTCGGCTTCGTCGGCGGGGCGTCGATCTGCGTCGGCTGGGCGACCCTCCGGCCGGGTGTTCCCGTCGAGCGGGTGGAGGCCGCACTCCACGAGGAGCTCGAGGTTCTCGCCCGCGAGCCGATCAGCAACGACGAGCTGGCCCGGGCCCGGGCCCTGATCGAGACGGAGGAGCTCAGCGGCCTGTCGCGGGTCGAGGAGCGGGCCGATCGCCTCTCGATGTACGCGACCCTGTTCGACGATCCGGACCTGATCAACCGGATGCTGCCGCGCTACCTGTCGATCACCGCGGACCAGATCCAGCAGGTCGCTGCTGCCACCTTCCGGGCCGACAATCGGGTCGTCCTGACCTACCTGCCCGAGCTGCCGACGGCCGAGACCGAGGCGATCGACGCCGACACGGAGGGCGAGCCGTCGGACGCGGCGGGCGAGGACGCCAGCGACGACGAGGAGGTCGCCGCGTGAGCGGCTCGCCTGCGCTGCGGATCGTGGCGGAGCGGCCGACGCCCGGCACGCCGCGACCGTACGACTTTCCCGACGTCGAGCGGACGCGTCTCGCGAACGGTCTCTCCCTGGCCGTCATTCACCTGCCAGGCCGGCCCCTCGTCTCCGCGACCCTCGTCCTCCGCAACGGCGCGGCCGATGAGCCCGACGGCGAAGGCGGAGCCACGGTCCTCGCCGCCCGCGCGCTGACCGAGGGCACCGCCCGCTACGACGCGATCGCCCTGGTCGAGGCGAGCGAGCGGCTCGGAGCCTCCATTCACGCCGAGGCCGGCTGGGACGCGATGTCGATCGGTGTCGATGTCCCGGCGGCCCGTCTCGAAGCCGCGCTCGAGCTCCTGGCGGAGGTCGCCCTCCACCCGACGTTTCCGGAGGCGGAGGTCGACCGGCTCCGGGACGAACGGCTGAACGACCTGTTGCAAGCCGAGGCCGACCCTCGCCGGCGAGCCGACGAGGTGTTCGCCGCGACGATCTACAGCGGCGGCTCGCCGTACCGCCGGCCGTCCGGCGGCCTGAAGCCGACGGTCGAGCGTCTCGATGCCGCGCGGCTTCGGGCGGCCTACCAGCGCGGGCTCGACCCCGCACGGGCGATGCTCATCGTGGGTGGCGACCTCAGCGGGATCGATGTCGGCGCGATCGCCGCGCGGCTGCTCGGCGGCTGGGGTGCGGCGTATGGCGCCGGTCCGACCGGCTCGATCGTCGCCGAGAGCGCGGTTCGGGAGCGGTTCGTCCGGGTCGTTCATCGACCGGGCTCGGTCCAGACCGAGATCCGGATCGGTCATGTCGGCCTGCCCCGCCGGATCGCCGACTTCCATGCGCTGTCGGTCATGGGCGCGATCCTCGGCGGATTGTTCAACTCGCGGCTGAACACCAAGCTCCGCGAGGAGAAGGGCTACACCTACGGGGCGGGTGCCGGGTTCGATCTTCGCCGCGCGGCCGGGCCGTTCGCCGCCCGGGCGGCCGTGAACACCGACGTCACGATTCCGGCGATCGTCGACATGCTCGCCGAGCTCGACCGGATCCGCTCAGCGCCGGTCGAGGCGTCGGAGCTGAGGGCGGCGCGGGACTTTCTCATCGGCGTGTTCCCGCTCCGATTCGAGACGCCCGGACCCGTCGTCGGTGCGCTGGCCGGCCTGGCGGTCCACGATCTGCCGGACGACGAGCTGGCCCGCTACCGGCCGGCCATCGAGGCGGTCACGATCGAGGCCGTCCTCGCAGCGGCGGGCCACATCCGGACGGCCCAGGCGGCGATCGTCCTCGTCGGCGACGCCGACGCGTTCGGCTCCGAGCTCGAGTCGGCCGGGCTCGGGCCGGTCGTGATCGAGCGCGACCGCGGGGTGCAGGACGATGGCCGGGCGACCGGCGTCCAGGGCGACCTCGAGCCGCTCGACGAGGGTCCGGCGGGCCCGACGGATGGCGCAGAGGCCGGCGACACCGCGAGCTCCGACGCTGCCCTGACCACCGACTGACCCGTCGCGCCCGCTCGCCCACGGTGCGCCGCGACCCGGGCATCGAGCAGAGCCTCACGGCCGTTGAAACCAATCTCGTCAGGTTTGTCTCAGGGAGTCAGGTGGCCGGCGACAATGCCGGTCCGATGTCTCGGGAGATCGACCGGACCATGGATGCCAAGAATCGTCTCTGGCGCAGCCTCGCGACCTCCGCTGTTGCCTTGTTCCTCGTCACCGGCGCCGTGCTCGGCGCCAACGCGATCGGCCGTTCGCCAACCAATGGGGGCAACGCCGCCCTGACGACGAGCGACGAGTCCGCTGAGCCGTCCGAGTCGGCGGAGCCGAGCGACGCCCCCGAGCCGAGCGACGCCCCCGAGTCCGCGGAGCCGAGCGACGCCCCCGAGCCGACCGAGACCGCCGAGCCCAAGGACACCGCCGAGCCGAGCGAGACCCCCGACGCTGACGACAATCAGGATGGCGACGCCCAGGGCGAGAACGAGCAGGGTGATCACGAGACCGCCGAGCCGACCGAGACGGCCGAGCCGAAGGACACGCCCGAGCCGACCGACCGCTCGAACCACGATGGCGATTCGTCAGGGGGCGATTCCGGCGGCCATTCAGGCGGCGATTCCGGTGGCGACTCCGGTGGCGATGGTGGCGGCGACTGAACGAACCAAGCCTGCAGCGCGGCAATCCTGAACTGTGGACCATGGACCCGTACCGTCAGGACCGTCCATGGTCCACACGTTCTTCGGGGGTTTCGTCACGCCGGTCTCGTCCGATCCACCGCCTCTCCAGCGTGCCGAGCAGCCGGCGGCCATCGATGAGCGCGCGGCCGTCGATGCCGTCCTGGCCGGTGATCGGGACGCGTTCCGGATCCTCGTCGACCGGGAGTCTGCCTCGATCATCCGCGCCTGCCATCGGATCCTCGGTGATCTGCACGAGGCCGAAGATGCGGCCCAGGAAGCCTTCGTGACAGCGTTCCGCAGCCTCGCCAGCTGGCGGGCCGACGGCCCGTTCGGCGCGTGGCTGACCCGGATTGCCGTGCGGATCGCTCTTCGCCGCGCCCAGAAGCGCCGTGATGTGACGTGGATCGATCCGACCGATCCCGATCGTCCCCTTGACCTGCCCGGTGGTCTCGACCCGGCGTCGAGCTCGCTCCGGGCCGAGCGCGCAGCCGACGTCCGGGCCGCGGTCGCTCGTCTCGACGAGCCGTATCGCGAGACCGTCGCCCTGCGCTTCTTCGGCGAGCTGAGCCTCGACGAGATCGCGACCCAGACCGGCCGCCCACTTGGAACGGTCAAGACCCATCTTCATCGCGGGCTGATCCGCCTCCGTGGCGCCGTCGAGGGGAGTGCCCGATGAGCCGTGAGCTGCCGATGCACCCGCATGACGAAGGCCGGATGGCAGCGGCCATGACTCGTGAGCTCGAGGCGATGACGACGACGACGATTCAGCCGAGAGAGGGGTTCGCCAATCGGGTGATGCAGGCGATCGCTGGCGAGCCGCTCCCGCAGCCCGTGCGAGCCTTCGGGCTGGCCCTGACCGGCGGCCACCTCCGGGCTGCAGCGTCCGCCCTCGGCGACGCGTGGCGGACGATCTCGAGCCGCCCGGCGCCTCTGGTCATCCGCGCCCAGGCATTGGCCCTCGTCCTCGTGGTGCTCGTCGCGTCGCTGGCTCTGGCGGGCGGCGCCACCGTCGGGGCGTTCGGCCTCCTCGGCACGACCAATCCGCGGCCCGAGTCGGGACCGCCGTCGATCCTGCCGAGCGCAAGCCCGTCGCCCTCCCCGTCGATCGCGCCGGAGAACACCCCGAGCGCATCGCCGGAGGAATCGTCGACCGCGAAGCCGAGCGACACGCCCGGGGCCACGAAGACACCCGAATCGCACGAAACGAATGCGCCGACCACGCGGCCCCGAACGGCAACACCGACCGGCACCGACGATCACGGCGGCGGGTCGGGCTCGGGCTCGGGCGAAGGCGGAGACCAGACTCCAAGTCCGACCGCGACCGACGACCATTCGGGCGGCGGCGACTGATCCCTCAACCCAGCGCATTGGCTCGTGTTGGCGCGAACCGCTACTCGACCAGGACGGCGCCGGATTCCCTGTAGGTTGGAAGAGCGGTCTCGGTACTCAATGTCGACCCCGACCCAGGGCAAACGCACACGAAACAACCCCGGCGGATGCCGGGGTCGAGTTGGGTTCAAGCGCGGCGGGAAACGGTGTTGTTTTGCCCGGCAACACGTCGTCGAGCGAGGTCAGGCCTTTCGGAGAGTTGCCTCTCCGAGCCGCGGAAGCCGCGACAGTGTGGCCGCCCTGGACGTGTTCGCGGTCAGGATCCTGACCACTGCTACCGCGGCGACCAACGCGATCAGCGGCGTGATCTGCCTCGGCAGCCCGAATGCGTATGCCGTCATGTCATACGCAACCCACACGCCGAGGAACCACAGGGAGCCCATCGCCAAAAGCTTCATATGCCAAGAATGGCGGTCGTGACAGAGGCTTGCTACGGCCAAGAAGTACTGCCGATCATGAACCGAGTTGTGCGCCACGATCACATCGACTATCGCGGGAGCCAGGTGGTGACGACACGCACCTCCTGTTTGTAGTGGGCTGTGATGGTCGTAGGCGCGCTGCAAGCTTCACTGTAAGGTGAGCGAGCGAAGATCAGCCGAACGTCCGGGGTCATACCAGTACTTCTCGTACGAGTCCAAGGTCAACGCCTGTTCGCGTCGAGGCGAATCGGCCGTGGGCTCGGTTTACTGGATGGGGAATCCATGGCCCTGCTGCCGCAGCATCGGAAGCGCCGCCACGGTCAATCTCTGGTTGAGTTTGCCATCGTCTTTCCCGTGTTCATGCTCGTCATCGGCGGCATCGTTCAATTCGGGATCATCTTCTGGGGCCAGAACACGCTGAATCAGATCGTCCGTGACGCGGGCAGGTATGCCGTTACGGAGCGGGACTGCTCAGTTGCCAGCCAGAACGATGTTCTGGCGAAGATCGACAGCGTCTCGAGCACCTCATCGTTCGCGGGCACAATCACCGGGAAGACGGTGGTCATGCCGACGACGACGGCTCCGGACCCTGTCAGCGATCCGTGCCCCGCAACAACGAACGCAAAGCAGGTCTGGCTCCGGATCACCGTTCAAGCCCACGTGCCGGTCTTCTTTCCTGCCCTGCCTGGCAACGGCGACATCAGTTCGACGGCGGTATTCAGGATGGAACCGGTGACGGCACCATGATGAGACGAATGGACCGAGCGAAGACCGGCGGACAGGTCCTGCCGCTGTTTGTCCTGATGCTGCTGATGATGTTCGCGATGGCGGCCTTGGCCATCGATGTGAGCGGAGCGTATTCGTCACGACAGGCGTACCGGACCGCGGCAGATGCCGCTTCGCTGGCCGGCGCCCAGGACTTGCAGGTGGCGAATTCACGGGCAGTGACGCCAGCTCAGTACAACAAGGCGCGGCAAGACGCCCAGACCTCCATCGAGGGCCAGTTCGGCAGCTCTGCCACCTGTAGTGTCCCTGTCGGGAATCGGTCATCGTGTACGTTCGCCACTCAGCCGTACTTGATTGACATCATCACGCCGGTGACACCCGGCGGTTGCGCGAGCTGCGATCCCAACCGGTCCGTGCAGGTCAACGTCGCCAACCCGGCGTTCTCACTGTCGTTCGCCCACGCGCTTGGATTCGCGAATTGGCGCATCGCGGTCACCTCGGTGGCCGGTCTTCAGTTCACCCACTCATACGCGATCGTGACGCTGCGACCTCCGTTCAGCCCGGCAATCCCCGGCGTACGCGACATCGCGGTCAACGGCGGGACGCGCGTCATCGTGACGACCGGCGACGTCGGCACGAACGCGAACATGGTGTACTCGGGCGTCAACAGCATCTTGAGTGTGGACAGTGGCTACTTCACGTACTACTTCGACCCGTTCAACCCGCCCCTTTGGAGCCCGACGCCGGTCGGTTCGAAGATCTTCGGGTTGATCGCCGATCCGGGATATCCCGTGCCATCGAGGTCCGGTGGCCCCGTCGGAAGCATCGACACGACCGGCTGTGCGCCTATCGCCGCGTCTGTGCTGGCCAACCCCCAATACGCCCCGTCGGTCCCAGTGGCGGCGGGAGCGCCTGACATGACGAAGATCACGTGCTATCTCCCTGGTATCTACGCCGCAGAGGTGAAGGTCAACAACGGCGAATTAGGACTCTTCGAGCCAGGGTTGTACTTCTTCGATGGGGGACTGAACGCCCAAGGTAGTGTCATCGGTGGGTACCAGCCGAGCAGTACGGGCGTCGCGTTTGTCTTTCCCGAAACGCAGAACACGATGCTCAAGAACCGCACAAGTGGCGGAGGCGGTGCCTTGACGCAGCTCGTCGCGTTAAACGCCGGGGATCGATACCTAAACCCGGGAGGGCGTGAGGCAACCGCGGCCTTTGACTACAGCGGCGGCCTGGTCCAGACCAACACCTCTCCCGCGAAGCTCATGACGATCATCGTTCCGCCTGATCCAAACTGTCCCGTGGTGTACCCGGCGCCGGCATCCTGCACGAACACTGAAGAGAACCGAAACTCCGCGATCGACCTGTCGGGCGGCAGCGGGGTGTACCTCGCCGGCGTTCAATACGCCCCGAGCGACAACGTGACCGTTGCCGGAAACACCGTCACAGGCGGATACGTCGGGCAGGTCTGGTCGTGGACGCTCGTCTACACAGGCGGATCGTTTATCAACCAAGAGGGCGATGCGATCCAAGGTCCCGGTACCCTTCGACTGGATGCCGCCTGCACGGCTCCGGGGACGCCGTGCATCCCTTGAGCCGGTTCGCCACTGGGCGGGGGGACCGCGTCTGAACCTCGCCGGCTGCGCTGCTACGCTCAGCGCGTGATCGTCGTGGTCGGCAGTCCCATCGCGCAGCCGACCGTGCACGGAATCCGGGCCGGTGGCCTGAGCGCCGATGTCGCTCGCGCCATCGCAGCGGCCGGAGCGTCGGTGCAGATCGTTGGTCGGGTCGGCGAGGACCCGACCGGCGACGTCGTCCTTCTCGCGCTCGCGGCGAACGACGTCGGCCACGTGGCTGTGCTGCGGGAGCCGGCCCGGCCGACCCCGATCGCTGACCCGCCCACGATTCCGCCGGTCGGTCCCGACGAGTCCGCAGATCCCGATGGGGCGGCTCTCGGGGCGGCCGTCCTTGACGACGATGACGTCACGGATCGCGTCGGCGGGGCCGAGGACGACGCCGATCCCGGGATGCCGCTCGGCGGTCTGTCGGTCGACGCCGACGACCTCGAACTCGCCCTCCGCTACGTCCCGGACTACCGCGTCCTCGTCGTCGCTGCCGACCTCGATCCCGAGGCGATCGAATCGGTCGCCGCCGCGGTCGCCTGGTCGGGTGCCCACCTCGTCGTCCTTCTGGCCGACGGGTCGGCGACGCCGGCGATCCCCGACGAGGCCACGGTGTTCCTGCGGCCAGTAACGGACCCCGACGGAGCGTTCGCGGCGATGGTGGCGGGCTATGCCGTCGCGCTCGACCGGGGCGACGAGCCGGGCGACGCATTCGCTGCCGCGCAGCGATCCGGAGGCTGGCTGGCCGTCGCCGACTGACGAGACCCGTTCACGAGCCCACGACCTCATCGAACAGGCCGGGCTGCCGGTCAGCGGGTGCCGCGGCGCGGCCGGCACTGGTCAGGGCCTCGAACAGCTCGGGCCCGTCGTTGCGGACGTTGTTGACGAGCGGACTGACCGGCCAGATCCGGAGCTCGATCTCGTCATTCGGCTCGAACAGCCCATGGAACTCCGCGGGATCGTGCCGCTGGGGATCCAGCCAGCGCGACCACGCCATGTCCGGGACGATGACCGGCATCCGGTCATGGAGCCCGGCCATCTGATCGTTCGGCCCGGCCGTGATGATCGTGAACGTCCGGACAACCCGATCCGCCTCCGGATCACGCCACCCCGACCAGAGTCCCGCGAGCGCGAGCGGCCGCCCATCGCCGCGGGCGATCGCGAACGGCTGGCGACGCGTTCCCTCTCGATGCCACTCGTAGAAGCCGTCGACCGGCACAAGACAGCGCTTCCGCCGGAATGCGTCGCGAAACGCCGGGCTCGACGAGAGCGACTCGGCCCGCGCGTTGAACATCCGCGAGCCGACCTTGGCAGCCTCCGCCCAATGCGGGATCAGGCCCCAGCGATAGGCGGTGATCGCCCGCCGGTCCCCGCGCTGGACGACGACCATGGCCTCGTCCGTTGGGGCCACATTGAACCGCGGACCGGGGTCCTCGGCCAGCGGCTCCGCCGCGAAGATCTCGGCCAGCTCCGACGCCGGGCGTTGCTGGCTGAACCGTCCGCACATCGCGGCAAGTCTAGTGGCCGGTCCTGTATCGTCCGCCGCGATGGATCAGCCACCCGACTCGACCCCGGCCAACTCAACCCCGGCCGACTCAACCCCGGCCGAGTCCACCCCGGCCGTCGACCGGCACGTGTCGGGTCCGCTCGATCGTCAGGCCGCGGGCCGGTTGCTCGACCAGGCGGCCGCCCTCATCGAGAACGGTGAATATCCGGAGGCGCTTGCCACGTACCAGCGGGTCGTCGGGTTCGACGACCCGGAAGTGACGGCCGCCGCGCTGCTCGGGATGGCCCAGGCGCGCTACCGGATGGACGACGAGGATGCCGCTGTTCGGACCTGGGAGGCGATCCTCGAGCTGCCCGAGACGAGCTCGGCCTACCACGCCTGGCGAAACGTCGCGGCGGCGCGGGTCCGCGAGGGCGACCTGAACGGCGCGATCGGTGCCTACCGAGAGGCGGATCGGCGGGCGCCGGCCGAGGACAAGCCGGAGATCGCCAACCGGCTCGGCTGGCTGGCGAAGGAGACGGGCAACGTCCGCGCCTCGCGCCGCTACTTCGCCCGCGGGCGCGGCAGCTTCCTGCCCTATGCGACCTACGCGATCATCGGGATCACGGTCGCCGTGTCGCTGGCGGCGATGGCGGCGACCGACGGCGACAAGATCACCACCGCCCTCGAGCTCGACAAGCGCGCCGTCGTGGCCGGCGAGATCTGGCGGCTCTGGACGGTGACGCTGGTCCACGACCCGACGAACCTGCTGCATCTGCTCTTCAACATGTACGCGCTGTACCTTGCCGGGCCCATCGTCGAACGGCTGTACGGCTCGACGCTGACCGCGATCTTCTACCTGGTCTGCGCCCTCGGCGGCTCCCTCGGCAGCTTCGCGTTCGGCAGCGATGTGCCGTCGGTCGGGGCATCGGGCGCGATCTTCGGTCTGTTCGGGATCATCCTCATCGCGACCCGGACCCACCATCCGGCGCTCGATCGAACCTCGCGAAACTTCGTCGCCCAGCTCGGCTCGATCCTGATGATCAACATCGTCTTCGGCATCGTCGCCTCGGGCTATATCGACAACTTTGCCCATGCCGGCGGGTTCGTGACGGGCGCCCTGCTCGGGCTCGCCTTCGTGCCCGGCCGGGTCGCGACGATCCGCTCGATGTGGCAGCCGGGCGCGAGCGGCGAGCTCGCGAGTGGCTTCATCGGCAGCGCCTTCGGGCGGACCGCCGCCATCATCACGCTTGTCGGGCTGATGGCCATCGCGACGGCCATCGGGGTCGGCCGCTGGGGCTGAGCCGATCAAACGCCGGCGGGGGTGACGGCGCGGGGCCACTCCGGAGGCTGGACCGGCAGGACGACGCTCACGCGGGCGCCATGCGGGCTCAGGTTCTCGGCGATCGCGATCCCACCGTGGGCGCTGGCGAGCTCGCGGACGATCGACAGGCCGAGCCCGCTGCCCCGTCCCGTCCGTGACGGGTCGCCGCGGTAGAAGCGCTCGAAGGCCTGGGTCGTCCCGCCGGGTGCGAAGCCCGGACCGTCGTCGATGACCGAGAATGCGACGGCCGGTCCGTTGACGCCGGCGACGGCCTCCACGCGTCGTGCTTCGAGCCGGATCGTCCCGCCCGGTTCGACGACGGCCAGCGCGTTGTCGACGAGGTTGCCGAGGATCCGGTCGAGCGCGACGCGGTCGGCCGCGAGCGATGGGTCGGATCCCTCGTCGTCGTCGGCCTCGACGCCGCGTCCCGTCGTGGGCGCCGTCTCCAGCGTCACCCGCGCCGCGTCCGCCGCGGCCGCAAACCGTTCGACGGTGGCCGCGAGCACCGCCGTTGCATCGATCGGCTCGAGTCGAAGGGCGTCCGCCCCGGTCCGCAGGCGGTCGATCGCCCCGAGTTCGCCGACGAGCCGTTCGAGGCGGCCGGCTTCCTCTGCGATCGCCGCAGCGGCCCGCTCAGCCGCCGGGCCGATGGCCGTCCCGTCCCCCAATGCGGCTGCATAGCCGGCAATCACCGTGAGCGGCGTCCGGAGATCGTGGCGCAGGTCGGCGAGAAGCTCGCTTTCGCGAGCGCGCGTGCGCGCCAGCTCGTCGGCGAGCACGTTGACCCGGGCGGTCGCGTCGCGGACCTCGATCGGGCCGACGATCGGAAGTGGCGCGGTGAGCGGCGCGCCGGGGTCGACCAGCTCGCTCGTCCGGCCTGCGAGGCGGGCGAGCGGCCGCCCAATCGAGCGCGACAGTACGATCGCCAGGGGCGCGCCGACCGCGAGCGTGACGAGGATGACGATCGGAAGGGTCCGGCCGAGGTCGCGCGCGGCGTCGGCCCCGGACCGGTCGATGGTCGAGAGCAGGACCGCCCTGGCCGCCGGGGCGTTCGGACCGCGCAGGACGAGGGCGGCGTAATCGTGGATCTCGCCGTCGGCGAAGCGGGTCGATCCGGTCAGCGTTTCGCCGATCTTGGTCGTCGCGGGGATCGGGATCGGGCTTGCCGGCGCAGGATCGGCGGGCCCGACGTCGACGACCGAGCCGTCGGCGGCGAGGAGGTGGACCGTGACGGTCGCGCTGCTCACGTCGGTCCGGATCTGGGCGATGACCTGGCGGACCTCGCCATCGGCGACGGCGCTCCGGACACGCACGGCGAAGGTCTGGGCGACGTCGGCCAGGCGGCTCGACGTCGCCTCGGCATGGAGCGAGCGGAGGGCCACGAAGAGCGTCGCCCCGATCGCGAGCCACAGGACCACCGCCAACAGGGCGAACGCGCCGACGATCCGGCTGGTGAGGCTGCGCGGCATTATCCCGACCCCGTCAGGCCGGGTCGGCGGAGGAGGGCGACCGAGTCGGGCGGCCGGGAACGGGCTCGCGACCGGGCGGAACCAGCCGGTAGCCGACGCCCCTGAGGGTCTCGATGGACGGGCCGTCGGCTCCGAGCTTGCGGCGGACCTCGCCGACGTGGACGTCGACGGTTCGCGTCTCGCCGGGGAAGTCGGTGCCCCAGACATCCTCGAGCAGGGCGTCCCGAGTCAGCACGACGCCGGGATCCCGGGCCAGCGCCGCCAGCAGGTCGAACTCGCGAGCGCGGAGGCCGAGGTCGCGACCCGCGACGGTCGCCTCGCGCCGGCGCGGGTCGATCCGGAGCGCTCCGACTTCGATCGGCCGGCCGCCACGGGCGGTCCCGTCGGTCCGCCGCAGGATCGCCTTCACCCGGGCCACCAGTGCGCGCGGGTTGAACGGCTTTGTCACGTAGTCGTCGGCGCCGAGCTCCAGCCCGACGATCGCATCGACGTCGTCGTCACGCGCGGTGAGCATGAGGACCGGCGTGTCGCCGCGTCGCCGGATCTCGCGGCAGACCTCGAACCCGTCGAGCTTCGGCAGCATGACGTCGAGGATCACGAGATCAGGTTCGTGCCGGGCGTGACGATCGAGGGCATCCACGCCGTCGTGGGCGGCCACGACCGCAAAGCCCTCCTTCTCGAGATAGAGCCGGACGAGATCGACGATATGGCGCTCGTCGTCGACGACGAGGATCGTCTTCATCCGAGTGCCGGCGGGGTGGTCACGGAGCGGCTGTGCATCGCGGCGCAGAATACGCTTCGAGCGACGGCGGCCTCGTGAGAAATGTCAGAGGACGGTAAGGCGGCTCGCGGTCAGCTGCCTGACCAACGCTCCTTGAACACCGTTTCAGTGCGCGGCAGACGCGCCGTACCGGGCGGCGACTTCGGCTGGCGCGCGGCGTCGGTCGGGACGCCGAGCTGGACGATCGTCCGGGCCATCCGATCTGCGGGGAGGCCGAGGAGCGTGGCGACGGCCGGCCTGACGTCGCTGCGGATCCAGCTGATGCCGGCGCCGATGTCGAGGATTCTCGCACCGACCAGGATCCGCTCCGCGACGCGACCGTCGTCGTAGGCGTCGTGGACCGCCCGGGCAGGATCGGACGGAAGGACGATGGCGATCGCCGCGGTGGCCGTCGCGAGGCCGCGGGTCTGCGGCAGGCCGGCTGTGTGGATGGCACGGAGCGTCGACGGTTCCGTGATGACGATGAACCGCCACGGCTGCGTATTGCGGCTGCTCCCCGTCCAGCGCGCGACGTCGGCGAGGGCGTCGAGCACGGCAGGACCGAGCGGCGTTGGCTCGAATTCGCGGACCTGGCGGGTCCGGCGAAGCGGACGGAGAAGCTCGGTCGGCTCGTTGCTCATGGAATCCTCGATCGGGCTGATGCCATCATCCGCCGAGCGCGCGGACCAGGTCCTGCGACGCCGCCCGCAATCGTGCGGCCTGGTCGCTCCCGAGCTCCTTGGTGACATCCGCGACTCGGCGGTCCAGCTTGCGGGCCGCGTCGAGTGCGGCGGCGCGATCGCCTGCTTCCAGGGCCATCCGGACGTCGGCCGCTCGCGCCTCGAGATCGTTGGCCTCCTTGCCCTTGAGGCCATCCGGACCGCCCCGGGCGGCGCTGATCGCGGCGTCCATCGCGTCCAGGCTGGCAAGTGCCGGATCCTGGCTCGGCGACGATGTGGGGACAGACGGCGAAGGCGCGATCGACGGCGACAGCGACAGCGACGGAGCGGTCGAACGTGCCGTCGACGGCGTCGCGGCCAGGCTGGCGGGTCCTGGCGAGCCGGAATTCATCAGGCCGACGAGCGCCACCGTGACCACGAGGACCAGGGCCGCGGCGACGGTCGCTCGTCCGAGCCACGCGGTGGCGCGAGCCCGCTCCGCTCGCGTCGTCCCCGGCCGGGGCGGGGGAGCGGCGGCCGCGGCGTCAAGGGGGATCGAGGCGGTCGCGCCGACAGGGATCGCCAGCGCCGTCGTCGCGTCGTCGACGGGGGCCGGGTCGCCGCCTGCCGGACGCCCGACGGCGACGAGCGGCGAGACGTCGAGCGAGGCGTGGAGCTGCGAGGCGACAACCGGCGGGATCGCCGCGTTCGCGGCGGTCGCCCGGCGTGCCGGGCCGCCGTCGCGCGTCCAGCGTCCGAGCGCCGACACCAACCCCGACGCGAACGCGAGGGCGTCCGGTCGATCCTCCGGTCGGACCGCGAGCGCCGACCCGACGACCTCGTCAAACGCCGGGCCGAGGTCGGGTGCCACGGCCGACACGGGCCGCGCGGCCGACGTCGAGGCGCTGACGAGGTCGGCCATCGACGATGTCGGACGCGGCCGATCACCAGTTAGCCCGACGAATGCAACGACGCCGAGGCCGTAGACGTCGGCCGCCGCGGTCGCTCGCTCTCCGGCCAGGATCTCGGGCGCGAGATACGCCATCGTACCGACGGTCGTGCCGGGCGTCGTGAGATCGCTCGGGCCCCGACTGTCGTTCGACTGGGCGAGTCCGAAGTCGGCCAGCTTCACCCGATCGTCGCCGAACAGGATGTTCTGCGGCTTGATGTCGCGATGGACGATGCCCCGGCGATGGAGGTCGGCCAGGCCGTCGGCGACGGGAACGAGGATCGGCACCAGGTCGTCCGGTGCCATCCGCCGGCCGTCGGCGAGGCGATCGGCGAGCGACCCGCCGCGACAGAGCTCCATGACGAAGAACGGCTCGCGGCCGGTCGACGGGTCGCCCGCGTCGACGTCGAACACCGCCACGACACCCGCGTGCGCGGATGCGGCGAGGGAGCGCGCCTCGCGCTCGAACCGGGCCGCGGTCGACGGGTCGTCGGCGAGGTTCGGCAGCAGGCTCTTGAGCGCGACGTCGCGCTCGAGCCGCTCGTCGCGCGCTCGATGGACGGTCGCCATGCCGCCGGACCCGATGCGCTCGAAGATCCGGTATCGGCCCATCAGGAGCTCACCCGGGTTGGGCATCTCGGCGAGCCTACCCGATGCGCTACGATCGAGCGCCCGCCTCGGAGACTCGATGTTCTCGACCCTGCTCGGCATGCTTCCCGTCGATCCGGACGGCTCCGCCGCGGCCGGCGATGAGGCGGCGGAACAGCTCGACGACGTTTCCGCTCTCGCCGCCACGGGGCTCGATCTGATCAGTGACGGATCGGCGCCCGCGGATGGGAATCAGCCGGTCGAGGCCACGGTCGCCCGATGGCAGGCGGCCGCGGCGGCGAGCGCCGTTCCGGCCAAGGCCGTCTTGCTCGGTCCGTTCTCGAGTGCCCGCGCGACGGGTGGAGACCCACTCGAGGCCGCCGACCGGCTCCGTGCGACGGTCGTGGCGCTCGCCGCGGCCGGCTGCCCGCTCGTCGAGATCGCTGAGCCCGATGCGCTGGCGATCGCCACCGACACGGCCGCGGCAACCGCCTTTGCCGCTGCCCATCGGCGGCTCGTCGATGGAACCGAGGGGATCCACGCCTCGCTTGCCCTGACCGGCGGCAACCACGACGGCACGCCGCCGGCCGTCCTCTTCGACCTCGCGTATGCAAGCTATGCGTTCGACCTCATCGCCGGTCCGGACAACTGGCGCCTCGTCGTCCAGGCGCCGGGCGACCGCGGAATCGTGTGCGGCGCCCTCGACCTGGCGCCGGGTGCCGACGAGACACGCGAGCTTCTCGTCTGGGCCGCCCATTACGCGGCGTCGACGAGTGGTCGCGGCCTCGCCCGGGTTGGCCTGGCCAACGCACCGGCGGCTCCCGGTGGCCCGCCTCTTGCCAGATCCGACGTCCTTCGCAAGCTGGCAGTGGTGGCCGAGGCGAGCCGGATCGCGGCCGTCGAATCGGGCGAGGAGATGGCCAGCCTGCTCGACCCGCGTGCAATCGATATCCGCTCGGCGGCAGTTGGGCGGTTCGCGCCGCACCGTCGACGCGGCCGGGCCCGATGACCAGCGACGAAGCGCTGCCCCGGAAAACGGCGGGCGCGATTCCGGAACCCCTTCGGCCGCGCCGTTCCGTCGTCTGGAACCTGACCTGGCGAGCGATCTATCGGACCATGCGCGTGCTCGATCCGCTCGTCCGCTCGTGGGTCGCCAACGACCTGCCGGGCCTCAACGGTGTCGTCGAGATGCGGTTCGTCGGCCGGCGGACCGGCCGGTCGCGACGGATCCTGATCACGCTGCTCAGCGTCGGAAAGAGTTGGTACGTCGGGCACCCGAACGGCGAGGCGTCGTGGGTCCGGAACTCCGAGGCGTCCGGCTGGGTCGACATCGAGCCGCCCGGTCGGCATGGGCCACGGTTCACGGTCCATCGGCTGGCCGACGGCCCCGAGCGCGATGCGGTGATCCGCGCGACCGCCCGCCAGCAGCCATTTCCGGCGAACCTGGTCTATCGGGCCAGCCAGCGCCACGTCGCGGCCGTCGGCGTCTACCAGCGCCTCGAGCCGGTTCCGGCGGTCGGCGCGGCGACCGGCAGGCCCGGCGCGGCGACGGGCACCCGCGCGGGAGGGTCATGAGCACGAGCCGGTTCTGGCACGGATTCGCCGACATGCACACCGTCGCCGACACGAAGGTCGTCATCCGATCGGGCGAGGGCGTCTGGCTCGAGGACACCGCCGGCAACCGCTATCTCGATGCGACCGCCGCGGTGTGGTACTGCAACGTCGGCTACGGTCGCCGCGAGATCGCCGACGCCGTCGCCGGAGCAGCTCGTCCGCTTGCCGCTCGACGGCGCGCCGGGTGTCGGCGAGGTCCGGACGGTCGGGCTGACCGCCGCGGTCGCGTTCTCGGCGGAGCTGCTGGCGGCCGATCCCGGCCTGCCTGAGCGCGCCGTCGTGGCGGCCCTCCGGCACGGTGTTGCGACGCGCGTCCTTCGCGGTCACGCCCTCCAGATCTCGCCACCGTTCGTGATCACCGAGACCGAGATCACGACGATGGTCGACGGCCTCGGGGCGGAGCTCGACGAGGTGGCCGGCTAGCGGCCTCGGAGCCGCGACGCCGCATGCCGGTAGTCGCGATACGGCGATGGCGTTCGACGACCGGAGAAGCGCGGTCGCCACAACCAGGACCGTCGATGGCTCAGGGGGTCGATGAGCGCCAAGGATGGCGGTGGCGGCGTCGTCGAAGGGTCGTCGATCCATCGAGCGAGCGTCTCGGCGCCACCGGGTAGGTCGTTCCGAACGAGATCGGCATTGGCGGTGATTCGGGCATCGGTCTCGAGGGTGGCAAGGGCGAGCAGCACCGGAACCACCCGTCGCGGCCGCCAGCCGAGCGAGCGCGCGACGTCTCGGCTCGAGCGGACGTACCAGCCGACGGTCCGGAGAACTCGCCCGAAGTCGTCGATCTCGGTCTTGACCTCGATCACGAGAAGCGCGCCATCCGATGCTCGGTACGCGAGCACGTCGATCCACCCGCGGAACCGACCCTCGCCGATCTCAACTTCCGTTCGAACCTCCCAGCCGCGCTGTTTGAGTTGTCGCACCACATATCCGCTGCACCGAGCGTGGATCAGGTCGTGCTGCTCTCGGCGACCTGCCAATCCGATCGGATTCGCATCGACGGTCAGTCGGATACCGAGCAGATCCAGCGCCGCAGTCGCCAATCGGATGTCCAGGTGGAGTTGCGTACCCGCCTCGAGACGTTGGACTGCGGCCTGATTCGTGCCGAGCCGGCCAGCGAATTCGCGCTCGGTCCATCCGAACGCTTGGCGCGTTGACTTGACGGACGAGCCGATGCGCGACCCAAGGCTCTCGCTCGTTGAACCTCGGACATCACGGGCTGGCACTCAGTACAACTAACAGGCGGGCATTCACTGTGACTTATCGGGCACTCGGCGATTACGAAGCGGATCCCCGCCGACTCACGCGATGAGTCAGATCGACAGGCTCCGTGATGAGGTCAATCGTGAAACCGACGCGAATGAGCGTGCAACCGGACGTCGTGACTCAACCATCGAGTCAGGGCTTGGGGCACGGGGGCCCGCGCCGCGCGCAACCCGCTTGCAGCCGATCCGCCACCGGTTCACCATTGAGCTAATCCCGGCCGCACCCGACGGGGCACCCTGCACCCCGTCGGCCTGACCGCCGATCTCGGTATCGCGGAAGGAGGCTCCAGACGTGGTCGAGCACATCGCGCTCGTCGTCAATGGACAGCCACGGGAGGGAGATGTCGAGCCGAGACGGATGCTCGTGCAGTTCCTGCGCGAGGACCTCGAGCTGACCGGGACCCATGTCGGCTGCGATACGAGCCAGTGCGGCGCGTGCACCGTGACGATCGACGGCAAGGCCGTCAAGAGCTGCACGATGCTCGCGGTCCAGGCGGACGGAGCCAACGTCAAGACGATCGAGGGGATGCAGGCCGCGGACGGGTCGCTGCACGCCCTCCAGGAGGGGTTCTGGGCGAAGCACGGCCTTCAGTGCGGCTTCTGCACGCCCGGAATGATCATGGCCGCGTCCGATCTCCTCGCCCGCAACACCGACCCGACGGACGAGGAGATCCGCCACGCGATCGAGGGCAACATCTGCCGATGCACCGGCTACCACAACATCGTCGCCGCGATCCGGGAAGCCGCTTCCACGATGCGTGCCGGGGCCACCGCCCCGACCACCGTCACCGCCTGAGCCCGAGAGGAGAGCAGCGATGGCTACCGGCGTCCAGGACGTCCTCGGCTCACCCGTCAAGCGGGTCGAGGACCCGCGCTTCATCACCGGCAAGGGCCGCTATCTCGACGACATCAAGCTGACCGGGATGGTCCATCTCGCCATCCTCCGGAGCCCCTACGCCCACGCCAACATCCGCTCGGTCGATGCGTCGAAGGCGAAGGCGATGCCGGGCGTCCTCGCGGTGATCGTCGGCGCCGACATCCCGTGGAACCCGCTGCCGATGGCCTGGCCGGCCGGCGGCTCGACGGTCAAGAACAACGTCAGCACTCCCCGGATCCTCGCGACGGACTCCGTCAAGTGGACCGGCGAGGGCGTGGCCGCCGTCGTCGCCGAGACACCCGAGCAGGCGATCGACGCCCTCGAGGCGATCGACGTCGACTACGAGCCGCTCGCCGCCGTCGTCGACGCCGAGAAGGCGACCCAGCCCGGCGCTGTCCAGCTCCACGACAACGCCCCGAACAACGTCGTCTTCGATTGGACGGTCGGCGACAAGGCCGGCACCGAGAAGGCGATCGCCGAGGCCGAGGTCGTCGTCAGGCAGCGACTCGTCAACCACCGCCTGATCCCGAACCCGATGGAGGTCCGCGGCGACATCGGGCTCTACAACCCAGGAACCGACGAATACACCGTCTGGATGTCCAGCCAGACGCCGCACATCCAGCGACTCCTGCTGGCGGCGTTCGTGACCGGGATCCCCGAACACAAGATTCGCTGCATCAGCCCGGACGTGGGCGGCGCATTCGGCACGAAGATCTTCTGCTACGCCGACATGGCCCTCGTGATGTGGGCCAGCAAGCTGGTCGGCGGCCGGCCGGTCAAGTGGGTCGAGAGCCGGCGCGAGAGCTATGGCTCGACGATCCACGGCCGCGACCACATCACCTACGTCGAGATCGCCGGCAAGCGCGACGGCGAGGTCACGGGCGTCAAGGTCAAGACCTTTGCCAACCTCGGGGGCCGCCTGTCGACGATCGGCCCGGGCGTCCCGACCACGCTCTACGGCCGCGTCCTGTCGGGCTGCTACAAGATCCCGAACGTCTACGCCGAAGTCACCGGCGTCTACACGAATACCACCTTCGTGGACGCGTACCGTGGCGCCGGCCGGCCCGAAGCGACCTACGTGATCGAGCGGGCGATGGACCTGTTCGCCAACGAGATCGGGATGGACCGGGCCGCCGTCCGCCGGAAGAACTTCATTCCGCCCGATGCCTTCCCGTACGACAACCCGTCCGGCCTCGGGATCGCCGTCAACGGCGAGAAGATCTACGTCGACTCCGGCAACTACGAGCCGGCCCTCAACAAGGCCCTGATCGCCGCCGGGTACGACGACCTCGCCAAGCTCAAGGCCGAGGCGAAGACGCGCGGCAAGCTCCTCGGGATGGGCCTCTCGACGTACATCGAGGTCTGCGGCGTCGCGCCGTCGAAATGGATCGGTGCCGTCGGCGAGGGCTGGGGCGCCGCGATGTGGGAGTCGTCCAACATCAAGGTCCACCTGACCGGCAAGGTCATCGTGACGATGGGCACCCAGCCCCAGGGCCAAGGCCACGAGACGACCTACAGCCAGATCATCGCCCACGAGCTCGGAATCCCGATGGACGACATCATCGTCCAGCACTCCGACACCCAAGGCACACCGTTCGGCTATGGCTCGTACGGCAGCCGGACGGCGTCGGTCGGGAGCACCGCCGCAATCAAGGCCGCCGACAAGATCAAGGACAAGGCCCGGCGCTACGCCGCGCACATGCTCGAGGCATCACCGGATGACATCGAGGTCATCGGCGCCGAATACCGGGTGAAGGGCTCGCCCGAGAAGAAGAAGACGCTCCAGGAGATCGCCTTCGCGCTCGACCTGGGGTTCAGCCTGCCGGGGGACATGGAGCCGTATCTCGACGAGACCGCCTACTACGACACGCCGAACTGCACCTGGCCGTTCGGGACGCACATCGCGATCGTCGAGATCGACGAGGAGACCGGCGAGACCGAGCTCACGCGCTACATCGCGGTCGACGACGTCGGCAAAAAGATCAACCCGATGATCGTCGACGGCCAGCTTCACGGCGGCATCGCCCAGGGGATCGGCCAGGCGCTCTGGGAGACCGCGGTCTACGGCGACGACGGCCAGCTCCTGTCCGGCTCGATGATGGATTACGCGCTGCCGCGCGCCTCGTGGCTGCCGAACTTCGAGCTCGACGAGACGATCACCCCGTCGCCGGTCAACCCGCTCGGCGTCAAGGGCGTCGGCGAGGCTGGGGCCATCGCGTCGACCGCTGCCGTCGCGAACGCCGTCAACGATGCGCTCGGGCCGCTCGGCATCCGCCATACCGACATGCCGTTCACCGCCCAGACCGTGTGGCGGGCGATCCAGTCCGCGAAGGGAGCCCGGGCATGATCCCCAACACGTTCGACTACCAGCGGGCGAGCTCGCTCGACGAGGCGCTCGGCCTCGTCGGGACGCCCGGCTCGAAGGTGATCGCCGGCGGGATGAGCCTGCTGCCGTTGATGAAGCTCCGGCTCGCCAGCCCCGAGCGGCTCGTCGACATCGGCCGGCTGAACGAGCTGCGCGGCGTTCGCCAGCTCCCGGACGGTCGGCTCGCGATCGGGGCCCTGACGACGTACTCGGAGCTGGCGGACTCACCGGCTCGCGAGTACGGGTTGATCCGCGACGCGCTGCCGGACATCGGCGACGTCCAGGTCCGCAACCGGGGAACCGTTGGCGGCTCCGTCGCCCATTGCGATCCGGCGTCGGACCTGCCGGCGGTCCTGCTGGCGCTCGGGGCCGACATCGTCGCCCGATCGAAGCGCGGCGAGAAGGTCTATCCCGTGGACGGGTTCTTCACCGGCGCGTTCACGACGGCCCTCGCCGACGACGAGCTCGTCACCGAGATCCGGCTGATGGGCCCCCGCGACGATGCAGGGTCGGCGTTCGTCTCGCTGTCCCAGCGGGCGTCGGGATACTCGATCGTCGGCGTCGCCGCGGTCGTCATCAAGGAAGGCGGCAGCGCGATCACAAGGGCCGGGATTGCCCTGACCGGGGTTGGCGAGGCGCCGTACCGGGCGAAGGCCGCCGAGGCGGCACTCCTCGGCAACGAAGGCACCGCCGAGTCGATTGCCGAGGCCGCCGCCCACGCGATCGACGGCGTGACCGTCGCCGGCGACATCCACGCCGACTCCGAATATCGAGCGGCGATGGCCGTCATCTACACGAGGCGCGCGATCGAGGCTGCGCTCGTTCGTCTTCACGAGTGACGGGCCGGCGCGACCGCCCCGCGCTCCCCGTCCTGTAACGGGGTGCGACTCGAGCGTCTGACGCCGGGTCGCCGCCCGCCCGCCGAGCTGGCGGGCGCCGTCCTGGCCCGCGACCTCGTCGTCGGCGGCAGTCGCTGGTCGAAGGGCCGGCGTTTGTCGACGGCTGACCTGGCCGCGTGGGCGGCCGACCCGTCCCTCGGCGTCGGCCCGGTGACCGTGATCGTCCTCGAGGCAGGCGACCTGCACGAGGATGACGCCGCGCTGCGGCTGGCGGAGGCGGTCGCAGGGCCCGGGCTGACGCGGCGTGGCCCGTCACAGAGCCGCGTCGACCTGATCGCCGAGCACGATGGGGTCCTCCACGTCCGGGTGACCGAGCTCGAGCGGCTCAATCGGCTCGACCCACTGGAGATATTCACCCGGCTCGACGGTTCGATCGTCGCTGCCGGCGACCTGGTCGCGAGTGTCAAGGTGGCGCCGCACGTGGTCGCGGCATCGGTCGTCGAGGCCGGGGAGCGAGTCGCGGCCGGCGGCACGCCGCTGGTGCGGATTGCTCCGTTCCGCCCGATGCGCGTCGCCGTCGTCGTCAAGGAATCGCTCCGCGCCGCGGATCGCCCGCGGTTCGAAGCCAGCGTCCGGACCAAGGTCGAGAGCCTCGGCTCGGCGATCGTTGCGATCGACTACGTGGCCGACGAGGACGCGCCGGTCGCCGCCGCTCTCGCCCGGCACGCCCAGCCTGGCCGGCATGCCCGGGACCGATCCGCGGGCCGCGCCGACGTGATCCTGACGGCCGGCGGCCGCTCGACGGACCCGTCGGACCCGTTCTTCACCGCGATCGAAGGCCTCGGCGGCCGGGTCGTGCGTCGTGGCGTGCCGGCCCATCCAGGCTCGATGCTCTGGCTCGCCCGCGTCGGTCGGACCGCGATCCTCGGCCTGCCGACTTGCGGGGCCTACTCCAAGGCGACCGCCGCCGACCTGCTGCTGCCACGCCTCCTGACCGGCGAGCCGCCGACCCGAACGACCGTCGCGCACCTCGGTCACGGCGGCGTCCTGACCCGCGAGATGCGGTTCCGGTTCCCGCCGTATGCCCGCGAGCTCGAGGCCCCCGACGGCTGAGGGGGTGTGTGAGTGATCGCCACCGGGGCGCGCGGGCGCCGGCCGCGCGCGGCCCGACAGGTCGCGGTGTAGGATCGCCGCCATGCCCCAGACCGTCGAGCCCTCGTCGTCGCCCGCCGCCCTCGCCTCGATCGAGGAGATCCAGGATCGCTTTCGCGACCGCGACTACGTGTGCGACCGATCGCTCGCAACGGCGGTCTTCCTCGGCCTGCGTCTCGGTCGGCCGCTGCTCCTCGAGGGCGAGGCCGGCGTCGGCAAGACCGAGCTCGCCAAGGTCCTGGCGGCCAGCCTCGGTGCGAACCTGATCCGCCTCCAGTGCTACGAGGGACTCGACGTCAACGCGGCCGTCTACGAATGGAACTACCCCCGCCAGATGCTCGAGATCCGCCTCCTGGAGGCCCGCGGCGAGGCCGATCGGGCGACGGCCCACGACATCTTCGGTCCGGAGTTCCTCATTCGCCGTCCGCTCCTCCAGGCCCTCGAGGCCGATGTCAGCGGCGAGCCACCCGTCCTCCTGATCGACGAGATCGATCGGGCCGACGAGGAGTTCGAGGCGTATCTCCTCGAGATCCTCTCGGACTTCCAGGTGACGGTGCCCGAGATCGGCACGATCAAGGCCGCTCGCCCGCCGCGCGTGATCCTCACGAGCAACCGGACCCGCGAGGTCCATGACGCGCTGAAGCGCCGCTGCCTGTACCACTGGATCGACTACCCGTCGGCCCAGAAGGAATTCGAGATCGTCCTCGCCCGCGTTCCCGATGCACCGGAGCGGCTCGCCCGCGAGGTCGTCGCGTTCGTCCATCGCCTCCGCGAGGCCGATCTCACCAAGGTTCCCGGGATCGCCGAAACGCTCGACTGGGCAGCCGCACTCCTGTCGCTCGGCTCGCGAGAGCTGACCGGCGAGGTCGTCGACGAGACCCTCGGCGTCGTCCTCAAGTACGAGGAGGACATCCGCCGGATCCGCGGCGCGACGGCCCGCGCCTACCTCGCAGAGGCGAGCGCGTAGGCGCCGACGCGAGCCGATGATCCCGCCGCGCGATCCGAGCGACCCGGCCATCGTCCGCGCGCCGTGGGGCCCGGAGGTCGACGGGCGACGGCTGCTCGCCGAGTCGGTCGGCTTCGGGAGGGCGCTCCGGGCGGCCGGGATCGCGACGGATCTCGGCGCCTCGGTCGATTTCGCGCGGGCGCTGACGCTGGTCGACGTGGGCGAGCGCGACACCGTCCGCGCGGCCGGCCAGGCGGTCTTCGTGCGGCGTCGCGACGACCGCGAGGTCTACGATCGTGTGTTCGCCCGATGGTGGCGTCGTCGCGGCCGGAAGCGCCCGGGCACGGATGGACCGATGGCCCCCGCCGGCGACGTGGACACGGCCGAGGCGGAGGATGGCCTCGCGTCGCCGGCCGGCGAGGAGGGCTCGCTCGGCGACGACAGCAACACGATCGACGGCATTCCGATGCCGATCGCGGCCGACGAGGACGACGACAGCGAGATCGACGGGATCATCGCCGCGCCGACCGCCTACTCGTCGGCCGAGCTGCTCCGTCATCGCGAGTTCGACCGGATGACCGGGGCCGAGCTTCGGGATGCCGAACGCCTCGTCGACCTGCTCGAGCCTCGGCTCGAGTTGCGCCGGACCCGCCGCTACGAGCTCCACCACCACGGCCGCCTGCTCGCGCCGCGGACGATGCTCCGCCGCAACCTGGCGACCGGCGGCCAGTTCACCGAGTGGGTCTGGCGCCGTCATACGAAGCGGCCGCGGCACATCGTCGTCCTTTGCGACATCTCCGGATCGATGGAGCGTCACTCGCGCCTCCTCCTCCGGTTCGTCCAGGCGCTGTCGGCAGCGTCATCGGTGAAGACGGAGTCGTTCGTCTTCGGGACGCGGCTGACCCGGGTCACGCGTTTGCTCCGCGATCGTGACCGGGACCGGGCGCTGGCCAAGGTGGCGGACAGCGTCAACGACTGGGCCGGCGGGACGCGGATCGGCGAGTCGTTCCGCGACTTCAACCTGCATTGGGCCCGGCGGACGCTGCGCACGTCGGGGGTCGTCATCGTCGTCAGCGACGGCTGGGACCGCGGCGACCCGGCGCTCGTCGCGACCGAGACGGCCCGCCTCCGGCGGAACTGCCATCGTCTCGTATGGCTCAACCCGCTGGCGGGCACGCCGGGCTACGAGCCCCTGGCCGGCGGCATGCGGGCGGCGATGCCGTACATCGACGATTTCGTCCCGGCCGGGACCGTGGCCAGCCTCGAGCGGCTCGGCGAGATCCTGGCCGGGATCCGCACCAGCGACACGCGACGCGGCGGCGAGGCGGCGGCCGGCGCCGACGCCGGCGGCCGGCAGTCGAGCGCGGCGATCCGGGCGACCGCACCCGAGGCGCTCGAGACCGGCCGCGGCGACCCGTCCGCGGCGCGGCCGCTGCGCTGACCCAACCCAGGAAAGAGCAGGCACGGACCCATGCAGGAACTCCTCGAAACGCTCGCCGGTTGGATCGCCGAGGGCCAGCCGGCCGGCCGCGCCGTCGTCATCCGGACCTTCGGCAGCGCGCCCCGACCGGAGGGCGCCGTCCTGATCCGGGCCGACGATGGCCGGATCGCGGGCTCCGTCAGCGGCGGCTGCGTCGAGGGAGCGGCAGCCGGCGAGATCGAGCGGGCCCGGGCCGACGGGAACAGCCGCGTGATTCGCTACGGGATCAGCGACGAGGAGGCCTGGGACGTCGGGCTGGCGTGCGGCGGGACGATCGACGTGCTCGTCGAACCGGCCGTCCCGGCGGCCGCGGTGACCGGTGCCCGGGAGCGGGGGATCGCCGTCGCGACAATCCTCCCACCCGATGCGCCGCCGAGCGACTTCGGACGGCACGAGCCCGGCGACGGCGCGCCGCCCGTGCCGCCGATCGTCATCAGCGCCGACGGCAGGCTCCACGGCTCCCTGGGCACGACCGACGACGATGCCGCACTGAGAGCGGCCGCCGCGGAAGCCCTTCTGCGCGGGACGTCGCGAACGGTCACGATCGGCGAGCGCCAGGTCTTCGTGGAGGCGTTTCCGAAGAAGCCGCGTCTCGTGATCGTCGGAGCCGTCGAGGTCGCCCGCTCGCTCGCCGTCTACGCGAAGGAGGTCGGCTACGAGGTGGTCGTCGTCGATGGTCGGGCGTCCTTCGCGACGCGGGAGCGGTTCCCGGCCGAGCGCGTCGATCGCCTCATCGTCGGTTGGCCGGACGAGGTGGCCGACGAGATCGGTCTCGGCCCCGACGATGCCGTCGCAGTCCTGACCCACGACGTCAAGTTCGACGAGCCCGCGATCGTCGAGGCGCTCCGGCGCGGCTGCCGCTATGTCGGCGCCGTCGGCTCGAAGAAGACCCAGGGCGATCGCCGCGAGCGCCTGCTCGAGGCCGGAGTGACCCCCGAAGAGCTCGCCCGGCTGCGGGGTCCGGTCGGTCTCGATCTCGGTGGCCGAAACCCGGCCGAGACGGCGCTCGCGATCATCGCCGAGGTCGTCGCCGAGCGGTATGGCGGCACGGGCGCGCCGCTCGTCGAGCGGGCCCGAGCAACCGCGGCCGTCGCGGGGGCGGTCGAAACGCCCGTCGCCGTCGGATGACGACGGCGGCCGTCGTCCTGGCGGCCGGTGCCGGCTCGCGGTTCGGAGGCGGCAAGCTCCTCGCGGTCCTGCACGGCCGGCCGATCCTGGCCCACGTGGTCGCGACGGCCCGCGCTGCCGGTCTCGACCCGATCGTCGTCGTCGTGCCGCCGACCGGTGAGCTCGACGGCCTCGATCTCGGCGTCGCGCGGCGGGTCACGAACCCGAATCCCGCGGAGGGCTTGTCGAGCTCCGTGCGTCTTGGCCTGCGGGCGCTCGAGCTCGACGACGCGGTCGAGGCGGCCGCGATCATGCCCGGGGACCAGCCCTTGGTCCGGCCGGACGTCATCGCCGGGCTCCTCGCCGCGCTGGACGCCAGCCCGGCCACGCCGTTCGTCGTCCCGCGCTACGCCGCCGACGGGGCGCCGAACCCGATCGTCGCCCGCCGATCGATCTGGCGCCTGGCCGACGAGCTGGCGGGCGATCGCGGCTTCGGCCCGGTCCTGGCGGCCCATCCGGAGCTCGTGCGCTTCGTCGCCGTGGACGGCGCGAACCCCGACATCGACACGCCTGACGACCTAGCCCGCCTCCTCGAACCCGCCGACCGGGCGCGCGACGTATCGTGAGGCAATGACGACCGCGACCGCTGCCGAGCTCGAAGCCGCCTGGGGAGACCGCGTCCGAGCCAACCGTGAGCAGGTCGATCTCGTCCGCGAGGAGCCCGATCGCGACTTCTACGCCCCAGTCTCGTCGTTGTTCGTCGCCGATCCGCGGCGTACGGGTGAAGAAGCCCTCGACGCGCTCTTGACGATCGCCGAGCCGGGCGATCGCTGGCTCGACATCGGGGCCGGCGCGGGCCGTTACGCCCTGCCGCTCGCCCTTCGGGTCGCCGAGGTGATCGCGGTCGAGCCGTCCGCGTCGATGCGCAACGCCCTCCGCACCGGCAAGGCCGAGCACGGCCTCGACAACGTCCGGCTCGTCGGCGCGAGATGGCCCGACGCCCTGCTGGAGCTCGGCGAACCGCCCGTGGCGGACGTCGCCCTCATCGCCCATGTCGGCTACGACATCGAGGCGATCGGGCCGTTCCTCGACGGGATGGAGGTTGCCGCCGGCCGGCTGTGCGTAGCGATGCTCACCGATCAGAGCCCCGCGTCGGTCGCCGATCCGTTCTGGCCGATCGTCCACGGGATGGACCGCGTGCCGCTGCCCGCCTTGCCGGATCTGGCCGAGCTCCTGCGAGCACGTGGTCGGACCACCGAGATCGTGCGGGTCGACCGGGCGCCCCGGACGTTCGACTCGTTCGACGGGCTCGCAACCTTCGTGCGGCGGCAGCTCTGGATCCGGGATGACGGTGAGAAGGACCGCGCCTTCCGGTCGGCCCTCGCGGGGATGGCCCGCGAGCTCGACGACGACAGCTGGACGCTGGCGACTCCGCCGGTCGGCTTGATCGGGATCCTGACGTGGCAGCCGGAAGCCGATCGGTCCTGAACGCCTCAACCACCGCGTTCGGGAAACCCGGCTAGCTCGCCACGCGGTAGCGGAGGTAGACGACTCTCGAGTTGAACGGGCGGGTTTCGACGAGCTCGAGATCGACCCGGCGTTCCTGCCGGGGGAAGAACGGGATGCCACCGCCAACGAGCACCGGGTAGACCATGGGCCGGTACTCGTCGATCAGATCCAAGGCGGCCGCCTGGGCGGCGAGCGTCGCGCCGCCGATTGCGATCTCGCCCTCCCTCGGCTCGGCACGCAGCCGCTCGATCTCTGCTGCCAGGCCGCCGGAGGCCAGGCGGGCATTGCCCTGCACCTCGGACAGCGTGGTG
>Ga0207684_10001141_pt1 | contig 29657 bp, 27 predicted proteins | sample KBSK5501metaG_FD_184342 | JGI IMG/M metagenome (GOLD analysis project Ga0207684, IMG submission 184342) | Corn, switchgrass and miscanthus rhizosphere microbial communities from Kellogg Biological Station, Michigan, USA - KBS K5-50-1 metaG... | ecosystem: Host-associated > Plants > Roots >...
CCGGGGTGGCGTTCGACGCGATCGAAAGCCAGTGCCGGCAGTGGGCCGCCGAGCTCGGGCCGCTCGGCGTGCGGGTCGTCTGGCTGCTGACCACCGGCATTCCGGAAGCGTTCCACCTCGACGGCGCTCAACTTCTCCCGGGGTATGGAACGGGCAGCCCAATGACACCCGACCGGCACGTGAAGTGGATGCGTGACAAGACGCTGCTCGGCGGACTGACAACGCTAGCGGACCTCGGCGGAGCCGCGGCCTGGCTGGCCTCGGACGCTGGAAGGAGCATGACCGCAGCCGGCGTAAATCTCACCTACGGGGCCGTGCCAACCCGGTAGGGCTCGGATCGCATGAGCGACTTGCCGCAGGGCACGGTCACTTTCCTCTTCAGTGACATCGAAGGCTCCACGCGCCTGCTTCGTGAGCTCGGCGATGGCTACCCAGCGGTGCTAAAGGAGCATCGCGAGATTATTCGAGGCGCCGTCACGCGAGCGGGCGGCGTCGAGCTACGCACCGAGGGAGATTCATTTTTCGTTGCGTTCCGCAGCGCGCCTGACGCCGTGGGCGCGGCGGTTGGCATCCAGCGAGGGCTTGCCGCACACGCGTGGCCGCCGGGATCGCCGGTGCGGGTTCGCATCGGGATCCACACCGGTGAGGGTGTCGTCCATGGGACGGACTACGTAGGCATGGACGTTCATCGCGCCGCGCGCATCGCTGCCGCGGCGCACGGCGGGCAGGTCGTGGTTTCCGCCGCCACGCAGGAGCTGGTGTCGAACGCGCTGCCGCCGGGGACGCGCCCACGCGATTTGGGTGAGCACCGCCTGAAGGACATCACCAACGCTGAGCACCTCTACGATCTCGTGGTCGAAGGTTTGCCGGCTGAGTTTCCACCTCTGCGGACCCTCGACGCCAGACCAAACAACCTGCCCGTGCAGCTGACCTCGTTCATCGGCCGGGACGACCAGCTGCACGAGATGAAGGAACTGATGGCCACGACGCGCCTGCTCACGCTAACCGGCGCGGGCGGGACGGGAAAAACGAGGCTTGCGGTACAGCTGGCTGCCGAAACGCTGCGCGATTATCCGGATGGTGCATTCTTCATCGACCTCGCACCGATCAACGATCTTGCGCTGGTTCCGGCCGTAATCGCGAGAGCCCTCGGGGTGCAGGAAGAGCCCGGAATGGCGATCCTCGACACGCTGAAGCGCCATCTACGCGAGAAGGAACTGCTGCTGGTGATCGACAACTTCGAGCAGGTGGCGGGTGCCGGACCGGTCGTGGAAGAGCTGCTCACAGCCTCGGCCAAGGCAAAGGTCCTGATCACCTCCCGCGTCGTGCTCTCGCTCCGGGGCGAGCACGAGTACGAGGTTCCGCCGATGGCGCTTCCCGATCTGCAGCCACTGCCCGACCTGGAAAGTCTCAAACAGTCCGCGGCAATACGGCTGTTCGTTGACCGGGCCCAAGCGAGCGATGCGCGTTTTCGCCTCACTCGAGAGAACGCCGCTGCCGTCGCGGCGATCGCCACTCGTCTAGACGGGCTGCCATTGGCGATCGAACTCGCCGCCAGTCGCGCGAAGATGCTGGCGCCCGAGCAGATCCTCTCACGACTGCAGCAGAATTCATCGCTACTCTCGTCGCGTTCGCCGACCTTGCCTGAACGGCAGCGCACGATTCGTGCAGCGATCGCGTGGAGCTATGACCTCCTAACGAAGGACGAGCAACGCCTGTTAGGGCAGCTGTCCGTCTTTGGCGGAGGCTGGACGCTTGAAGCCGCAGAGGCGATCGCGGATGTACGCAATGCGCCATTCGACACGCTCGAAGGTCTCTCCTCGCTCGTAGACAAGTCACTGGTGAGAGTCGCGGTACCCGGCAAAAGTGAGTCGAGATTCTCGATGCTCGAGACGATTCGAGAGTTTGCTCGCGATCGGCTCGAAGATACGGGCGAGCTCGAGGCGGTCCGGATCCGGCATGGTGAGTATTTCCTGTCACGCGCAATCGACACAGAATCGCATCTCACAGGGACTGAGCAAGCGAAGTGGCTGGATTACTGGGACGCGGAACAGGACAATCTCCGTGCGGCGCTGCGCTGGGCTGTAGAGACCCATCGGTTTGAGCTCGCGCGGGAGGCGTCGGGAGCGCTTTGGAGGTTCTGGCATCAGCGCGGCCACCTATCCGAAGGCCGACGCTGGATTGACGAAGTGCTCAATGAGCCCGCTCCCGTGCACCGAACCGCCGCTCGCGCGAAGGCGCTTATCGGTGCCGGCGGGATAGCCTGGTGGCAGCTCGATCATGCGGCTGCCCGGCGGTACTACGGCGAGGCGCTGGCAATCGAGCGGGAGCTGGGTGATCCCTCACGGATCGCGGAGGCGTTGTACAACTATGGCTTCACCCTGGGTTCCGCAGGGCAAGTCGAGACCGCAATGAAGAATTTTGAGGAAAGCCTGGAGCTCTTCCGGGCTTCTGGGAATGAGCACGGGGTCGCGCGCGGATTGACCGTGCTGACGATGAGTGATGCACGAATACGCGACTGGGACGCCGCGATCCGCAGGCTTCAAGAAAGCGTCGCCATCTTCCGACGGCTGGGCGACCGACTCCAAGTCGCTTTCACTTTGATCTGGCTCGCGTACGCATGTGGCCGAGCGCACCGCTGGCGCGAGGCCAGGTCCAATGCCTTAGAGGCGCTCGATCTCTTCGCCGACTCGGGCAACCCAACGGGAATTGCTCTCGCGTTTGGCGATGTCGCCTTCATCGCAAACAGGGAAGGGCACCCGGAGGAGGCACTGAGGTTGGCTGCCTCGGCGCAGATGCTGCGTGAGCAGCTAGGCGGTGGACCACCACCCGGTTGGGGCGGGATGCTGGAGGAGGACCCTGCCGCCGACGCGCGCCGCCAACTGCCTGAAGAGGTTGCTCAACGTTGCTGGGACGAAGGCTCGCGGATGGGCGTGAAGGACGCGCTCGTGTTGGCGCGGAACTACCTGCATGATGCGGCCGACTCGGGCTAACAAGCCCACTGGCTACCTTCTCGGCTCATACCGCATCGCCACCGCCCCCGATCCGAACTCCAGCCGGCCCACGAGCTTCAGGTCGATATGCTTCGATAGCCCGGCGAACAACGTCGGCCCGTGGCCCACGAGCCTGGGCTGCACCACGAACTCGTACTCATCGATCAACCCCAGCTCCGCCAACGCCTGCGGGAGCTTTACGCCGCCCACGAACAGTCCCTTACCCGACTCCCGCTTGAGCTGCCGAACGGCGTTCCCCAGATCCCCGCGCACGAGCTCCGCGTTCCAATCGACCCGGTCCAGGGTGCTCGACACGACGTACTTCTTTGCCGCGTCGATCGTCCGGGCGAAGGGTTCCATCCAATCAGGTCTCGCTCCCGTCGGCGCCGGCAGCCGCCACGCTGCCTCCATCATTTCGTACGTCACCCGGCCAAAGAGGAGGGCATCGGCGCGGTCGAGGTTCTCGACCGCGTGACGATGCAACTCTTCGTCCGCGAACCCTTCACGATGATCGCAGCACCCGTCCAATGTGACGTTGATGGAATACCGAAGGGGTCGCATTAGGCAAGAGTACCGCCGTGCGCGCTCTCAGCGGCCGCGAAGCGCTTCAATGCCAAAGGCCGTCGGAGCAGAAGATTTGTGGCGAAGCAACTCATGCAAACCAGTCGGTGACGCGAGGTATTAACCAGCTCCCCATGCGTGTCCGGGAACGGGAACCTGGCTCCTTGTCCTAGATCATCCAGAGATGTTTCATCTGTCTCCGGCCGGCGGCGGCGTTGCCGTCACCGTTGCGGTCAGGAGTAGTATCCCTCGGGTTTTTGACAGCTGTCCGTCGTAATTTGCATTCGAAAACTGGAGGCGAGTGCGGGATTCGAACCCGCGGTGGAGGTTTTGCAGGTCGGACCGAGTGGTCCACTGAGCTCCGCCAGGGTCCGCTTCTATTCGGAATCGCGAGTCGTTATCCGTCAAAGTCCGCCGTCAACCGCCCCGGCTCGCGGGCGTTGCCGTCACCGCTGCCGTCAGCGCCGGTGTCAACCACCACGGCTCCAATCTCAGATCGGCGGTTCGAATCCAGTGGCACTTCCTGGCTACGGCGTCGTGCTGACGCTGACCTCCGGGCTCGCTTGCTGGCGTAGCCATTGCGGGCCCGGATGGTTTCCGCCGGGCTTCTGACCCGCCGCCCCGTTGGCCCCATGCTGCGTCTGCATCTGTTGGCCGTGTTGCCGGGCGAAGGCGCTCACACACGCGCCGATCCCATGTAGTCCCGGCTGGAGGTCGGTCTTGCACTGTTGGACGGCACTGCCCACCTGCTGGCCCCACGCTTGCGGATTCAAGCTACCGGAGGCTGCGGCCAATACGGCGCTGGCCCCCAATGCCATCGTCGCCATTGCGAGGCTAAGGACGGCCTTCCTTCCGATTGATCGCCGGTGGGTGCGAGTGGCCTGATAGCGGGCCTGGCCCGGCCGCGCCGGCTGGCTGACGATCGGGGTCAGCGTGCGGTCCAGTTCGTCCGCGAGCCACAGGTCGAATTTTGCTGTCATTGCATATCACCCGGTTGCTTCGTGTCTTTCATCAATAACAACGTCCGAGGGCCCCCGAGTACCCTTTTGCGGTCCCGGCACGGCGGAGCCGTCTGCCCAATCTGCCCCTAGCTCCCGCTGGAGGCGCCGTTTGGCGGCGGCGATTCGGGAGGCGACGGTGCGCTCGGGCGTGCCCAGGGCGACCGCGATTTCGCGGTTGCTGTAGCCGTGATAGTGGCGCAACACGATGGCGGCCGCCTGGGGCGCCGGGAGACGGCGAAGTGCCTTGACCAGGTCGTCCCGTCCCACCAGGTCGGCGGGGTCGGATCCCGGTTCGGGCCGGCCCAGCCTGCGAACGAGCTCCCCCATTTCCCGCAGCCGCGCCCAGCGGCGGTAGGAGATCGCGATATTGAGCGCGATTCGGTGGAGCCAGGCCTCGGCGGGCGCGTCCGGCTTCCACGACCTCCACGAGCGAAAGGCATGGACGAAGGCTTCCTGCGCGCAATCTTCGGCCGCCGCACGCTCGCCCAGGACTCCGATCAGCGTGCCCAAGATTCGCGGGTAGCTCGTGCGGTAGAGGCGATCGAAATCGTCGGGCGATCCGGGCCGGTAGGCCGGAGTAGAGCTGCGCGGCCCCATCGACTCGGTCGTCACCGAGCCCTATCCGACCGGCGGCGCGCTGACGCTAACGAGACTCTGGGACGGCTGGAACTGGATCAGCAGGATGCCGTTGAACCCGAGCCCTCCTGGTAGTTCGGTCTGGCTGCTGAGACTGACACCCTCCTGAAGCAGGGCGCCCGAGTCTTTCGCGAGCCACAGCCGGGTCGTCACCTGGTCGTTCTGATCGCTCGAGGTCACCGTGACCTCGTAGACGGCGGCGGAGGCGCCATTCACCAGATCATCGGGCGCGATCCGGACGTTGGCCACATTCATCAGCGTCGGATAGTTCATAAACACCGGATTGACTGCCGAGATCCCGCTAGCGGCAGGCTCAACGAGGCTTGCGGCGCTCCAGCTGTTCGAGCTGGGGTCCAAGGTGTATTCGTGGCCGGTGAGCGACCGGACTTCGAAGACATCCGTGCCCTGGCTGAAGGGGACGCTGATGAAGAGGTCCATCCCACCGTCGGGGGCGATCATGCCGGTGAGGTGGGCGGGGACCTCGGCACCGGCGCTGTCGAGGTACGAGTCCCCGGTCAGGCTAACCCCCTGACCCTGCCGGATTTGCTTCAGGGCGGCCTCGACCGCCTGCTTCGCAACGCTCGCCTGATCTGGGGTGGCCGCTTGCGCTGACGGCAGGACGACGGCGGGCGAGGCAGTGGCGGTCGGCGCCGCGCCCGTCGAGTTTGATGTAATCGGGCTGCAGGCGCTGAGGACCACGAGCGCCAGGATGAATGCGCGCTTCATGCGTCTGCTCCTCTATAAGCGCGGAAGGGACCCGCAGCTTGCGGGTCCCTCCCGATTTATGAGTGGTTATGGCGTCGGGCACTTGAACGTAACGGCACCGGACTGTCCCTGCGACTGTCCCTGGGACTTCCCCTGGGATTGGGTCGGACGATGCGACTGGGCAGCGGCCAGCGCCTTGGCGGCGTGGGCGGCCCGCAGCCACGGCTGCGCCTTGTCATTCTTCAGGCTGCAGACGACCAGCCAGCCCCGATGGGTCTTCATGGTGATGTCCTTGTTGAAGAAGGCGTGGAACCCGTAGGCCTTGCCTGCCGGGGACGGCGACGTCGTAGCCCCTGCAGCCGCAGCGCTGACGGTGCCCGCGGCGAGGATTGCGGCGATGATCGCACTCGCAAACAACGTCTTCAATTCACTCACCTCCTTCGCGGTACTCAAAGGTCCGTCTGCATATGAGAACGCCCATCCCAGCCGAGGCGGCATATCGCTCCAGAAGTCGTTACCGAGTCGCGACCCCGGGCCCCATCCGGCGTCCCCGCGCGCTCAGCCTTGGGTAGGGATCGTTAGGCAAGCGTTAATACTCCGGTTTGATGAGCAGTAGCACGACACAATCGGTGGACTCCGGCCGACCGTGGAGAACCGGGTCGTCGCCGGTCCCGTCCAGGTATCGCCGAGGACACGCGGCAAACTAGCTACCGGCGGAAACCCAAAGCCGCCGAACATCACCAGCTGCGGCGCCACCCGACACCAGCTTCCGCCACGCCATAACGGTTGCCTCCTGGACCGCATCTTCAGCCAGCTGCCGGTCCTGCAGCACCCCACAGGTCAGCCGGTAGCCAGGTGCGACCGGGGCAGATCAGATCCTCGTAGCCGGTTGGTTTGTTCAGCAGTCGTCGGCCGACAGCTCGTTCACCACCGGAGATGCAAACAAGCTTCTAATCGGGCAAGGCGTCAAACTCTCGAATGCCGCCCAAGCGATGCGCGGCAACCTTATGGCCAAGCGTGTGTTCAAAGTTGCGGGCAATCGGTGGCGGATCTCGAAGCAAGGCGACGAGCAACTCAAGACTCTGCTGATCAGCGAATAACAGCCATAACCGGGCGAGGCCGGTCATCGACACCGTTGCACTGCGCGTCCAGCAACTCCCGCTAAGCGATCAGGTGCTCGTGTTATCGCGGCTGGTGGAGAGCCGACTCCCCGCCGGCCGTTTTGCCCCGAGCGTGTCGATCGAAAAAATGCCGACTGACCTAGTCGGCAAAATCTATGCGGAAGTCGCCATCGATGACCCGAACGCCGTCAGGGCCGTCATCCACGTGGTTGCGTGCTGACCTGCGTCTGGGTCACTGTGCGAACTGCCCTCAAGCCAGCCGCGGCACCAATCAGCCTGGCCACAGTCCGTAGGTTCATTGCCATAAATCACGGGCCGCGGCTGCCAGTTCCCATAAGCGGCGCGACCTTGACTCAGCGCAATTCACCAAAGTTCACCGGCGTTGCCGTCACCGTTGCCGTCAACCGCGATGCGAATGGCGAGGTAGGCGTCAAATCGTATTCAGAATATGGAGGCGAGTGCGGGATTCGAACCCGCGGTGGAGGTTTTGCAGACCTCTGCCTTACCACTTGGCTAACTCGCCACCGGCCTGGCCAATCGCATAGTTTAGAGGGCGCTCAGCGCCTCTCCCGTTCGGCTATCAGTTTATTGGTAACCAACTTGACACGCCCGCGCTCGGCGAGGGACACATAATCACGCATCGTGCGAGGATCGCGGCTCCATCTGGCGGGGCTGATCCTCGTTTTTTCACTCCTCGCGGCCTGCGCCCCCCTCCCGGCAATGATGGCTCCCTCGCTCGGGAGCCCGATCAGCCTGGGCGCCGTCCTCTCCCTGACGGGTAGCCAGGCCGAAAGCGGCCAGATGGCCAAGGAGGGCTTTCTCTTCTGCCAGGACTGGATCAACGCCAAGGGCGGGGTCACCGTGAAGGGTGCCGGCCACCGGCTGAACATCGATATCGTCGATGACCAGAGCCGCCCATCGATCGCAGCCGAAGCGACCGAACAGCTGATCTCGCAGTATCACGACACGCTGCTGCTCGGCCCCTCAAACGACGCCACCGCCAGCCGCGCCGCGCCGGTTGCCGAGCAGCATCAGGTGCCCATGGTCAGTAGCGGGGCGTCGTCGGACAGCATCTTCGATAACCACTACCACTATCTATTCAGTGTGCTCGCCCCGCACAGCCGCCAGTTGCAGGGTGTGATCGACATGGCCCTCGCCCAGGATCCAAAACCCGCCTCGATTGCGATTTTGGCCGCGAGCGATAGCCTTTCCGCCGAAGTGGCCAACGCAACCAGCAGCTACGCTCAGGCGAAGGGCTTGACCGTCGTCTACGGCGCCAGCTACACCTCCGGCGTCAATGATCTCAGCGGTGTGCTGGGATCCGCCGCCGGAGCCAGCCCCGATCTCCTCGTCGAAGTCGGCCATCCCGGTGAGAGCGTGCGTACGGTCCAGCAGGCCGAGGAGATGAAGATCCAGCCCAAGCTGCTGGCCTTCAGCGACGGCCCCGGAACGGCCCAATTTACCGATGAGCTCCGGGCCGCGGCCAACTACAGCATCGGGACGACCCAATGGGCGCCGGCAACCCGGAACCGGACAAGCTACTTCATTGACAGCTTCCATTACTCGCTGGGCTTCGGCGAGCAATTCGGCCATATGCCGGATCAGTACGCGGCTGCGGCGACCGCCGCCTGCCTGACACTCGAGGTGGCGACCGAACAGGCCAACTCGACGCAGCCACGGTGGGTCCGCGACGCGCTCGCGATCATGGACCTCAACACCTTCTTCGGGGAGATCAAGTTCGACGATCGCGGCGCCAACGCCGTCAAGCCGGTCTATGTGCTGCAGGTCCAGTCGGGTCGCACAGTCTTGATCTGGCCGCCGGACGTCGCCACCGCGCGACTTCGCTATCCCGACCCCGGATGGGCGATGCGCTGAGGGTCAGCGGTCAATCGCGTACCAGACGACCTCGAGGGTTTTCCATGTGGCCGTACCGCGAAGCGTCAGGCCGAGCCGTTCCATGACCGCACGGGATCGCGTGTTCCCGGGGACGGTAATCGAGATCAGGCGCTCATCACGGAGCATCCGTTCGCGCCAGATCTCCATCGACACGCGGCCGGCTTCGGTCGCCAGCCCGCGGCCCCAGTAATCGCGGTGTAGGGTCCACCCCACCTCGATCGGGTCGGCTTCGATCGGCCAATCATGGTGCCGGATCATGCCCAAGCGGCCGATCAGCCGGTTCGTCTCGAGATCGACGGCGGCCCACTGACAGATGCCGTCATCGCGCCAAGCAAGCATGAACCGCTCGACCTGGGCGACAGTTTTCGGCAGATCCATGGCGGGCATGAATTGTTGGTACTCGGGCTGCGCGTAGATCTCGGCCAGCGGCTCGGCGTCTGATTCCCGCCATTGCCGCAGCAGCATCCGCGCCGTGCGGACTTCCTTCGGCACGCCGATCGCCGTGATGTCCGAGATGACTTACCGCTCGGCGAGTAGCTCGGCCAGGTGCGCCATCACGCGCACCCCCGAACCGGTGGGGCCAGGAGGGACGGCCTTGAGTTCCGGCGCATTCTGCCAGGCGCTCCCCGCGATGTCGAGATGGACCCAGGGTCTGCCGTCGACGAACTCGCGAAGGAAGATCGCCGCCAATGTCGCGCCAGCCCAGGGGACGCCGGAATTTTTGAGGTCGGCGATCTGGCTGTCCATCAATCCGTCGTAGTCGGCCCACAGCGGAAGCTCCCAGAGCCGCTCGCCCGCCAGATCCGCGGCGCGGCGCACCTGGTCCATCAGCGTCGGGTTGTTGCCGAAGGCGCCGATGGCGAGCGGACCAAGGGTGCGCGCGATCGATCCCGTCAGCGTGGCAATGTCGACGATGTGCGTTGCGCCTTCCTTTACCGCGTAGGTGATGCCATCGGACAGGATCAGCCGTCCCTCGGCGTCGGTGTTGATGATCTCGATCGTCTTCCCACCCGATCCTGTCACCACGTCGCCGGGCTTAATGGCATGGCCGGAGGGCATGTTCTCGGTGGTGGGGACGATGCCGATGACATTGATCTTCGGCTTGAGCTCGGCGATCGCCAGCATGGCACCGACGACGGCCGCGCCTCCCCCCATGTCGGATTTCATCATTTCCATGTTCTGGGCCGGCTTGATCGAGATGCCGCCGCTATCAAAGGTGATGCCCTTGCCCACCAGGGCCAGCACGGGCGCCGCCGGCCCACGCGCGCCGCGCTTCAGTGCGATGCGAGCGTTTGAGGCGTTATACCGGATCACGATCATCTTCGCCGGCTCGTCGGAACCACGCGCCACGGCGAGCAGCGCGCCCATCTTGAGCCGGCGCATGTCGTCGACCTCGAGAACTTTGAGGTCGAGGCCGGTCCCTTTGACGGCCTCTTTCACCTTCTCGACAAAGACGGTTGGGGTAAAGGTGTTTGCCGGCGCGTTGACCCATTCCCGGATGCGATTCGTTGCATCGGCCAGCACGACGGCGTCTTTCACCGCGGCCGCCGCTGCCTTGTCCCCGTCGAGGCCAACGATGTTGAGCGCGCTGATCTGCGTCACCGCATGCTCGTGACGCGTCTTTAGCGAGCCGACGTCAAAGTTGCTCAGCCCGATTCCTTCGGTGACGGCCCGCGCCACGTCGGCAGCGCTTGCCCGGGCGGCTACGTCTTTGGGGAGGATGACGGCAATCCGGCGATGGCCGCGCTTCCGCAGCACTCGGCCGGCCGCCTGCACGGCGTTGCGCAGCCGAACCATGTCGAGCTCTCCGGACTTACCCACGCCGACCAGGACGGTCCACTTGCTCGGAACCGCGCTGAGGTTGTGGACTGGGACCAGCTCCATGAACTTGCCCCGGAACTCCCGATCCGCGAGCAGCTGGCTGATCGCGCCCTTCAGCTTCTTGTCGAGGCTGACGGCTTCCGGCGGCAGCTTCGACTGCCCTTCAAAGATCGGCAAGATGAGCGCATCCGCCTCCGCTTTTTCAGGGGCAGTGGTCAGCAGTCGTGCCTGCATGCGTCCTCCTCGCCCCCTCGCAAAACCTCCGTATTGTACGTGCAGGGCCTACCGGGGTTCCGAGCCTCGCTTGCGAGCCTGCCGCTCCTGGAAGCGCCGCTCCATCTCCTGAATGTCCGCGTCGGTGTATCGGTTCCGACCGAGCTCGTCCTGGCGACTGGAGGTAACGATGCCAAGCCGGATCCAGGTCGCGATCGTCGCCGGCGAGACACCCAGCTTTTCAGCCGCCTCCGTGATCGAGTACAGCCGCTCTTCGGCCATCGTCCTATCGCGCGGCGGCAGGCTGCCGCAGGCCGGCCAGCGTCTGACCGGCCAGCTCGATCGCCTCGGGATCCTCCATGCGTGGCATGTTGAAGATCAGCCCGTCGAGCCCAGCGGCGAGGAATTCCTGCGCTTGCTCCGCCACCCGGTCGGGGCCTCCGGCAATGAAGCTCGTGCGGACACGCTCCTTGTCGATTCCAGGCAGGTTTAGCACCTGCTCGAAGAGTCGTTGGGCTTCCGCGTCGCTCTTGCGGATGATCAGGCTGCCGAGCCGGGTCTTGACGATCGTGTTCGGATCCCGTCCGATCACCTCACAGTGCCGCTCGAGGACATCGAGCTTGTGGCGAACCATGGCCGGGTCGCCAAAGATGTTCGACATGTCAGCGTACTGCGCCACCAGCTTGAGGGTGCGTTGCTCGCCACCACCGCCGATCATGATCGGCGGGCCATTGGGCTGGACCGGCCGCGGGAAATTGAGCGCGCCCTCGATCCGGTAGTAACGCCCCTCGAAGGTCGGCGCCTCTTCACGGAACATCGCCCGGCAGATCTGCAGTGCCTCCTCGAGCCGGCTGATGCGTTCGCCGACGGGTCGAAAATCGTAGCCGTAGCCGCGATGTTCGTCCTCGTTCCAGGCCGCGCCGATCCCGAGGATCGCCCGGCCCGCCGACACGATGTCGAGGGTGGTCACGGTTTTAGCCAGGAGTGCCGGGTTGCGATAGGTGACGCCGGTGACGAGGGAACCGAGCCGGACTTTCTTGGTTCGCGCCGCGATCCCGGAAAGGATGGTGTATGCCTCGAGCATCGGCTCGGTGCGGGGACCGATGTTGGGCAGTTGATAGAAGTGGTCCATGACCCAGACCGAATCGAAGCCGGCCTTCTCCGCCGTCGTCGCGAGCATCACGACGTGATCGAATAGCTTGTCGTTCGTCACTCCGCGAAACGTGTAGTTCGGAATTTGAAACCCGAGCAACTTCATCGTTTAATCCTACGGGCCAGATACCATTGCGGTGCATGGAAGACCTTCGGCCGCCGGTGCGATGCCCTCAATGCAATGGTGAGCCCAATTGGCAGGAGGTTCGGCAGCCCTTTGGGGATCAGGATCCACCGGGCCGCCTGGGCGTGCATCCCCTGATTGGCTGGCGCTGCAACATCTACCCGTACTTTCTTCCCGTCTCCCAGTGGGAGAGCTGAAAGAGCGCGTCGCGCCGCGCTAGTCAGGCGTCGACCACGAGGCCCTGGAGCGGGCCGAGCAGGAGGCGCGACCGCCGAGAAACCCCCGGCAACAGGGTCAGCCGGTGCGTCATTCGTTCTCCTCGTTCCCGGCGCGCCGCCTGTTCCTGGGCGATCGGCCTCCACAGCCGGTCGATCACGTCCCTCGGATTACCGGCCACCTCGCTGACCGGCCGCTGCAGGTGCTCCGCCCACAGGCGCAGGCGGGTTTGCAGAGCCAGCCCCCGGTCGTGCGTCACAAGGTTCATCTCGGTGTCATTGAAGAGCGAATGCTCGTTGAGGTTGGCCGACCCGATCGTCATCCACGCGTCGTCGACGATGCCGACCTTGGCGTGCACATAAATCTGCCAGTCTCGCTCCCCGCCGATCGAGTAAAGCGTGCAGGCTAGCAGCCGGCCGCCGTCGCCGTCGGCCTGGACCAGCGTGCCGAGCTGGCCGCGAGTATCGTCGCCGCCGCTATCCGGTCTGGCAGGAAGGACCAGTACCACACGAAAGTCGGGTGTCGGGGGCTTCGCCAGCTTCTCACGAAGGACCTGCAGGATCTCCGGCGACCAGAGGAACTGGTTCTCGAGGTAGATGAAGCGCTGCGCGGCCCGCAGCGCGCGCAGGTAGGACTCGAGGATGCGGAAATCCCCGCGGGGAAGCTGCGGGTAGGTGCCATCCGGCACCGTGCGCACGACCTGCACCTCGACGTCGCCAGCCGATGATGGCGTCGCAACCGGCGGGAGGGCCTCGCCGGTGATCGCATGCCAGCGCATCGCAAAGTTTTCCGCGACGTCCCGCACGGCAGGTCCGGCGATCTGGGCCGCGACATCGTGCCAGCCGGCGGCGCCACGCGGCTTGTGATCCTGGGTGTCCCATCGATCGGCGTGGAAATTGGTCAGGTCGATGCCGCCGACGAAGGCAATCCGATCATCGATCACGATCGTTTTCTCATGGTGGCAGTGCATCGGGCGCTCGCGGGCATCGAGCGCGCACTGGATGCGGTTGCCCGCGCGGAGCTCGTCGCGGACTTTCCGGACGCCACCCCGCCAGGGCTGCATCACCGGCACCGGCACGCCAGCCCAGATCAGTACCCGGACGGGGACACGCGTGGCAACCTCAGCGAGCAATTCATTCAAGACGATCGGCCGCTCGCCACGGGTCATGGCAAACGTCGGCGTGATGTGCCAGCCGGTGATGTGGACATGCGATTCGGCGTTGGCGATGCCAGTCGCCATCGCTTGTAGCGCATCAGCCCCATCGATCAGCACGGATAGCGCGTTACTCGGTCGCGGCGGCGGCTCACCCGCGGCCCATCCGCCCGGCGGGGAATCAATGGCGGTCGCCCAACGCACACGCGCCAGGCGTCGCCGGTGATGAGAGGTGGCGAGCCGCTCGACGAGCTGGCCCAGGGCGTCATCGGCCGCGTCCCGCGGGCTTTTCCCCGGCATGTCCGGTAAAGGCTAGCTGCTAGGCTTCGCCGGATGTCCCATCAGATCATCCAGATCGTCACCGCGGGCGGGCTCATCGCCATCTTCCTGACGATGGCCGCGGAAAGCGGCGGCATCCCGATCTCGAGTGAGATCGTCGTTCCCCTCGGCGGCGCGCTGGCCGCGCAGGCCAAACTTTCGTTTATTGGCGTCGTGATCGCCGCCAGCGCGGGCAACCTCTTTGGCTCGTTGGTCGCTTACCTGCTCGTCCGTCGCTACGGCGAGACGCTGATCCTCGGCCCTGGCCGGCGCGTCGGGCTCACGGCCGGCCACTTGCGGCTCGCGAACCGGTTCTTCGAGCGCTGGGGGCTGCTCGCCGTCTTCGCCGGCCGACTGTTACCGATCATCCGGACCTACATCTCGTTTCCGGCAGGCCTCTCGCGCATCACGGTCGTCCCCTTCACGCTCGCGACCCTCGCCGGTGCCATTCCATGGAATCTCGCCCTCGCGTTTGCCGGCTACAAGCTCGGTCAGAACTACGAGCGGGTGGCAACCGCCCTCGGTCCATTCACGATCCCACTGGCCATCGTCGTGCTCGTCGCGATCGTCGCTGCCTACTACTATGGGCGGCGCATCGGGGAGACCGAGGCCGGTTAACGGACGGCGGCGACGATTTCCTTGTCGAGGCCCGGATACTTTTGCAGCTCGGCGATGCGCTCTTGCTTGAGGCGGTGGACCACGGCGCGGTACTCGTCGCCGCGACCCGTCCGCTCGTAGAGCCGCCGTGGCTGGAGAACCTCGATATCGTCGATGCCGGGAACGGACTGTGCGACCTCGTAGCCGAAATCGGGATCGGCGGTCCAGATGATCGCGCCTTCCGCGATCGCCTTGACGATCGCGCTCGAGTATTCGATCGTCAGCTTCTTGCTGTTCGGTGACCCCTCCGGACCGCCAACCCTACCGGTGTTCATCAGGTAGACCTCGAACGGCCGAGACCGATGCAGCTCCAGGAAACGGTTCGCCTGCTGCTCGTGGCGCAAGGGGAAAAAGGGATTCGTGCCCGGCACGCGCAAGGCCTTGCCCATCTCATCCTTCCCGCCGGCTGATGTGCCCTGGGTCTCGCCCAGCATGAAGTAGGCCGCCGCGTGCGCGGAGTCGAGCCGCGCCACGCCGGGAATGATGTTTTCATTGCGATTGAGGATGAGCAGGATGTCGGCGGGCCCGATGTTGCGGGCATCCTCGACCCAGCCCAGCGCCGAGAGCTCAAAGGTTGCTCGGCCATTCTGCGTGTAGCTCGCGTCGAAGAAGTCGACCGGCCCGCCGTTGTCTTTTTGTGAGACGTTCTCCAGGTACGCCTCGCGCTTGGTGACCGCGCCGTAGATGGTCGGCTCGTGTTTCGCATCGAGCGCAAAGGTCTTGGCGAAGCAGCCGTTCTCGGTTCCGTAGATCTTTCCCTGCGGCATCAGGGCGATGAAGTCGTCCTGCACCGGCTTGGAGTTGTTTTGCCGGGTGAATGTGGTCGTCGTCTTGCCGGTCCCGCTCAGCCCCACGATGAGGACGACGCGCTGCTCCGTGCCCACCGGGATGACTTTGCACCCGGCGTGCATGGCGAGCCCGCCCGCGTCGTAGACCTTCTTGTTCCACATCCGAAGTCCACCCTTCTTGGACTCGCCGAAGTAGTCCGAGTTGAGGACGCGCGTGATGCCGGCGTCGAGGTCGACCAGGATCAACCGGTCGTTGGGATAACCGGGTGCCAGGAGATTCGGCGTGATGATCATCGTGACTTCGGGTTGCTGGCCGCTGGCGGGCGGATAGTACAGATGGTGCTGCATCCCCGCAACGTTGGCGTTGCGTGCCTCAATGATGAGACGGGCCGGCGTCAGGAAGGCCGGATCGTTACTGATGACGCCGTCGAGGAGCACCATTTCCTGACCGCGGATGTATTCGTCCTGGAGCTTGGCCCATTTCCGGCCCTCTTCCGGCGTCACGGTTTGCGCGGTGTGCTCCTGTGGCCGATCGGTGACGATGTAGGTGTTCTTGGTGCTTCGCGAATCGACGCGCGTCTGGACGTTGTAGTTATCGAAGCTGGTAAGCCGCGCGTTCGGCATCCGGGCGGTGAGCTCTCGAAGCTGTTCGGCGGTCGGGTTCTCGATCAGACGCTTGGACGCCGGGATATACCCACTGCGGATCTCGATGGTCACTGGCTCAAGGATACACGCGGGAAATCCCGCGACCCTGACACCCGGATACACGCGGGAAATCCCGCGACCCTGACACCCGAAGAGGCGCGGCGACTAAATTCCCATGACCCCGATGAGCTCTTTGACCGAGTCCGCCGACTTTTGCAATGCCGCACGCTCGTGATCGGTGAGTTCCAGCTCGATGATCTCCTCGGCACCGCCTCCGCCGAGCTTGACCGGCACGCCAACGAAGAGACCGCGAATGCCGTATTCGCCCTCGAGCCGGACGGCGCACGGCAGGATCTGCTTGCGGTCGAACATGACCGCGTCGATCATCTCGGCCACCGCGGCCGAGGGCGCGTAGTAGGCGCTGCCGGTCTTCAGGAGGTTGACGATCTCGGCCCCGCCGTCGCGAGTGCGCTTGACGATGGCGTCGATGCGATCCGGCTTGATCAGCTGGCTGATTGGGACTCCGGCCACCGTGCACATGCGAGCCAGGGGGACCATGGTGTCGCCATGCCCTCCCAGTACGTAGGCCTCGACGTCGCGAACCGAGGCATTGAGCTCCTGCGCGATGAAGGTGCGGAAGCGGGCGGTGTCGAGCACCCCCGCCATACCGACAACGCGCTCACGTGGAAACTTGCTGACCTCGTGTGCCAGCTGCGCCATCGCATCCAGCGGGTTGCTAACCACAATGAGGATGGCATCGGGTGAGCGGCGCACGAGCTCCTGCGTCACGCCCCGGACGATGTTCATGTTGGTCTTCACCAGGTCGTCGCGCGACATGCCCGGCTTGCGCGGGACGCCCGAGGTGATGACGCAAATCCGAGAGCCGGCGGTTTCCTCGTAGCCGTTGGTGCCGGTGATCCTCGAGTCGTAGCCGCCGATTGGCCCCGCCTCCAGCATGTCGAGCGCTTTGCCCTGGGGCAGACCCTCCACGATGTCGACCAGCACGATGTCCGCATACCCACGCTCCGCGAGGCGCTGAGCCAGGGTGGCGCCGACGTTGCCGGCGCCGACCACCGTGATCTTCGGGCGACCCATCCGCACGCTACCGTAGCAAATCCACCTCGGGCGTCGTTACACTCCGTCGGGGATGGCTGAGGCGACGGAGCGGCGGCTTCTGCGCACGCTGCACGAATCCGCGGTCCGCACCCATCTGACCTGGCCGAGCATGCTCGTGCTCAGCGCCTTCTGGTTCGCCATCGCCTACGTGATGCAACCGCTGGGCGGCACCATCATCCCGCTGCTGGTCGACCGCTTCACCGACCCGATGACGATCCACCTCGGACCGTTCGCCATCGCGGCCGACGTCAACACCTACGTCGCCGTGCTCGACACCGTTGGGGCGGCCTTCGCCATCGTCTGGCAACCGGCGATCGGAGCGATCAGCGACAACAGCCGTTTCGCGCTGGGGCGGCGTCGCCCCTTCATCGCGCTCGGCGTCATCGGCGACATCGCCTTCCTCACGCTGATCGCGTTCGTCACCTCGTTCTGGGGACTACTGCTCGCCTACGTCTTCTTCCAGATCGCCTCGAACACGGCCCAGGGTCCATACCAGGGGATGCTGCCCGACCAGGTGCCGCAAAACCAGCGCGGCGAGGCCTCCGGCTACTACGGCCTGATGAACATGGTCGGCACCATCATCGGTTTCCTGGTGGTCGGCGCGCTGCTGATCCCAAGCCATCATGTCCGGATCGCCATCCTGACCCTGCCGGTGGTGATCGCCGTCGCCGGTGCGCTGGTGATCTTCGGCGTGCCCGATCGCCGGCGCACGTCCCCATCGGATCAGCGCCTCCATCGCTCGGTGCTCCTGAGCGTCGCCATCGACACCAAGCGCTACCGCGACTTCGCCTGGTTGATGGTCTCCCGGCTCTTCTTCCTGATGGCGCCGGTGGCGATCGGGACTTACGCGTTCAACTTCATCCGCTTCACCTTCAACTATTCAGAAGGAAAGGCGTCCCTCTACAGCAGCGCCCTGCAAGCGACGATCCTGGTGTTCGCGGCGGTGCTCTGCATGACGGCCGGCTTCCTCGCCGAGCGCTACGGCAAGAAGCGGCTGATCATGGCCGCCTGCCTGATCGGTGCGGTCGGGTCGACCCTGCTGATCTTCGCGCCCAGCCTGCCGTGGATCCTCGGCTTCGGGCTGATCGTTGGCATCTCCCTCGGCACCTTCCTCTCGGTCGACTGGGCGTTCATGACCGACCTGATCCCCAAGGCCGAGGCCGGTCGCTACATGGGCGTATCGAACATTGCGACCGCCAGCGCGGGGTTGATTGCGCGGCCGCTCCTCGGTCCGATCATCGACGCCTTCAACAACAACCGCACCAGCGCGGTCGGCTACCGGGTGATGTTCGGGATCGTCACGGGCTTCTTCTTGATCGCCCTGCTTACCCTGCAGCCGGTCCGCGAGATCAAGGTCGAGTAGCGCCTCCGGACGGGGGGACCGAGCAGCCGGGTGTCTGTCCCGCCGAGGCGCTGCACACCAGATGGGGCAGCAGCCAGAGTCCGGCGAGTACCAGCAGGGTCGCGATCACGGTCGCCAGGAAGCCGATCCACAGCCTCCGCCGGCTCGCTGGCTTGGAGCCGCCGAGATAGGCTGGCCCACCGGGCATCTCAGTCGATCGCGGGAAGACTGATGGCGACTTCTGTCCCCCGGCCTTCGGCGCTCGTCACCGCGATGTCGCCCTTGTGCGCATCGACGATCCACTTAGCGATCGCGAGTCCGAGGCCACTGCCGCCGTTCTCGCGGGTGCGCGCCTTGTCGGCACGGTAGAAGCGCTCGAAAATGTGCGGCAGATCGCCGGTCGGGATCCCCTCCCCGGTGTCGGTCACGGTGACCTGCGCGCGGCCGTTCTGGCGGGCGACCCCCACCGATACCTGGCCGCCGGAAGGCGTATGCAGGAGCGCGTTGTCGATCAGGATCAGCAGCAACTGGCGGACGCGGACCGGGTCGGCGTCCACGCGCACCCCGCCGTTCAGGTCCGGGCGAAGCTGCACCCCGCGTTCATCGGCCAGCGGCGTGGCCTGCGTGATCAGTCCTTCGACGACCTCGTTGAGCTCGATCGGCTTGGGATCGAGGCGAAGCTGCCTGGCATCGGCCAGGGCGAGCGTCGTCAGATCGCCAACGATGCGATTGAGCTGTTCAACTTCCTCGACGATGCTTTGCGCGTACGTACGCGTCTGGCCGGTCGAGCGCCGCAGCCACGCCTCCACGTTGGTCCGGATCAGGGTCAGTGGGGTGCGGAGCTCATGCGACGCATCGGCAACGAACTCGCGCTGGCGCTGGAACGCGCGGCTGATCGGCCGCAGCGAGCGGGTCGCCATCAGCAGCGAGGCAAGCGCGCCCAGCAAGATCGCGATTCCAGAAGCCAGCACCAACTGCCGCACCAGGCCCGACAACGCGTCGCCGACCCACGAGATGGGCTGCGCCACCTGCATCACACCCACGACCTTTTTCGACTTCGGGTTGAGGACGGCGCTGGTGTGCACCATATAGAGATCGGCGCCGTTCCAGACTCGCGTGTCCACGGATTGGCCGGCCCTGGCGCCGAGGATCGGGCCAGCCAGGCTCGGGCTGTTGAAGAGCTTTTTGAGCGCGGGCTGCGGCTGGGTGACCTCCTGGCCCTTATTGTCCAGCACGCGAACGAAGGTGTCGGCCACGCTGGGGTCGAGCAGCCCCTGCGCATTGACCGAGACCGTATCCGTCGCCACCACCTCTTTGGCGGCCTGGCTGACCGCATGCCTCAAGTCGTTGTCGGCCTTCGCCTGCAGCGACTGCGAGACGGTGACGTAAACGATGAGGTCGAAGAATCCCAGGATCAGGACGAGCAACACGAAGTACTGCGCAGCGAGGCGCACCAGCGCGCCCCGGAACATCATCCCGACAGCCGGTACCCGACCCCATACACCGTCTGGATGAGCTTCGGGGAGCGGCCCTCGTCGATCTTGTCGCGCAGGTAGGAGATGTAAACGGCGACTCGGTTGGTGGTGCCTTCGAAGTTGTAATCCCAGACGCGCTCCGCGATCTGCGCTTGCGTCAAGACCTGGTTGGGATGCCGCATCAGGAACTCCAGGAGGGCGAACTCTCGCGCGGTCAGTTCGATCGGGGTCTCACCACGCCGGACCTGGTGCGTCTTCAAGTCGAGGATCAGATCGGCGACCTGCAACCGGTTGGCATGACCATTCTTTTGTTCGCGCCGCATCAAGGCTCGCAGGCGGGCCAGCAGCTCCTCGAACGCGAAGGGCTTCGGCAGGTAGTCATCGGCGCCCGCGTCCAGCCCCGCGACCCGGTCGTGGATCTGGCTGCGCGCGGTCAGCATGATCACCGGCGTCTGGATCCGATTCTGGCGTAGCCAGCGGCAGACTTCCATGCCGTCCTTCTTGGGAATCATGAGGTCCAGGATGATGGCGTCATAGCGTGCCGTCTCGGCGAGCTCCTGGGCTCGCTCGCCGTCCGACGCGATGTCGACAGCGTAGCGTTCATCCTCCAGGAGCTGCTTGAGCAGCGTCGAGAGCTTCCGCTCGTCCTCGACGAGGAGGAGGTTCATGGACTTTACCGCCCCCAGTCTAGCGGTTCGGCCGACTCCCTTTGGTCACGGCCGAAAGTCGAGTCAGATCGCGATGGCGGAAACGGCCGAGCCGTGCTGGGCGGCCAGCTCGGGCCCGGCGAGAAGGTGGTTGCCCGAGATCCGTGAGCCGCTATCCAGGAACTTCCCCAGGCTGGCCCGGGCGCGACGCACGTTCCAACCGAGGATGTCGCAGTACTCAACAAAGGTCTGGCCGGCAAAGAACCCTTGGGCTTCCGTCTGGTAGGCCTCGACGCTGAGATCCGCGACCGCCTGCCAGATAACTCGGGTCAAAAGCGACTGGACCGCTTCCAGCGGGATATCCGGTTCCGTAGCGCCTTTTCTCATTCCCTTCCTCCGCGGCGAACGCCTCGGCACGGTCGCTTTGCCGTGCAATTTGAATGATAGTTTCGCTAATTTAACAAGTGTTAACGATAATGTCAACCGCGACGCGATTCAGGACGGCGGGGGCCCGCGGTTGGATGCACCAGCACGCCGGCGGCGCGCAGGTCGGCACCCAGCGGCGTCAGACGGCGAGCCGTGGCCGCCGGCACCAGGGTGACGTGGGGGATCCGCTCCAGGTGCTCGGTGATCGGCCACAGGTCCTCCGCGCTGGTCATCCACCGCAGCGCGTCAAAGCGGGCCAGGTTAACCGGTCGGCCATGCCCGCGCAGCGTGCGCTCCCCCGCCAGGTTGAAATACTGCTCGAAGTAGGACATCGCCAGCTCGCGCAGGGTTCGGTAGACCGGCTCACGAAAGCGCAGGCCCGTGAATTTGCTGGTCGCGATCGCCCCCCAGAGAGCGCGCCACCGAAAGACCGCGATGACGTGATCCTCGTCGTGGGTCGCTGTGAGGTCCATGATCAGTGGCGGTTGGCCCTGGACGCGCAGCGCCGCGGCGGCCAGCACCGCGCCTTCGATGCAGTTAGCGGTGCGGTCTGCCAGCACCCGCCGGGGCGACCGGAAGGTCTCCCCGTCCGCTTCAGTGTTGTAGCGAATCTCGTCCAGGAAGCGCTGGACCTTTGCCGGCGTATCCAGGCGGCGGCGAAAGACCGCCAGCTCCGCCGCCGTCAGCTCAGCGAGCGCGCGGGCCATGGGGTATGTGGGGGTCGCGGGGATCTTCCCGCGGGGCGTTCGGGGGGTCGCGGGGTTCTCCCCGCGTGTAATCTGTAGTTCGACGCGGCTGTGGTGAAATCGGTAAACACGCCAGGTTCAGGGCCTGGTGAGCGCAAGCTCTTGAAGGTTCAAGTCCTTTCAGCCGCACCACTCCCAAATTACCGTCCAACTTCGTAGTACCAGTCGCTGATGTAGGCGTATCGCTCCTCGGGCTCGACCGCCGAGTCAATGCGGACACCGTGGAACCGGCGGCTGATCGCGATCACGTAGCGCGGGCTGTAGAGAAAGATGGCGGGGATTTCCTTGGCGAAGTCCTCCTGGAATGTCATATAGGCCTTCGCCCGCGCCGTAAGGTCGAGCGTGTTGCGACCCGCTTCGAGATCGCTGTCGATGAACACATCCTTCTTCATGCCGGAGAAGTTGAATCCTCCCGGGTGCGACTGTGAGGAATGCCAGAAGGTGTAGACGTCGGGATCCGGGCCGTTGTCGAAAGCGGTGAGCGTCATGTCAAAGGTGCGGGGGTTGAGGTAATCGTGAATCAGCGACGCGGTCGTCACCGACCGGACCTCGGCGATGATGCCGACCTGGGCCAGCTGGTCCGCGATTTTGGCGGCGACGCGCTCGTAGGGCGGCACGTCGCTCGATACGGTGAGGCCGAAGCTCAGGGTCACGGTGCCTTTCGTACGGATGCCGTTGACGAGCGCCCAGCCCGCGTCGTCGAGCAGCTTGCCGGCGGCCGTGGGGTCGTATCCCGGCTGCTGGGCGGCGCTGTCGTAGGCCCAGGCGATCGAGCGAGGGATCGGCCCATCATCCGGCACCGCCTGACCGCCGAGCACGTCGCGAATGATGGCCGTTGAGTCGATCGCTTTCGCGATCGCCTGGCGAACCTTGACGTCCTGGAAGTAGGGCTCGTCGCTCTTCAGATTCAACAGCAACTCCGCATATTGATAGGTCGAAGCCGTCAGCACGCTGACCTGGCGATTGGCTTGCTCCTGGGCGGCGCCGGAAGGCGTGAGATTCGCGAGCCCGTCGATCTGCCCGCGGTCAAGCGCGTCGAGAGCGGCCGATTGCGAGGGAAAACTGCGGATCGTCATGGTGTCGAGCCAGGGCCTTCGCCAGGCGAATGGGTTGCGTTCGAGCTGGATCCGATCCCCAAGGTTGGCCACCAGCCGGAAGGGACCGGTGCCGACCGGGTTGAGGTTGGGAGAGGCCGAGGCGAGCTCCGCCATCGGCTTGCCCGCCAGGAGGTGTCCCGGCAAGATGGCAAGCAACTCCAAGTTGGCCAGGAATCCGGCGTTGTGGCCGGGCAGGGCGAAGCGAACCTGATTCGGATCGACCGCGGTCGCAATGATGTCCTTCCAGCTTTGGTTGAGGACCGTCCCAGGGAACTGGGGGTCCTGAACCGTGCGAACGGTAAACACGATGTCATCAGCGGTGACCGGGGTCCCATCCGACCAGCGGGCGTTGGGCCGGATGGTGAACGCGTAGGTGCGCCCGTCGGGGCTGACCTCCCACTGCGAGGCGAGCCGGCCCTGGACGGTACCGCTCGGCAACACCCGGACGAGCGGCTCGAAGAGCAGCGCATCCAGGTCGTTCGAGCCCGCCGTCGCCGCCCCGAACAGCGGGTTGAGTGAGCCGAGCTGGCCAACCACGCCTTCGACGAAGGTGCCGCCGCTTCGCGGAGCCGGAGGCGCCAGGATCACGCTGCGAAACACGAGCGCGAGGACCGTCAGCAGCACGAGGAGCGGCACGCCCACCGCGACGGCGAGCAGCCCGCGCCGGATCAAACTCTGATATAGACGACGGATACCACCACGAAAAGGACGACCAGTCCGATCGTGGCATAGAAGAGGTTCTTCTCCAGCCCGCGCTTGGTGCGGTAGCCGCCGCCTGAGTCGCCGCCGCCGCCGATCGTGCCACCGAGTCCACTCGCCTTGGGCGTCTGCAGTAGCACGCCCAGCATGACGAGCAACGCGAGCGCAAGTTCGACGACACCGAGAAAGGCTTTCATCCTATTTAGGGCGGCTGAATTATAGCGCCAATTCCCCGCGCGACCGGGCGGACCGCCTGCTGGTTGTGGCGTTGACATATACACAAATTCGTAGTAGTATGCGGGCGTGTACGGCCCGGTCCACCGCCTCCGGTTGCCCCTCCTCCTCCTGGCGCTGCTGGCCGCCTCCTGTGCCCCGGGCCGTACCCCTTCCACCATCGGTCTGGGGGTACCGGCCATGCCAGCCATGCAGCCGGAGCCGATCATCACCGGTCCCGACCAACTGGCGCCGCTGCCGGATGGGCCGACCGCGTTTTCGGCGATCGTCGCCGAGCTGCGCCACGCCAGGCATTCGGTCGACCTCGAGCTCTACGAGTTTCAGCGGCCCGACCTGGCCTCGCTCCTGCTCGATGCGCACGACCGGGGCGTGACAGTCACCGCCATCGAGGACCCCTCCGAGCGCAGCAGCCGGCCCATCTGGGCCGAGCTCCAGCAGGGCGGCATCCGCGTCGTGGCGTTTCCGGTAGAGCGGTTGACGATCGATCACGTGAAGCTCCTGATCGTCGACGGCGTCGAGGCGATCGTTGGCGGCATCAACTGGGGTACGCATTCGGCCCAGAACCACGACTTCGATGTGCTGGCGGAGGGGCCGGTCGTCGACAATCTCGAACGGGTCTTCCGCCAGGATCTCGCCCTCGCCGGCGACGCCGCCGTGCTCCCCGCGCCGGCGCCCGACCGGCAGGTCCAGGTGCTGGTCACCCACCCGGGCGAAGGCATCCGGTCCGCGGCGCTGGCCGCCATCGGTGCCGCGCAGCACTCGATTGACATCGAAATGTTCGTGCTCAGCGATCGCCTCGTGCTCGACGCGCTGGCGTCCGCGGCCCGCCGCGGCGCTCGCGTTCGCGCGGTTCTCGACCCGACGCAGCCACAGAACGGCGCCACCATGGCGGAACTCAAGGCGGCGGGTGCCCTGGTACGCGTATACGCTCAAGCGGGCGACGAGCTCCTGCATGCCAAACTGGGGATCTTCGACCGCCAGACGGTCCTCTTTGGGAGCTGCAACTGGTCGCGCTCCGGATTTACGCGCAACCATGAGCTCGACCTGCTGGTGCGCGACGCGACCCTGGCGCGCGTCTTTCTCAGCCGGCTCGAGCAGGACTGGGCGACGTCAGCGCCGTGAGGTCATCGCCTGTCATCTCGGCCGACGGGGCCAGACCCGCCACGCGCAGCAACGTGGGCGCGACATCACCCAGCTTGCCGCCGTCCCGGAGCGCTGTGACGCCATCTGCCCCGGCCAGGATGAACGGGACCGGGCTCGTCGTGTGGGCGGTCAGGGGCGCACCGCTTGGGTCAAGCTTCAGTTCGGCGTTGCCGTGATCGGCCGTGATCGCCAGGATGCCATGAGCTGGAAGCACGGCGTCCGCGATCCGGCCGAGCATGGCATCGACGACCTCGACCGCCGTGACCGTCGCGGGGAAGACCCCGGTGTGTCCGACCATGTCCGGGTTTGCGAAGTTCACGACGATGAAGCGATAGCGGCCACTGCGCAAGCGATCGAGCAGCTCATCGGTGAGGGGCAGGGCGCTCATCTCGGGATGCGTGTCGTAGGTCGGCACCCGGGGCGAAGGCACCAGGAGGCGGTCCTCGCCGGGGAACGGCGCCTCGCGCCCGCCGTTGAGGAAATAGGTCACGTGCGCATACTTCTCCGTCTCCGCCGTATGGAACTGTCGCCAGCCGGCATTGGCTACGACCTCGGCCAGCACTCCGGGCAGGGGCTCATCGGGAAAGGCGACCGCCGCCGGCAGGCCTTTCTCGTACTCGGTGAAGGTCACGAAATACGCGAGCCTGGGCCGGTGCCGGCGCTCGAAGTGGTCCCAGGTCTCATCCACGATGGCGTGGCTCAACTGACGAGCCCGGTCGGGCCGAAAGTTGAAGAAAATCACGCTGTCGCCATCGACGATTGGCGGGGGTGACTGACCGGCGGGCACGATGCGGGTCGGCACCAGGAATTCGTCGGTCAGTCCGTCCTGGTAGCTGTGTTCGATGAAGGCCACCGGGTCGGGTGCCGTCGGTCCGCTGGCCTCGACCACGGTTCGGTAGGCGCGCTCGGTGCGGTCCCAACGTTTGTCGCGGTCCATCGCGTAGTACCGGCCGCTGATCGAAGCGATCTGTCCGGAGCCGACCTCGCGGATGCGTTCGACCAGCTCGCTCACATAGCCGGCGGCGCTCGTCGGCGGTTCGTCGCGTCCGTCGGTGAAGGCATGGACAAAGACGCGCGGCACCCCCAGCGAATGCGCCATCTCGAGCAGCGCATACAGGTGTCGCGTGGAGCTGTGCACGCCGCCCGGGGAGACCAGCCCCATCAAGTGGAGCGCGGGCCCCGCCGCGGCCGATCGCATGGCGGCGCTCAGCACCGGGTTGCTGAAGAAGCTCCGGTCCTCGATGGCCCGGTTGATCCGGGTCAGGTCCTGGTAGACGATGCGGCCGGCGCCGATGTTGAGGTGCCCGACCTCGGAGTTGCCCTGCTGGCCCTTCGGCAAGCCGACCGGTTCTCCGGCGGCGGCCAGCGTCGCATGCGGCCAGTGCTGCCAGAGCGCGTCCCAGTTCGGTGTCTTCGCCGCCGCGATGGCGTTCCCCCTGGGGTCGGGACGGTATCCCCAGCCGTCGATGATCACCAGCACGAGGGGGCGGGCCGGTGCCCCGTTCACGCTCGCGCCGACTGGACGACCTCGGCGGTGGCCTGGACGATCGCGGTGAAGTCCACGGCCTTCAAGCTGGCGCCGCCAACCAGCGCCCCATCGATCTCCGGCTGTTCCATCAGGCTGCGCGCATTTGCCGCGTTCACGCTGCCCCCGTAGAGCACGCGAATCTCGGACGCGAGCTGGCCGAACTTCCCCCGGAGCAGTGTGCGGATCAGGCCCATCGTCTCGTTGGCGTATTCGGGGGTGGCGGCGCGCCCGGTCCCGATGGCCCAAACCGGCTCGTACGCAATCGTCAAATCGGTGGCGCCCATGACGTCGATGCCATAGAGCGCGGCGTTGAGCTGGCGCGTGATGACCTCCTCGGTCCGGGCAAGATCGTGCTCTTCGAGTGTCTCGCCAAGCGCCAGGATGACGTTCAGCTTGTTGCGAAACGCCGCCTGCACCTTGCGGTTGAGCTGTTCGTCCGTCTCATTGAACAGTTGGCGCCGCTCGGAGTGTCCGATCAGCAGGTAGTGGCACCAACCGGCCAGCATCTTGGGCGAAATCTCGCCGGTGAAGGGGCCCTGGTCTTCCCACGAGGCGTTCTGCGCGCCTACCTCGATCGGACAACCGCGAAGCGCGTTCGCGATCTCCCAGAGCATCACCGCCGGGGGCAGGATTACGAGGTCCACGACGTTGGCATACGTCTCCAGAGCGTGCCGCAGTCGCAGCGCGTACTCCAGGCCCTCGGGGACGGTGAAATGCATCTTCCAGTTGCCGGCGATCAGCGGCCTACGCATGATTTTTGTCACGCAGCACGGCGATCCCGGGGAGAAGCTTGCCTTCGAGGAACTCCAGGGTCGCCCCGCCACCGGTCGACACAAACGACATGCGATCGGCCAGGTGCTGTTTCTGCAAGGCGGCCACCAGGTCGCCGCCGCCGATAATCGTTTCCGCGTCGCTTCCGGCAAGCCCTTCGGCCAGCGCGTCGGTTCCTCGGTCGAAGGGTGGGACCTCGTACACCCCGAGCGGACCGTTCCAGACGACCGCCTGCGCGCCGTCGCAGGTTTGCAGGAAACGCTCGACCGTCATCGGGCCCACGTCCAGGACCTTCATGTCAGCCGGAACGGCGTCGATGGCCACGGTTTCGACCTTCACGTCCGTCCTGGCATCAATCGCGACTACGGCGTCCAGCGGCAACACCAGGCCGGGCGACGCAAGCAGCGAACGGGCGACGTCCAGCTGGTCTTCCTCGACCAGCGAGCGGCCCATCTCGAGCCCTTTGGCCTTCAAGAACGTGCAGGCCATGGCGCCGCCAATGCACAGGCGATCGACCTGCTTCAGCAGGCTTCGTACCACCCCGATCTTGGTCGAGATCTTCGAGCCGCCGATGATGGCAACCAGCGGATGCGGCGGGTCGACCATGATCCGGCCGAGCGTCTTGATCTCGCGCTCCATCAACAGACCCGCAACCGCCGGCAGGTGTTGCGCGATCCCAACGGTGGACGCGTGGGCACGATGCGCGGCACCGAACGCGTCGTCGACGTAGAGGTCGCCAAGGGCGGCGAGCTGCTTGGCGAAGACCGGGTCATTTTTCGTTTCGCCCGGATGGAAGCGGACGTTCTCCAGCATCACGATATCGCCGTCCTGCATGGCCCTGACGGCGGCCTCGACCGTAGGTCCGATGGAGTCATCGAGATGACGGACCGGGCGCTGCAATAGCTGACTCAAGCGCTCGGCCAGCGGCCCGGTCCGATACGCCTCGTCGACCTGGCCGTCCGGACGGCCCAGGTGCGTCATCAAGATGACCCGGGCATTGCGCTCGACCAGGTCCGTGATGGTCGGAATTGCCGCGCGGATCCGGCTGTCATCGACGATCCGGCCCGCCTCCATCGGCACGTTGAAGTCGACCCGCACGAGGACGCGCTTGCCGGCGACGTCGACATCGCGGATGGTGGCTTTGTGCAGCGCGCCGCCGATCGTCTGTCCCGGTTGGGGTTGCGGGTTCTCCCGCATCTCCGTAGTCAGTTCAGCCGGTCGCCCATAAACACGGTGAGGTCGACGACCCGACACGAATATCCCCACTCGTTGTCGTACCAGGCAAACACCTTGCCATGACGGTCACCGACCACCATCGTGAGCGGCGCATCGACGATCGATGAGTAGGGATTGCCCTTGAAGTCGGTCGAGACGAGTTCGTCCTCAGTAACGGCCAGGATTCCCTTGAGGTCGCTGGCGGCTGCTTCCCGGAGCGCCTCGTTGATGGTCACCGCTGAGACAGCATCCCGGGTCATCACCGCGAGGTCGACCAGCGAGACATCCGGCGTGGGAACCCGAAGGGAGATCCCATGGAACTTTCCCTTCAGCTCCGGCATCACGAGCGCCATCGCCGTCGCTGCACCTGTGCTGGTTGGGATCAGCGACAGGGCCGCGGCGCGAGCACGGCGAAGGTCCTTGTGTGGCGCATCGAGCAGTCGCTGATCGCTCGTGTACGAGTGGATCGTGGTCATCAGCCCGGCTTCGATGCCGAAACTGTCGTGGATGACCTTCGCCACTGGGGCCAGGCAGTTGGTCGTGCACGAGGCATTGCTGACGACGTGATGCTGACGTGGGTCATATCGTTCGCCATTGACGCCCAGCACGATCGTAATGTCCTCGTTCTTTGCCGGGGCCGAGATGATCACTTTTTTCGCTCCACCCTTGTCGATGTGGACCTTGGCCTTGGTGGCATCGGTGAAGAGGCCCGTCGATTCAATGACGATGTCGATGCCCATGTCCTTCCAGGGCAGGTTGCCTGGATCCCTCTCGGCAAAAACCTTGACGCGGGTGCCGTCGACGTTGAGCGCGTCGCCGTCGGCGCGGACGTCGCCGGCGTAGGTGCCGAGGATCGAGTCGTACTTCAGGAGGTGCGCGAGCGTGGGCGGATCCGTAATGTCGTTGACGGCGACAATCTCCAGGTCACGCCGGCCCTGGGCGGCCCGATAAACATTGCGCCCGATGCGGCCAAACCCATTGATGCCAACCTTTACCGGCATGACGCCTCTCCTCGCTGTTGTCAGGCTTGCGGGATTTCCCGCATCTCGTCTTTGTTGTCAGGGTTGCGGGATTTCCCGCATGTCAACCTATTAGACCATTTCGATTCGCCTGGACCACCAGACGCCGCAGCCGATTCGCGACCGCGGACTTGCTGACCTGCGCCAACTCGGCGAGCTCTTTTAGTCCGGCTCGAGGATGCGCCCAGCGAAGCTCGGC
>Ga0207684_10001142_pt1 | contig 29651 bp, 34 predicted proteins | sample KBSK5501metaG_FD_184342 | JGI IMG/M metagenome (GOLD analysis project Ga0207684, IMG submission 184342) | Corn, switchgrass and miscanthus rhizosphere microbial communities from Kellogg Biological Station, Michigan, USA - KBS K5-50-1 metaG... | ecosystem: Host-associated > Plants > Roots >...
CGTGCAACGGCTGCGAGCTGGAGATCGGCGGCCTCACCGGCCCGCACTACGACCTCGAGCGATTCGGTGTGCACTTCGTGGCGTCCCCACGCCACGCGGACTGCCTCTTGGTGACGGGTCCGGTGACCCGCAACATGGCCGAGGCGCTGCGGCGTACGTGGCAGGCCACGCCGGATCCGAAATTCGTCGTCGCCGCCGGCGACTGCGCAAGCGACGGCGGCATCTTTCGCGGCTCCTACGCCGTCGTCGGCGGCGTGCACGAGGTCGTCCCCGTCCACGCGCTGATCGCCGGCTGCCCTCCCTCGCCCGCGGCGCTGCTCGCCGGTCTGCTCGACGCGCTGGGACGCCCGCGCTGATGGGCGCGCTCGTGTACGCGCTCACCGCGCTCCTGGGCGCGGGGGCGGCGGCCGCGGGCGTCGCGGGCATGCTGGGCGCCCGGTGGGCGCTGCGAATCGACTGGCTCGTCCCCCTCGGCGGCCTCGAGCTTCAGATGGACGCGCTCGCGGGACTGTTCGTTGCGCTGGTCGGCGCCGGCGCCGTCCCCGCCTCGCTGTACGCCATCGGGTATGCGGGGCGCGAGCGGCGCGGCGCGCTCGCCTACGCGGTGTTCGTCGCCGCGATGCTCGTCGTTCCCCTCGCCGCCAACGTGATGACCTTCGTGCTGGCGTGGGAGCTCATGTCGCTCGCCTCCTACGTCCTCGTGCTCGACGGGGCTCGTGCCGGCCGCGAGGCCGCGGCGTCCGCGTACGCCGGCTGGGTCTATGCGCTGATGACGCACGCCGGCCTCGCGTGCCTGCTCGCCGGCATGCTGCTGCTGACGGCGTGGACCGGCAGCCCGCGGTTCGCCGACTGGACGGCGGCCGCGCCCACTTTCGGCGTCGGTGCTCGCTCGCTCGTCTGGGCGCTGCTCGCGCTCGGCTTCGCGGCCAAGGCCGGCGGCGTGCCGCTACACGTCTGGCTGCCACTCGCGCATCCCGCGGCGCCGAGCCACGTCTCGGCACTCATGTCGGGCGTCATGATCAAGCTCGGTGTGTACGGGTTGTTGCGCGCAAGCCTCGCGTGGCTGGCTCCGGCGGTGCCATGGTGGGGCGCCGCGCTGTTGCTGGTCGGCGCGGTGTCCGCGGTCGTCGGCGTCCTCTACGCCATTGTCGACCGCGATCTCAAGCGCCTCCTCGCGTTCTCGTCGATCGACAACGTCGGCATCGTGCTCGTGGGCACCGGCGCGGCGCTGACGTTCGCGGCGGCCGACCTCCCGGGCCTCGCCCTGCTCGCGCTCGCCGCCGCGCTCTATCACATCGTCAACCACGCGGCGTTCAAGAGCCTCTTGTTCATGGCGGCGGGCAGTGTGCTGCACGGCACGGGCACGCGCGACATGGAGGCGCTCGGCGGGCTCATCAAGCGCCAGCCGTGGACGGCGGCCTGCTTTCTCGTGGGCGCCGTGGCCATCGCGGGGCTGCCGCCGCTCAACGGCTTCGTGAGCGAGTGGCTCACGTTCCAGGCGCTCTTGCAGAACGTGCTCATCCCTCAGCCGGCGAGCAACCTCGTGTTCGCGCTCGGCATCGCGGGCCTGGCGCTGGCCGCCGGCCTCGCCGTCGCGTGCTTCGTGAAGGCGTTCGGCATCACGTTCCTCGCCCTGCCGCGTAGCGAGACCGCCGCGTCGGCGCATGAGGCGCCCGTCATCATGCGCGTGGCGATGGTGGCCACCGCCGCCGCCTGCGCCGCGCTCGCGCTCGGCGCGTCGTGGGTCGTGCCGGCGCTGGCGGCCGTCGCCGCCACGCTGATCCCTGGGCCGCCGCCCGTCACCGTCGGGGCATGGCGCACGCTCGAGGTCTCGGGGGACTTCGCGACGCTGTCGGTGCCGGCCGTCACGCTGGCGCTGGGGGCCGGGATCCTGCTCCCCTTCGTGGCCCTCGTCGCCCTCCGCGCGCGGCCGCGTCCGCGGCGGTATGAGACGTGGAGCTGCGGACGCCTGCTGCAGACGGCGCGCATGGAGTACACGGCGATCGCGTTCGCGGATCCGTTCACGCGGGTCTTCGACTTCTTTTACCGCCCGGTGAAGCGGCTCGACATCGACATGCATCCGGAGTCTCGATTTTTCGTGCGCCGCATCCGTTACGAGAACCCCACGCGCTTCATCGTGGACGACTGGCTCTATGCGCCGCTGGGGCGCGCGCTGCGCGCCGTCGCGCGCCGCACCGCTATCGTGCAATCGGGGAGCCCGAACCTCTACGTCGCCTACGTGCTCGCGGCGCTCCTCGTGCTCCTGCTGGTGGCGTGATGGACGTGGTGCTGCTCGCCGTGCTGCAGGCCGCGGTGGTCGCGCTCGGCGCGCCGCTGATGGTCGGCACGCTGCGCACGCTGAAGGCACGGCTGGTCGGGCGCCGCGGACCGGTGCCGTGGCAGCCCTTCCTCGATCTCCGCAAGCTGCTCGCCAAGACCCCGGTGGTCTCCGACACGACGTCGTGGATTTTCCGCGCGACGCCGTACGTGCTGGCGGGCGCCATGCTCGTGGCGGCGCTGGCCACACCGCTGCTCACGTCTCGGCCACCGCTCGCGTTCGCGGGAATTATTCTGCTGATGTCGCTGTTCCTGCTCGGCACGTTCTTTCTGGCGCTGGCCGGGCTGGATGCCGGCAGCGCGTTCGGCGGCATGGGAAGCAGCCGCGAGGTGGCGGTGGCCGCGCTCGCCGAACCGACGGTGATGCTCGCCGTCTTCGCGCTGGCGCTGCGCGCGAACACCACCAACCTCGGCGGCATCGTCGAACGCGTCTCGGCCGAGCCGCAGCTCGCGATCAATCCCGCGCACCTGCTCGCCTTCGTGGCGTTCTTCATCGTCATGCTCGCCGAGACGGGGCGCCTGCCCGTCGACAATCCCGCCACTCACCTCGAGCTGACGATGATCCACGAGGCCATGGTCCTGGAGTACTCCGGACGCCACCTGGCGCTGGTCGAATGGGCCTCGGCGATGAAGCTGCTCGTCTTCCTCTCGCTGCTCGCGAACTTGTTCTTTCCGTGGGGGGTGCCGGCCGGTATCACGCCGCTCGCGATGCTGGGTGGGCTTCTCGCGCTCGGCGCCAAGCTCGTCGTGCTCGCGGGCGCGCTCGCGCTGCTGGAGACGGCGATCGCCAAGCTGCGCCTGTTCCGGGTGCCCGAGTTGCTCGCGGGCTCGTTTGCGCTGGGCGTCCTCTCGGTGAGCGCGGTGTTCCTGCTGCGATGATGGCGACGATCACGAATCTGCTCGCGTTCCTCGCCCTCGGCGTGACCCTGCTCCTCGTGTGGCGGCAGTCGTGGCGCGGGCGCGTGCGGCTGTTCGTCGTGCAGTCGCTGCTGCTGGGCGCGCTCGCCGCGGCGATCGGAGCGCTGGCCAGCCGACCGTCGCTCCTGCTCGTCGCCGCGATCTTCCTCGTGATGAAGACGTGGCTGATTCCGCGCGTGCTCAGGCGGATGGCGGCCGGCGCGCCGCTGCGGCCCGTCCGGCCGGGCCGCTCGGCCGGCATCCCGCTGCTCGTCGCGGGCGCGCTCGTCGTGGTCGCCTACGTCATCATGCTGCCGGTGAGCGACCTCGCCTCGAGCGCCTTACCGACGCGCGGGGCCATCCCGCTCGCCTTCGCAATGGCGCTGATCGGCTTGTTCGTCTGCGTTACCGGTCGCGACGCCCTCGGTCAGGTCACCGGCTTCCTCGTCTTCGAGAACGCCATCTTCGCGCTCGGGGTGGTGACCACCTACGGCATGCCCGGTCTCATCGAGGCGGGCGTCTTCCTCGAGGTCCTCGTGGTCGTGCTGCTCATGGAGGGCGTCGTCGTCCAGATGCGTCGCGAGCACGATTCGCTCGACGTCGATCGGCTCCAGGAATTGCGCGGATGATCGTGCTGCTGCTCGCTGTCCCGCTGTCGGCCGCCGCGTTGCTCGCGCTGGCGCCCGCGCGCGCGGCCATCGTCGTCCACGCCCTGGCGACCCTGGTCACGCTCGCGGCCGGGCTGACGCTCGGCGTGGGCGCCGTGAGCGGCCTCACGGCCGTCGCGTTCGACGGCGTGCTGCGCGTCGACGCGCTCTCCGGCTGGATGATCGCGGTCATCGTCGTCGTGGCCGGGCTCGCGGCCGCGGAGGCGCCGCGGTACGTTGGCGAGGGTTCGCCCCGCGTCTTCTATCCGCTGTTCCATCTGATGGTGTTCACGATGCTGCTCGCCGTCTCCACGGATGACGTCGGCGTGATGTGGGTGGCCGTCGAAGGCACCACCCTGGCGTCCGTCTTCCTCGTGAACTTCGAGCGCACTCGCGCGTCGCTCGAGGCCGCCTACAAATACCTGCTCATCTGCTCGGTCGGGATCGCCATCGCGTTCGTCGGCACCGTGCTCGTCTACTACGCGGAAGCCGTCCGCCAGCAGGGCGTCATCGAGCACGCGCCGCACGCGCTGCGCTGGACCGCGCTCCTCGTGCTTGCGCCCGCCCTCTCACCGCGCGTGCTGCAACTGGCGTTCGTCTTTCTCGTGGTGGGATACGGTACGAAGGCGGGCCTGGCGCCAATGCACACATGGCTGCCCGATGCCCACAGCGAGGCGCCCGCCCCGGTGAGCGCCCTCATGTCCGGGGTGCTCCTGAGCGTGGGCGCCTACGCGATCCTGCGCTTCAAGCCCATCGTGGACGCCGCGGCCGGCCCGGGCTTCGCGCGGCGCATCCTCGTCGCGCTCGGACTGCTCTCCCTCGCCGTCGCCGCGACGTTCCTGTGGAATCCGCGCAATTTCAAGCGCATGCTCGCGTATTCGAGCGTCGAGCACATCGGGCTCGTGAGCCTGGGCCTCGGCTTCGGCGGCGGGCTCGGAGTGTCGGGCGCGCTGCTGCACGTGGCCAACCACGGCCTGGCGAAATCGGTGGTGTTCCTGCTCGCCGGGCGTATTCGCGCGGCCTACGGCACGGTCGAGCTGGCCGGGGTGCGCGGACTGCTGCGTGGATTGCCCGTGACCGGCCGCGGTTTCGCGCTCGCGGTGGTGGCGCTCATGGGTTTGCCGCCATTCGGACTCTTCACGAGCGAGGTCATGATCTTCGCTGCGGGATTCCGCGAGGGCCACGCGTGGGCGGCGGCCACCGCGCTCGTGCTGCTCGTCGTCGCCTTCGGCGGTTTGCTGCGCGCCACGCACGCCATGCTGTTCGGTCCCGCCCCCGCCATGAGTCATGCCGCCGGCGGCTGGATCACCACGCTCCCGATGGCGGTGGCCCTCGCGGTGCTCATCGTGACCGGCCTGGCGTGGCCGCCGGGTCTCGGCGCGGCGCTGGACCTGGCGGCGCGAGCGGTCGTTCGGTGACCGCCGGCGTGACGCTCGATGCGGTCGCGTGCGCCGCTCGCGACGGCGGCGCCGACGCGGTGAGCGCCGATGCGGCTCGGGGCGCGATCGACTGCCACCTGTCGGCCTCGGCGCTCCTGGCGTTCGCCGATCGGCTCTCCGCGCTGGGGCTGCAGACGCAGTGGATCGCCGCCGCCGACACGCGCGCGACGCGCAGCCGCTTGACCCTGGCCTATCATTTCGCGCCGCCCAACTACCGGCCCGCCGTCACGGCGCGGGTCGGCGTCGCCACCGCGTTTCCGTCGCTGGCCACACGCTCGTTCGCCGCCAGCCGGTTCGAACGCGAGATCCAGGATCTTTTCGGGCTCGTGCCGACGGATCATCCGGATCCGCGTCGGTTGGCGCTCCATCAGTTCTGGCCCGACGGCTATCATCCGCTTCGCCGTGACGCCGTGCCGCGCGCTGACGTCGTGGATGACGGCCGGCCGTTCCCCTTCCGGAGGGTCGAGGGTCCGGGCGTCTTCGAAATCACCGTGGGACCCGTGCACGCCGGCATCATCGAGCCCGGACACTTCCGCTTCTCCGTCCAGGGCGAGACCATCGTCAACCTCGAGACACGCCTGGGGTTCGTGCACAAGGGCACCGAGAAGCTATTCGAAACCCTGCCGCTCGCGCGCGCTCCGCAGCTGGCCGAGCGGATTTCGGGCGACACCAGCGTCGGTCACGCCCTCGCGCTGTGTGAGGCGCTCGAGACGCTCGCGGGAGGACGCCCGCCCGAACGCGCGCTCTGGCTCCGTGTCGTGCTGCTCGAGCTGGAGCGCCTCTACAACCATGTCGGCGACGTTGGCATGATCGTGAACGACACCGGGTATGCGTTCGGCCACGCCCACTGCTTTAGGCTGCGCGAGCGCCTGCTGCGTCTCAACGCCCGACTCACCGGACATCGCCTGCTCCGCGGCGCCGTGGTTCCGGGTGGTGTCGTGGGTCCGATGACCGTCGCCGACCTCGAAGAGACCGCGGGCGAAGTCGATCGCGTCGTGGGCGAGTTCGTGGACGTCGCGCGGATTTCGCTCGACAACACGATGGTGCTCGAGCGGCTGCAGGGCACGGGGCGGCTCACGAACCGCACGGCGCGTGAGATGCAGGTTGTCGGCCTGGTCGCCCGCGCGAGCGGCATCGACGCCGACGCGCGGCGGGACGCACCGTTCGCGGCGTACGGCGCGCTCGCGCTGCACGTGCCGGTCTATGACACGGGCGATGTGTGGGCGCGGACGATGGTGCGGATCGAGGAGGCCCGACAGGCGGCGGCTCTGATCGGCGAAGCTGCCCGCCGCGCGCCGGCCGGCCCGGTCTGCGCGGCCCTGGGGCCGCTGCGCGCCGGCGCGGATGCGACCGGACTCGTCGAGGGTTGGCGCGGCCCGATCTGGCATTGGGTGCTCGCGGGCGACGCCGATACGTTGCTGCGCGTGAAGGTCGTCGACGCGTCGTTCCGCAACTGGCCCGCGCTCGAGTACGCGGTGTTGAACAACATCGTTCCGGACTTCCCGCTCTGCAACAAGTCGTTCAACCTCTCGTACTCGGGGAACGACCTCTAACGCCGTGATCACGGAGTTAGGTGGGATGCCCGCCCAGTGATCGCCGCGCTGCAGCGGCAGCTACGACGCGGCCCGCTCAGCGAGCCGTTCGAGCCCTACGCACGGGCGCTTTATGACCACTGGCTCCGACAGGATCCGCTTCTGTTCCATTGCCGCATCGGCCCGTGGTTCCAGGTGATGGGTACGATCGAGGGTTTCGCTGGCCTTCGCGAGAAGGGTTACGACGTCGTGGCCCTCGACGTCGAACCCACGCTCGTCGCGCTCATGCGATGCCGCGGGCTCAACGACGTTCATCAGGGTGACGTCTTCGACTTCGACGGTGGCGCGTTCGACACGATTCTGTTCATGCAGGCGACGATCGGGGTCGTCGGCACGCTGGATCGGCTGTGCGATCTCTTCCTCCGACTCAAGATGCGCCTGAAGCCTCGAGGACAGATTCTGCTGGACTCGCAGTCCCCGCAGTGGTGGATGCGCCGCTGGTGGACTCGCTCTTCGGGCGCGTATGTGGGCGAAATCGACATGCAGCTGCAGTATGGCTGGCTCCTCGGTCGGCCCTTCCGATGGCTGTGCATCGATCGGAGCGCGTTGCAGGCCTGCGCAGACGCTGCCGGCTACAACCTCGAGGTGCTTGGTGAAGGACGGATGCGGGACTTCCTCGCGCGGTTGACGCCTCGTCAACCGCGCTCATTCATCCGCGCGGGCTCGTAGCGCGAGCAACCTCCGCCAGGTCGTACAGATGGCAGGCGACGTCGCGGCCATCGACGCCGGCGAGCTTGGGCTCGTCGGTCGAGCAGTGCGGCATCACTTGCGGGCACCGCGTGTGGAACCGGCAGCCGGACGGCGGATCCAGCGGGCTCGGCACGTCGCCGGCCAGGACGATCTCGTCGCGCGAGTCGTCGGGATGCGAGGGCAGCGCGGCTGCGAAGAGCGCCTTCGTGTAGGGATGCCGTGGCTGCGTGGCCACCGTGCGCGCCGCGCCCGTCTCCACGACCCGCCCGAGGTACATCACGGCGATCACGTGGCTCATGTGTGCGACGGCCGCGAGGTCGTGCGCGATGAAGAGATAGGCCAGGCCGAGCTCGCGCTGCAGGTCCTTCAAGAGATTCAGGATCTGCGCGCGGATCGAGACGTCGAGAGCGGAGACGGGCTCGTCGAGCACGATCAGCCGCGGCGACAGCGTGAGCGCGCGCGCGATGGCGATGCGCTGGCGCTGGCCGCCCGAGAACTCGTGCGGGAACAGCCTGGCAGCGCGCGCGGGCAGGCCGACGAGGTCGAGGACCTTCCGCAGGCTCTCCCCCAGCTCGACCGCGGACAGCCGCTCGTTGGTGACGAGCGGCTCGGCGATGATGGAGTCCACGCGCATCCGCGGATTCAGCGAAGCGTAGGGATCCTGGAACACGGCCTGCACCGAGTGCCGATAGCGCCGCAGGCCCTGGGCGTCGAGCGTCGCGAGCGACTCGCCGTCGAAGCGGATCTCGCCGGCCGTTGGCCGCTCGAGGAGGAGCACGAGCTTCGCGGTCGTGGTCTTGCCGCAGCCGGACTCGCCGACCAGTCCCAGCGTGGCGCCGGGCTCGATGACGAACGACACGTCCTCCACCGCGCGCACGACCTTCTGCGGCCCGCCGAACAGGCTGCCGCGGACGGGGAAGTGCTTCACCACTCCACGCGCCTCCAGCAGCGGCGTCATCCGTGTAACCAGCAGGCCGTGCGGTGCTCGTCGCCGACGGCGGTGTCGTGTGGACGCTCGACGGCGCAGCGCTCGAGCCGAGCCGGGCACCGCGGATGGAAGGCGCAGCCGCCGGGCAGCGCCGCCGGGTCCGGCGGCTGGCCCTCGATCGCGGTGAGCCGCCCGTTCGAGTCGCCGAGCTTCGGAATGGACTCGATGAGCGCGCGTGTGTAGGGATGCGCCGGGGTGCCGAAAATGCGCCGCACCGGGCCCGTCTCCACGATCCGCCCACCGTACATGACGGCGACCTTGTCGCACATGCGGGCGACGATGCCGAGGTTGTGGGTGATGAAGATCAGGGCCAGGCCCTGGGCGCGCTGCAGCTCGCGGAGGAGCGACAGGTACTGGGCCTGGATGGTCACGTCGAGGCTCGTCGTCGGCTCGTCGGCGATGAGCAGCCGCGGGGCGCACGAGATCGCGATGGCGCCGACGATGCGCTGGCGCATGCCGCCCGACAGCTCGTGCGGATAGTTGCGCACGCGCGCGTTGGGCGCCGAGATCCGTACGGCGCCCAGCAGCTCGCGCGCGCGCTCCCACGCCCCGCGGCGGCTCGCCCCCTCGTGGACGCGCAGCGGCTCTCCCACCTGGTCGCCGATCGTGAACAGCGGGTTCAGGGAGGCCATCGGATCCTGCAGGATCATGGCGATGCGCTTGCCGCGGATGTGCCGCATCTCGACGGCGGACTTCGTCAATAGATCTTCGCCCTCGAACCGGATGGCGCCGGCGACGTGGCGGGCCGCCGGCGGCAGAAGGCGCAGCAGCGAGAGCGCCAGTGTGGACTTGCCCGACCCCGACTCGCCGACGATGCCGAGCGTCTCTCCGTCGCGCAGGGTGAACGACACGTCCTCCACGGCCCGCGTCACGCGCGTGCCCCGCTCGGACACATAGTGGGTGGAGAGGCCCTCCACCTCGAGGAGCGGGGTGTCGCTCACAATTGGCGGAGTTGGGGGTCCAATTTCACGCGGAGCCAGTCGCCGAGCAGATTCGCCGAGAGCACCATGAGCATGATGCAGAGGCCGGGCAGCACGGTGAGCCACCAGTAGCCAGCCATCAGTCCCTTCTTGCCATCGGCGAGCATGAGCCCCCACGCCGGCTGGGGCGGCGGCACGCCGACGCCGAGGAACGACAGCGCGGCCTCGGTAACGATGACCACCCCGAGCATGAGGGTGGCGAGCACGACGGCCGAGTTCACGACATTGGGCAGGATGTGGCGCTTCATGATCGTGCGCTTGGAGCAACCGGCCACGATGGCCAGTCGCACGTAGTCGCGCTCCTTGAGCGAGAGCACCTCGCCGCGCACAACGCGCGCGTAGCGAGTCCAGTAGACGAGGGCCATGATGATCACGATGTTGCTCGCGCTCGGCCCCACGATGGCGGCCAGGAAGATCGCAAAGGTGAGCGCGGGGAGCGCCAGCCACGCGTCGGTCACGCGCATGATGATCTGGTCCACCCAGCCGCCGAGGTAGCCGGCGAGGATTCCCAGCGTGGTGCCGAGCACGCCCGCGAAGATCACGGCCGTGAAGCCGACGGTCATCGAGATGCGCGCGCCGAAGATGAGGCGCGACAGCACGTCGCGGCCGACGTGGTCGGTGCCGAGCAGGTGCGCGGTGCTCCCGCCCACCTGCCACGCGGGCGGCCGGAAGCGCTCGCCGAGCATCCCCACCTGGGGATCGTGGGGCGCGATGAAGTCGGCGAAGATCGCCAGCAGGGCGAGCGTGGCGAGGATGACGATGGGGAACATCGGCAGGCCTTCGCGGCGGAAGGAGGCCAGACGCCAGGCGACCGTGAGCGCAGCGGCGCGGCTACCGTTCATAGCGGATCCTCGGGTCGATCACGGCGTAGAGGAGGTCCACCGCGAGGTTGACGACCACGATCATGGTACCGCTGAGGATGATCGACGTCTGCACCACGGGAAAGTCGCGGAACGCGATGCCCTCGTAGAACAGCCGGCCCACCCCCGGCCACGCGAACACAGTCTCCACCACCACGGCCACGTTGATCATCAATACCAAATTGATGCCGGCCAGCGTCAGCACGGGAATCAGCGCGTTCTTGAAGGCATGCTTGCAGATGACGAACGCCTCCGGCAACCCCTTGAGCCGCGCGAGCTTGATGTACTCGGAGCCGAGCACCTCCAGCATCGACGAGCGCGTGAGCCGCATGTGCGCGGCCGCGAAGTACCAGCCGAGCGCAAAGGCGGGCATGAGGATGTGCAGCGGCGTGCCGGAGCCGGACGACGGCAGCCAGCCGAGGTACACGGAGAAGAAGAGGATCATCAGCAGCCCGACCCAGAACGACGGCATGGAGAGCCCGAGGAGCGCGAACACCTTGCCCGCCCCGTCCCACCAGCTGTTGACGCGCATGGCGGCGAGGATGCCGCTCGGGATGCCGATGAGCAGTGAGAATGCCATCGCGACCACGGCCAGCAGCAGCGAGTTCGGCAGCCGATCGAGGTAGAGCTCGAGCACCGGGGTCCGGTAGTAGAAGGACCGGCCGAAGTCGGCTTTGAGGAGCCCCTTCACGAACAGGGCGTACTGCACGAGGAGCGGCCGGTCGAGGCCGAGGTCGGCGCGTACCGCGTCGATGTCGGCCTTGCTGGCGCCCGGCTCGACGAGCAGCACCGAGGGATCACCGGTGAGCCTCACGAAGACGAAGATCGTCGCGGACAGCACGACGAGGGAGAGCAGTGCATAGCCGACCCGTCGGACGATGAATCGCTTCATGGGATCTCCCTCACCGTCCGCGCCTCTCCGGGGCGGAGAACGCAGGACAGGCCACGAGCCCGACGAGTAGATAAGCGGCGACAACGGCGGTGCCGGCACGGTTCATGGGTCGACCTCCACTCCGATACCTCAGAGACAGTGGTGCGCGATTATACTCGTCCGCGTGCTCGACGGCATCCGCGTTCTCGACCTTTCCAGGGTGATCGCCGGCCCCTACTGCGCCACCCTGATGGCCGACCTGGGGGCGGACGTCGTCAAGCTGGAGCGCCCCGGCCGCGGCGACGATATGCGCTCCTGGCGGGGCGGCGAGGGCATGAGCGCGGCCTTCGCGGCGGTCAACCGCGGCAAGCGTGCGATTGCCGTCGAGCTGCAGCACCCCGAGGGCGCGCGGCTGGCCTTCGAGCTCGCGCGCCGCGCCGACGTGGTCGTCGAAAACTTCCTGCCCGGCGTGGCGGCCCGACTCGGCCTGGGCTACGAGGCGGTTAGCGCCGAGAACCCCGCCGTGGTCTACGCGTCTGTCACCGGCTTCGGCCAGACCGGGCCGTACGCGAAGCGTCCCGGCTACAACACGATCGCCCAGGGCATGAGCGGGCTCATGGCGCTCACCGGGATGCCAGGCCAGCCACCCACGCGGGTCGGCGGCTCCGTCTCCGATCTCGCCGCCGCCCTCTGCGCGTTCGGCGCCGTCAACGCGGCACTCGTGCATCGCTTCCGCACGGGCGCCGGCCAGCATCTCGACGTCAATCTCCTGGCGTCGACGCTGAGCCTGCTGCCCGACCCCGTCGCTCAGTATTTCGACACCGGCCAGGCCCCCCGACGCATGGGCAATCGCAACCCCAACCTGACGCCGGCCGAGGCCTATCCGACCAAGGACGGGATGATCCAGATCGTGATGATGAACCCCGATCAGTACGATCGCTTCTGCAAGGCGCTCGGAGATCCGACGCTGGCGAGCGATCCGCGCTTCGCGACGAATGACGCGCGGCTGACGCACTACGACGACTTCCGCGCCCGGGTGGAGCGCGCGCTGGCGGGCGCGACCACCGCCGAGTGGCTCGAGCGGTTCGAGCGCGCCTCGATCGCCGCCGGGGCGGTCTACGAGTTCGACGAGGTCTTCGCCGACGCGCAGGTCAAGCACCTGGCCCTCGTCGCCGAGGTCGAGCAGCCCGGCTACGGCACCGCCCGCATGCTGACGTTCCCGGTGCGCGCCTCCGCCACGCCGGCGGCGATTCGCCGCCCGGCGCCGCGGCTCGGCGAGCACACCGCCGAGGTGCTCGGTGAGCTCGGCGTCTCGCCGCCCGAGATCGCCCGCTTGGCGGCGGCGGGAACGATCGCGCTCGCGCCCGCCTCGCGCAACGCCTAGCCGAAGGCCGACTGCGCGGGCTGCGAAGCCTGCGTGATGGCAGCCGAGGCGAGCCTGTAATGGCCGTGCGAAGCCGAGGCCGTTCGACGGCCGAGGCGAGCCTGTAATGGAGCGGGCCGTGCGAAGCCGCAAGCCGATTGGTAGTGCGAGCCGCAGCGCGCCGAGCGCGAGGCGAGCCTGAGTGATGACGGCCGAGGCGAGCCTGCGTGGTCGTGCGAAGCCGCAGGCTGTTCGACAGCCGAGGCGAGCCTGCGTGGTCGTGCGAAGCCGCAGGCTGTTCGACAGCCGAGGCGAGCCTGCGTGGTCGTGCGAAGCCGCAGGCTGTTCGACAGCCGAGGCGAGCCTGCGTGGTCGTGCGAAGCCATAGGCTGTTCGACAGCCGAGGCGAGCCTGCGTGGTACGTTGAATGCACGGGACGTATTTCGTGAACGTTCACGTGCTCGCCTGCGACTACGACGGCACCATCGCGGACGGCGGCCGGTGCTCGCCGGACGTCGTGGAGGCACTCGCCCGCGTCCGAGAATCCGGCCGCAAAGTTTTGCTCGTCACCGGCCGAATGCTTCCCGATTTGCGCAGCGTCTGTCCCGACGTCGATCGGATGTTCGACGCGGTCGTCGCCGAGAACGGCGCCCTGCTCTATTTCCCCGAAACGCGCGAGGCGCGGGCGCTCGGCGGTACTCCCGAGCCCGCGCTCGTGGAAGAGCTGCGCCGCCGCGGCGTTCCGTTCGATCTCGGCTCGTCCATCATCGCCACCACCGAGGCGTACGCGGACGCCTCGCTCGCCGCGATCCGTGACACCGGCGTGGAGCGCACGCTCGTCTTCAACAAGGGCGCGCTGATGCTGCTGCCCGGGGGTGTGACGAAGGGCACGGGACTCGATGCCGCGCTGACCGTGCTCGCGCTCTCCGCCCACAACATGGTGAGCATCGGCGACGCCGAGAACGATCACGCCTTCCTCGCCATGTCGGAGTGCGCGGTGGCCGTGGCCGACGCGATTCCGGCGCTGCGTGAGCGCGCCGACTACGTCACGCGCGCGCCGGGCCCGCGGGGCGTGATCGAGTTCCTCCAGGAGCACCTGGTGAACGATCTGGCGGCGCTCATTCCGCGGCTGACGCGGCACCGTCTGATCATCGGCGAGACGGGTGACGGCGAGTCGGTGACGATCGCGCCGCACGAGGGGCGCCTGTTGATCGTCGGTCCGTCGGCGAGCGGCAAGTCGACGCTGACCGGCCTGCTCGTCGAGCGGCTCCTCGAGAGTGGACGCTCCGTGCTGCTCATCGACCCCGAGGGCGACTACCAGAGCTTCGCCGAGCTCGAGCGCGTCGTCGTGCTCGGCGGCAGCAGCGAGCGCGTGCTGCCGACGCCGGACGAGCTCCGCCAGCTCCTGCACCAGCCGCGCACCAGCCTCGTGCTGAACCTTTCGGCGATGACGCGCGCGGAAAAAGTCGGCTATGCGATCAAGGCGCTCGGCGCGGTGGCGCTCGTGCGCTCGACGACGGGTCTGCCGCACTGGCTCATCCTGGACGAGGCGCATCACATCGTGCCCGCCGACGGCTCGCCGGTCGCGGAGCTCTTGCGCGCGGGCGCCGAGTCGCTCTGCATGAGCACGCTCGACGTGAGCGAGCTCGCGCCGGAGGTCCGTGGCCTGCCCAACGTCGTGGCCGCCACCGAGCTCGCCGCGTTCACCGCGGCGACCCGCGCCGCCGCCTCGGGCCGGCCGCCGGCGCTCGCGGGCCCGCCGCTCGCCCAGGGGGAGGCCGCCATCGCCTTTCTCGGCGCGGAATCGCGCGCGCAACGCTTTCGCGTCGGCAAGCGCCGTGTGCAGCACCGGCGGCACGTACGCAAGTACACCGAGGGCGAGCTGCCGCCCGACCGCTCGTTCTACTTCCGCGGTCCCGCGGGCGCGCTCAACCTGCGCGCGTCGAATCTGGTGCGCTTCGTGGAGCTGGCCGAGGGCGTCGATGAGCCGACGTGGGCGTGGCACCTGCGCCAGCACGACTATTCGACATGGGCGCGCCAGCAGATCAAGGACGACGAGCTGGCCGGCGCGCTCGCCGCCGTGGAAACGGCCAACCTGCCGCCGGCCGAGTCGCGCCGCCGCGCGCTCGACGAGATCCGCGCGCGTTATACCGTCTGATTGGGGGACCCCTTCGGCTTCCCCCAAACCCCCTCATCGCGCGGGGGCAACCACCCACCTGACCTCGCGCCTTTTCAGCTTCCCCCAAACCCCCTCAACGCGCGGGGGCAGCCACCCACCTGACCTCGCGCGCCGATTTGTCGTCGCGCAGTCCAAGAAATACGGGATGGCGAAGCCTGCCGTCACCCGTCTTCTCCATGAAGCCGATCTGGGCCACGAGCGTCGGCTCCAGCCACGTCGCGTCGCGCATGCGCGGGGCGTCGATGAACGGTGATGTCGGCCGGCGCAGCTGCGCGAAGCGCTGGGCAAGGTCGGCAAGCGTCTTGCCCGTGAAGCCCGTGCCGACCTTGCCGGCGTAGCGGAGCGCGCCGTCGTCGAAGGCGCCGATGAGGATCGCGCCGAAGTGCGCGCGCGAGCCCTCGGGCGCCGTGTAGCCTCCGATCACGAACTCCTCCTCGGCGCGGACCTTCACCTTGCGCCACGCGGACGAGCGCTTGCCGATCTCGTAGACCGACGCCGCGTCCTTGGCCACGATGCCCTCGAGGCCACGCGCGCGCGCCGCCTCGAACGCCTTGAAGCCGTCGCTCGCCAGACGCCGCGACAGACGGAGCACGCCGCCGGTGGCCACTTCCTTCTCGAGCGCGGCGCGCCGCTCGGCGAACGGCCGCGCCGTCAGCGAGTGACCGCGCGCGAACAGGCAGTCGAAGACGACGTACACGGGCCGCCGGCGCGTGTCGGCGCCGAAGAGCTGGAAGCGTGAGATGCCCTTCGCGTCGAACACGACCACCTCGCCGTCGAGCAGAAGCGTCGGCGCCGGCAACTTCGCGATCGCCGCCGCCACCTCCGGGAAGTCGGCGGTGCGATCGATGAGATTGCGCGTGATCAGACGCACGCGCGCGCCGGTCTTCTCGGCGATGATGCGAATGCCGTCGTACTTTTCCTCGTAGACCCAGCCGGGAAGGTGGAACGGCTCGGCGACCAGCGTGGCCAGCATCGGCTTGACGTTCGTGGGAGGCGACGCCGCCGCGCCGCGGCCGTGCCCCCGGGCGATCGTCACGCCGGCTTCGCGGTCGAGCGCGGTGGATCGGCGCCCGCGGCCTGCTCCAGCTGCCGCGCGGTCGCGCCCGCGGCGCGTGCGATCCCCACCATGCTGCGCCGCGAGACGACGGACTTGGGCCGTGACAACGTCAGGTCCTCGGTGGCGGAGGCATGGGCGTCGCGGTGCTTGATGAGCAGCCACTGACGATCGCGCATCCGCACGAGCACCCAGGAGCCCTTCATCTTCTTGCCGTGCAAGCGCATCTTGAGATCGCCTTTGGCCAGCGCCCGCGCGACGTCGGGGCTTTCGGGGTTCCACGTGCCGCGATCCCAGATCATCACCGTGCCGCCTCCGTACTCGCCCTCCGGAATGACGCCCTCGAAATCGTTGTAGTCCATCGGGTGCGGCTCGGTCATCATCGCCAGGCGCCGCACGCTCGGGTCCAGCGACGGTCCTTTGGCGACGGCCCACGAGAGCATCACGCCCTCGTGCTCGATCCGAAAGTCATAGTGCAGATGGCTGGCGCGATGCTTTTGCACGACGAACTCGAGCGCGCGCGTCGGCTTCTTTTTCCCTGCGCGCCCCGGCGGCTCGGGCGTGACATCGAAGCGGCGCTTGCGGTTGTACTCCGCGAGCCGGCCGTAGCGGCTCAGGTCGTCGGTCGGCGCGGCGCGCTTCGCCACCGCTCAGCCCTCCTTCAAGGCGTCGGTCAGCCGCCTGGCGATCTCGGCCGCGGCGGGCGACGCCGGCACCACCTCGACCGTGTTGGGTGCGGCGCCGAGACCCAGCGTCAGCGCGCGCGCGAGCTGATCGGTGCGCGCGATCGGCCCGCTGCTCGCCGGGCCTTTCATCCCGTGCTGGCGCAGCAGCGCGATCGCCGCGGCGTCGAGAGCGCAGCGATCGTCGCTGGCCAGGAACACACCCGGCGCGACGCGCGTGCCCGCCTCGGGGCCGCCGTCGATGAACGCCTCGAGCGCGTCCATCACGTTCAGCGCCGGCCGCCAAGTGAGGTTCGCCTCGGCGATCATCGTGCGCTGGTGCGGTGAGCGGTGCAGGTCCTGCATGTAGTCATGGGCCTCGCCGGGCAGCCGCTTGGCGATGAGGCCGACGCTGTTCTTGAGCGACAGCGTCACGTGACCGCCGAACCGATGCGTCTTACAGCACATCGTCTGCACCGCGCACGGCGCCTCCGTGAAGAGGCGCGCGGCGTGCAAGCCCTGCGGCCAGTGCTCGGCGCGGAACGATTCCCACGCGGGGCGACCGACCTCGTCGAGCACGATGACCCGGACGCCCGCGCGCGACGCGACGTCCATCGCGCCCGTGCGTTCCAGCACGCGCCGTGTGTCGCCCATGCCAGAGCGCTCGGCCAGCGTGATCGCGCCGGCGCGCCGTGCCTGCAGCGTGCCGAACAGCGCGGCCAGCGTGTCGGGGTGCGTGGAGGCGGGGAACGCGTCGTCGCTGTTGAAGTTGGCTTTCACCGCGACGCCTTTGCCACTGCAGGCGTTGAACTCGAGGGCCTCCAGGCAGGCGGCGACGGCCTTCGCGCGGTCGGTCTCGCGCGCGACGATGACACGCCCACGCTCGGGCGCGGACCACGCCCGAAGCGGCGTCGCCAACACCGCAGCGGTGGCGACGGCCCCCTGCAGGAGGTCCCGGCGGGAGAGCGAGTCCACGGTCAGATTGTACCGGGCGGTCGAAGCGCCGGCGCTTCAGCGCGGGCGCGCGATGAAACGACGCAGGTCGCCCTTCGCCCTGCGGGTGGCGCCGTCGATACGGAAGCCCGCGGCCTCCACCGTCCGCTCGGTCTCGCGGTTCCAGTGACAGCCGCCGCTGAGCCGTGTCCAGAGCGGCTGGCAGCGATCCTGAACGCGCGCCTTGAGACCGCCCGTGGCGCGCACGTGCTCGAGCATGCGCAGCGCGCCGCCGGGCCTCAGCACACGCCTGACCTCGGCAAGGCCGCGCGTGGGATCGGGCACGCTGCAGAAGACGAGGCCGCTGACCACGGTATCGAACACGCCGTTGCGGAACGGCAGCGCCTGCGCGTCGCCCTGCACCAGCGGCACGCGCGGCGCCCGTCGGCGCGCCGCGAGCAGCGAGTCGCGCGCGGGATCGAGACCGATCACGCGTGCCCGAGCGTCGTAGAGCGGCAGGTTGCGACCCGTTCCGCAGCCGATGTCGAGCGTGCGTCCCTCCGCGCCGCCAACGAGCCAGCGGCGCCACCGACCGAGGCCCAGGCGCTCGACGATTGCGCAGCAACCGTCGTAGAGCCAGGGAATCTGCTCGATCCCCCGCCGGCTCCGCGGCTCAGCCGACATGGTAGAGAAGCAGGTAGACGAGGACGCCGGTCACGGACACGTACAGCCACACCGGCAGCGTTCGCCGCGCGATCGGCACGTGGCGATCGAACCGTCCCGACAGCGCGCGATACACCGTCGTGAGGACGAACGGCACCATCGCCGCCGCCAGGACCACGTGCGAGACGAGGATCGGGAAGTACACCACGCGGATCCATCCTTGGCCGCCGAAGGGCCGCGAGCCGGCGAGCGCGTGATAGACGACGTAGGAGCAGAGAAACAACGCCGACGCGACGCAGGCGGCCAGCATGCAGGCCCGATGCAGGGCGATACGCCGTCTGCGAATCGCGAACCAGCCGACGATGAGCAGCACGGCGCAGGTCGCGTTGAGCGCGGCGTTGAGCGCGGGCAGCGCGGCAGCCTCGGCGCTGAAGGGCCGGCCCGGATCGTGAGCGAGCAGCAGCACGCCGACCACGCCGACGATGGCCAGCGACAGCACGCCGATGATCGAGAGTGCGACCCGGTCGCCCATGGGCTGGATGATACGTCCTTCTTTGCGCATCCTTATATATGAGGCGCTAGAGTACTCGCATGAAAACCTACGCCCTCGTGTTCGTGAGCGTGTTCCTGGCCGAGCTGGGCGACAAGACGCAGCTGGCGACGCTCACGTTTGCGGCCACGCCCGGCGCCAGCCGGCTCGGTATCTTCCTCGCCGCCGCGGGCGCGCTCGCGACCTCCACGCTGATCGCCGTGCTCGTCGGGGAAAAGCTCGGCGAATGGATCGCCCCTCGTCACCTGACGCGCGCCGCGGGCCTTCTCTTCGTCGCGATCGGTGTGTGGATGCTGGTCACGCGCGCCTGACGTCGCTTCACCCGCGCCAGAGCATCGGGCGAGCGGCACGACGACGGTGGCACAGATCAGCGTCAGCGGCGCGCCGACGCGGACCCAAGTCGCCGAAGCGGTTGTTTGACACCTCGACGCGCCGCCGCCTAGAATCGTTTTGTCGTTTGCCTATGGACGTCAATCTCGACGCCTTCTCTGATCAATTGGCCGATCTCATCGGTCGCTTCGCCGGCCTGGGCCCGAAGCTCGGGGAAGCCGCCCGAGAACTGCAAGATGGCGGCGCGCCACCCGCCGACGCGCTGGTGGACGCGCTCGCGGCCGCGCGTCTCGAGTTCGTGGAGCTGCGTGCCGAGATCGTCCTCGCGGCCGAAACGCTCGGCGTCGCGGTTCCCGACGTGGTCGAAAGCGCCACCAGTCTCGAACCGATGCTGACGGCCATGGCCACTGCGCTGGATGCGCACCGGCGCCAGGCCGCGCTCGAGGAGGAGCGCGATCGAGTCGTCGCGGTGCTCGATCGCGTGGAGGGCATCGGCCACCAGGACGACGACGCCTTCGGACCGCTCGTGACCGTCAAGCTCAAGGCCGCGGAGCTCAAGACGGCTGTGCTGGCGGCGACGGACGCCGAGCAGGCGCGCTCGCTGGCGTCGCGCCTTCAGCCATTCGCCGATCTGCTGACCATGCTCGAGTCCACCGAGGTCCTCGACGACCAGAAGTTTTCCTCGCTCGAGGAGAGCGTGGCGCGCGCCTTCGGCCGCCAGATCACGGTGGCCGTGGCGCGCCGCAGGCTCCTGCTGCCGGGCCAGACGCGCGCGCCGCAACCCAGGCGCGCCACGCCCGAACCGCCGGCGCCGGAGCCGGAGCCTGAGCCTGAGGCACCCGAGCCGGTGCGTTTGTCCGACGCGATTCGCGCGCCCGAGCCTGTACGCACACCCGAACCCGAGCCGATCGTCCAGGCGCCGCCACCACCCCCGCTGGAGACGATCGACCGGAGGCCACCGCCGACGTATGAGCCGCCGCCGGAGCCTGTGCGCGAGCGCGAGCCCGTCGTCGCTGCGGCGCCGACGCCGGTGGCCCAACAGCCGGCGGCTTCGCTCGCTGACGCGTCGGGGACCGACCAGACTGCGCAGTGGTGGCTCGCGGCATGGGCGCGCTGGTCGGGGTGGAAGAACACGCTCGGCTTCCCCGAGGCGACGCGCGAGGAGCTGGCGAAGTATCCCTATCTGCTCTCGGTGCCGATCCAGCAGAGCCCGGAGTTCGAGGAGGGCCTGCTCGCGTATGGCTATTCGATCATTCTCGAGCATGTCGAGAAGCAGAATCCCGGGTGTATCGGCAACGCGCTCAACAGTCTCAAGACGGGTCAGATGAAACCGGTTGGCACGCAGCTCTACGAGTATCTCGTCTCGGAGGGCCGGCTCACCGAGACGTATCCCGACTTCATCAAGAACGTGCTGAAGGCCGCGGTGCCCGAGCCGGGTCCGTGGGTGCAGGCGCGCATGATCCATTCCAAGGACGACACGCGCATCTTCCAGCGCCCGACGCCGCGCCTCGGGGAGACGGAGCAGACGGCCCAGCGCTTCCTCGCCGACAACCAGCGGTTCAAGGAGCACGCGTTCTCGGCGACGCTGGAGCCGCTGACCACGCGCTTCTTCCTCATCCAGGCGGAGCTGAGGGACGGGCACGGCGTCGAGGCGAAGCTCACCGTCGACGGCGCGCCGTCCGACGCCGGCCTGGTCACGACGGTCCCGGCCGCGGGCAAGGCGACCAAGATGGACGTCCGCCGGTTCGTGGCAGACGGCACGCCCGTGCCCGGCGTTGGTCGTGACTACCGTGCGATCTGGTTCGCGGTCTTCAATGCCGATCCCGTGCGGAAGACGAACTTCCGCCTGGGATTGACGCTGCGCAAGGACACACGGGGAATGCGGAAGTAACTACTCGTGCGGCGCCGGTGAGGCGGGCGCGGCCGGCTCCTTGGGGGCGCGCGCGAAGGGGCTCTTCGTCACGCCGAGCTTCTGGGCGATTTGGTTGGTCGACTGAACCGTCTCGAGTAGCTTCGCGAAGGCCTGCGCGGCCTCGTCTTTTTCACCCTTGAGCTGTTCGTTGGCCTGCCGCAGCTCTTCCAGCAGCTTGCGATACTCGTCGAGCTGCTTGTCGTGCTCGTTGTTCTGCGCGCGATCCTTCGCCTCGGAGAGCTCCTTGCGCAACTCCATCAGCTCGCGGCGCAGGCGCTCGGCGTCGCGCTCGGCGTGCTCGAGCTTGGCGCCCGCCTTCTGGCCAGAGTCGAGCTGCTCCCCCAGCAGGGCGAGCATCTCGCGGCCGTCCTCGAGCCAGCGGATCAGCCGCTCGCGCGCCTGCGCCGCCGCGGCACCATCCATGGGGGTCTCCTGTCTCGCTTGGACCGCCTAAACCGGCGGCTGGTTGCGTCGAATCTAGCATCGGGGCCGCCCGGATAGCAACGATGATAGGGTAGCGGCGGATCGCCATGGCCCTTCCCCTGGTCACGAATATCGAATCCCGTGGGCGGCGGCGCCGCTACTTGATGGGGGCGGCGGGCGTGGCCCTCGCGCTCCTGACGGCGGTGGCGTTCGCCGTCTTCGGGGTCGCGCGCGGCGCGCGGCTCGTGCTGTTCGTGCCGCTGTTCATTGCGGCGCTCGGCTTCTTCCAGGGGCACGGCGGCACGTGAGCGGGTCTGGCCTCGCGCGGACTGCGCGAGACGTCGGGCGGCGTGGAGCCCGTGAGCGATACCTGGGCGCTCGGGGAGCTCAAGCGGCAGGCGCGTGAGATCCTCGCAGAGGCGCTACTGCTCGCGCTCGCCCTGACCGCGATCGCGCTGCTGCTGCCCGCCCGCGCCGCCTGACGCCTGAGCGCGAGAGCGCCAGGCGTGTCGACTCGGTGAGATCCGCCACGAACAGGCGCCATCTGGTCGAGCGCGCGGCGGTTGTGCGCGGGATCGAGCGACGCCACACAGTCGGCGGGCACCCATAGCTGAAAGTCGCGCATGAACGCGTCACTCGCGGTGAACAGCACGCAGCGGTCACCCGTGAGGCTGGTCAGGATCAGCGTCGTCGTCTCGAGCAACGTCCGGAAGTTCGAGGGCCAGCGCCCGAAGTTGTCGTTGGACCAGCGCGACGCGCGAGGTGTCCGGGGCATTGCCGTGGAGGTCGGGGTTCCTGGGCGGCATTGTGCGTGCTAGTGCTCTGCAACGGACGTACCGGCGCTATACTCTGGGGTAATTTCGACCCGGCAGACGAAAGGAGCCAAGGTCATGTCCGTGAAGCTGTTCGTCGGTGGTCTCTCGTTTTCCACCTCGAGCGAGGGCCTGCGCGGCGCCTTCGCGCGCTTCGGCGAGGTGATGTCGGCCGCCGTGATGACCGACCGTGAGACAGGCCGCTCGCGAGGCTTCGGCTTCGTCGAAATGGCGACCACCGAGGAGGCGGAAAAGGCGATCTCCTCCCTCAATGGCACCTCGCTCGACGGCCGGATGATCCGGGTCGACAAGGCGACGCCCCGCGGCGCCGGCGGGCCTCGACCGCCGCGTCCCGCCGGCGGTCCCCGCCCCTACGGCGACCGCCCAGCGGGTGGCGGCGGCATGGGCGGACCCCGCTTCGGCGGCGGAGGCGGCGGCGGTGGACCGCGCTTCAGTCCCGGCGGTCCACGGCCCGCAGGCGGCTTTGGCGATCGGCCGGGAGGCGGCGGGGGCGGATTCGGCGACAAGCCGGGTCGCGCCCAGCGACGCGGCGCGGGCGGCGGTGGCTTCGGCGAAAAGCCGGCCGGCCGAAAGGGGCCCGGTGGCGGCAAGCGCGGACCCAAGCGCGGCCTCGACGGCGGCGGAGGCGGCCGTGGCCGGCCAGGCTCCGACGGCGAGTATCGCTGGGGGCGCTAGGGCAGAACGCTGTCGGCGTGCGTGCCGAAGCGGGCGAAGATCTCCATCACGAGCGGGTAGAAGAGCATGAAGACGAAGCCCGCCGTGGCGATCCAGATCGCGAGCCGCGCGAGTCTCACGCGAGCAGCTCCGCGAGCGACCGGATGATGCGATTCGGGCGTGCGTCCAGATGCTCGGACGGCAGGCCCGCGCCCTCGCGGTCGATCCAGACCCCTCTGAGTCCCAGGCGCTGCGGCGCGATCACGTCCCACTCCAGGTTGTCGCCGACCATCCACACACCGTCGGGGCCCACGCCGAGCTGTCGGAGCGCCTCGCGGTAGACCCGCTCCTGGGGCTTGCCGCAGCCGAACTCGCCCTCGATGACGATCGCGCCGAAGTAGCGCGCGAGATCGTGGCGCTCGATCTTGTCACGCTGCTGCAGCGCATCGCCGTTGGTCACCAGCGCCAACGGCAGCCCTCGTGTGCGCAGCGCCTCGAGCACGGCGCGACTTTCGGGAAAGAGCCGCATCGCCTCGCGGCGGCGCGCCGCGTAATCCCGCGCGATGGCCGACGCGAGCGCTTCGTCGGCGCAGCCGCAGCGCGCCAGCGCCTCGAGGACGATCTTCGTCCACGCGCCCAGCATGTTCACGCGCTCGCGCGCGTGACGCTCCGGGTCGCCGCTCCAGAACCACTTGCGTGTCTCGGCGAGCGCGGCCACGAGCGTGGCCGTCTCCATCGGCAGCGCGGCGACGCCGCACGCCTCGGCCCAGGACGCGTCTACGCCGGCCGAATACGCCAGCAGCGTGTCGTCGAGGTCGAGCAGCAGCGCCTTCATGCGCGACCCTCCGCGGTGGCGATGGCGCGGACGTGCCGCGGGTCGCGCACACGCAGCACGAGCACGAGCATGGCCGCGATACCACCGAGCGCCGTGATCACGAACACGGCGGGAAAGCCTCCGGCATCCGCGAGGAGGCCCGCGGCCAGCGGCGCGACGAAGGCCATGGGCGCCAGCGAGGTATGACCGAGCCCGACGTACGTCGGTTGCGCCTCGGTGGCCGGCGCGAATTCGAGCAGCACGTTGAGACCCGAGATGGTCGCCGACGCCGTCTGCACGCCGGCCAGAATGAACGCCACGCCGAAGGCGCCCGGGGACGTCGCGGCGAGCGCGACCACGTTGGCCACCACGCCCGCTGTCACGCCCGCCAGCAGCACGACGCGGTGACCCATGTGGTCCGCGAGCCAGCCCAGCGCGAGCGTGCCGGCGATTGTCCCCGACAGGAGCAGCCCGGTGAACATGCCGGCCGCCGCGGCGGGAAGGCGCCACACCTGCAGCGCGTAGACGGTGTAGAACGCGATGCCGGCGGACCCGAGCGCGGAGAGCGAGCGCGCGACGAGATACCACGCGAGATTGGGATCCTCGCGCAGGAGCCCCGGGATCCGACGCAGGAACACGGCGAGCGGCTCCGAAGGCCGCGCCGTGGCCGCGGCCGCCGGCTCGCGCACGAGCAGCAACGCGACGAACGAGACGACGAGGCACACCGTCGCGCACACGAAGCAGAGCGCGTAGGCCACCGCCGGACGGTACGCGGTCAGCAAGTCGGCCGTGATCCCGCTGGCCCCCAGGCCGGCGACGCTCGCGGCGACGCCCGACACCGCGAAGAAGCGCCCGCGCTTGGTCACCGGCACCGCGCGGCCGATCAAATCCATCCACGCCGGCATCAGCAGGCCGCCGATGCCCGTCACCACCAGCAGCATCGTGAGCAAGATGGCCAGCGCGCCACCCGCGGACCGTTCGGCGAGCCAGTACGCCGCCGCCGCCAGCACCAGGAAGGGCGCGCGCTCCCAGATCGTCCAGCGGACGAGGAACGGCAGCTTACGTGGCAGGCCTTCCGTGTACGGCGCCGCGAAGAGGCATGGCAGAACCCAGCCGAGCGTCATGACGGCCGGGATCGCGCCGATCACGACGTTGGGCGCGCCGAGCCACGCGGCGAAGGCCGGCAGGATCGTCGACGGGGAGACGAAGGCGAGCGCGATCATGAAGAATGCGTAGTCGGCGCCGAGCGCGACGACGTTGTGGCGCACGTGCGTTGGGGTCACTCGATGATTCTAGCGTGCCACGCCAGCGCGCCTCCTACGCTCAGCGTCCGGGAGCCGGGGACGGTCAGGCGCGACGCAGGTTGTCGGCGAGGAACCGCCGCAGCCGCGCCTGCATCTCCGCCGGCATGTCGACGCGTCCGGCGACGGCGCCGAGCGCGCGCGTCTTGCGGTAGGTGGCGAGAAAGGCGCGGCAGGGATCGCAGCCGGCGAGATGGCGCTCCAGCTCGGCCGCGAGCGCGGCAGGCATCACGCCGTCGACGAAGTCGGCAAGGACATCGATGGCTTCGCGGCAAGTCATGCACCGGCTCCGAGATGCCGCGTGAGCTGCTCGCGCAGCGCCATCCGCGCGCGGTGCAGCCGCGTCTTGACGGCGGCCACGCTGTCGCCGACGATTTGCGCGACCTCCTCGTTGGACAGCTCTTCGACGTCTCTCAGGACCAGCACGGCGCGATAGTGCTCGGGCAGGCGATCGATCGCGGCCTCGAGCATGCGGCGCGCCTCGCCGGACAGCAGCGCATCGTCCGGCATCTCCGACCAGTCGGCCACGACGAAGGCGCGCTCGCCGGCGCGATGCCCGTCGGGGAGAAACGTGGGCAGCATGCCGTCGAGGGAGGTCTCGAGCTCGCGGCGCTTGCCGCGCCGCTTGTTCAGACTGAGATTGGTCGTGATCCGATAGATCCAGCTGCTCAGCGCGGCCCGGCCCTCGAAGCCGGCCCCCTTGTTGATGATCTGGAGGAAGACGTCCTGGACGACCTCCTCGGCGTCGGGGGCGCTGCGCGTGATACCGTACGCCAGCCGGTAGATGCGAGCCGAGTAGCGCGTCATGAGGGCTTCGAGCGCGTCGGCGTCCCCGGTCGCGGCGCGCGCGAGCAGGCTCTGGTCCTCAGTACTCAACGTGCGGAGTCTACACCCGCGAATCCCCGCCCAACGTGTCCGTGTCCTAATGCCCACGGAGGTATCGCATGTCGCTCAAGGACGAGCTGAAATCGCTGCGCGAGAGAGCCGAGGCCAAGCGCCCGCCGGAGATCGTCGCCGCCATGCACCGCGCCGTGGACGAGCTGCGCGCATCCGGCGCGCCTGCGCGGGTGCTGAAGGTCGGCGATAGGGCGCCGCACTTCGCGCTGCCGGACGGCGACGAGCGGATCGTGGACAGCCCCGCGCTGCTTGCGCAGGGGCCGCTGGTCGTCACGTTCTATCGTGGCCGCTGGTGACCGTACTGCAACGTAGAGCTGGTAGCTCTACAGAAGGTCTTGCCGCAGATCACGGCCCTCGGCGCGAATCTGGCGGCCATCTCGCCGCAGCTGCCAGAGCACAACCGTGAGCTGATCCGGAGCCGCGATCTTGGCTTTCCGATCCTCAGCGACCGAGGCAACGCGGTCGCGACGCAGTTCGGATTGACGTTCACGCTGCCGCAGTATCTGCGGGACATTTACGCGACGTTTCCCCTGGACATCACGAAATACAACGGCGATGCGTCGTGGACGCTGCCCATGCCGGCGCGCTTCGTCATCGACCGCCGCGGCGTGATCAGATACGCGGAAAGCGATCCCGACTACACCACCCGTCCCGAGCCCGAGGACACGCTGACGGCGCTGCGTACGCTGCGCGCCTGAGGAGAAGAATCATGGCCGACGACTTCGAATACATCTCGAAGACCCGCCTGCTCTACAAGAACGGCGCCCGCCACGCGTATCTCGGCGACGTGCCCGAGCCCGTCGTCTACGGCGTGCAGGGCGCGCTGCGCCAATATTACGGCGTGCCCGAAGGCCCGCCCGTCGCCTCCACGCTCGATCACATCGTGGCCGGCGTCGCCGGCTGAATGTTCGGCACTCTGCGTGGCGCCCTGGCAGGGCGCAAGATCGCGTTCGACCGCGACACCTTCACGGCTTCCGTCGATGGCCGCATCGTCGGTCACGGCAAGACCATCAAGATCCGCTCGATCCACGTGCACTACGACCTCGCCGTCCCCGCCGACGCCCTCGAGGCGACGGAGCGGGCGCTGGCCGCGCATCCGCTCGGCTGTCCGGCTCACGAGAGCGTCAAGGGCGCGATCGAGGTGACGTGGGACGCGCGCGTGCGCGCCGGCGATCGTACGGTCGAGCTAAGGGGCTGAGCGCGGCGTGCACGTCAAAGATCTCTACACGATCATCGTGACGGACAAGCGCGCTGAATGTCGCGACTTCTATGTCCGGTGGTTCGGCTTTCAGGTCGTCTTCGAGGCCTCGTGGTTCGTGTACCTCGCCGCCGCGGGCGATCATCCGTTCGGCATCGCCTTCATGGCTCCGGATCATCCGTCTCAGCCCCCAGGGCCCGAGCGGTTCGGTGGCCGAGGGCTGCTCATCACGATCCAGGTCGCGGACGCCGCGGCGGAGTTCGAACGCCTGAGCCGGGCGGGAGTCTCGATCGCGTATCCATTGAAGGATGAGCCGTGGGGTCAGCGGCGCTTCGCCCTCGTCGACCCAGCCGGTGCATGGGTGGACGTCATCCAGACGATCGATCCGGTACCGGGGTTCTGGGACAAGTACGTCGTGTGAGGACGGCGCGCTCGCGTTAAGTCGCGAGCGCTCCCTCGTCAAGCAGCGCGCGGATCTCGCTCGCGAGGTCGAAGCCCGGCTGCGCGTCGAGCGCGCGCTCGACCGCGTCCTGCAGCGTTCGGCCGGCGGCGAGCGCCGCGCGGAATGCGAACGTCCCGGGCGGCAGGTCGTGGAAGACGACGTCGTCACCGAGGCGGCGGATCTCGAGCCGCACCGCGCCGGCGCCGAGATCGACGACGCCGTCCGCCGCCGGCTGGTTGGCGCGCCAGATCGCGTCGACGGGCCAGGGCGACTCGAGCAGCGTAACGGAAGGCTCGAGGCGTAGCGTCAGCCGCGCCAGTGCGCGCGGGTCGAGAGCGCGTAGCGCATCCGGCTCGAGCGCGACGGCGTCCGGCGCATGCAGCGCGACGTTCATCGCCCACTCCAGCCGCGCGACATCGGCGAGCCACGGCAGGTGCCCGCACGCCGGGAACGCCGCGAGGAACGCCGGGAAGTCGCCGCCATACTCGAACAGGCACGGGCCGGCGGGCGGATGTGCGCGGACGTAGTGATTCGCGACCCAGCCGAAGAAGCGGCGATCGACGAGCCGGGTCACCACCGGGTACGTCGCCTCGAGCGCGGCGGTGAGGCTCGTGAAGACGTGGTGGCGATAGATCGCCAGGCGCGCGGACGCGCCGACCTCGTCGTCAACGACGTTCGGCGCCACGCCGCTCTCGTCGTCGACGAGGATCGCGGCGCGGAATCCGGCCTGCAGCTCACGCAGCGACGACATCGCCCCCCTCCACGAGCCGGCGGCTCGCCTTCGCCGATTCGCCCAACAGCACGTCGAGCGCCGGCACATCGGTGTCCCACTCGATCAATGTCGGCGTCGAACCGAACCGCCGCACCGCGTGCTCGAACAGGCGCCAGACCGGATCGGCCACCGGCGAGCCGTGATCGTCGATGAGCACCGTTCGCCCGTCGGCGTCGTTCACGGCGTGGCCGGCGAGATGGATCTCCGCCACCGCCGCCGCGTCGAGCGCGTCGAGCCAGGCCGTCGCTTCGCCGCCGAGGTTCGCGCACGTCACGTACACATTGTTGACGTCGCACAGCAGGCCGCAGCCCGTGCGCCGTGCGAGCGCGTTGAGGAACTCCGGCTCGGAAATCGAGGAATCGCGAAAACGCAGATAGCCCGAGGGATTCTCGACGAGCAGGCGACGCCCAAGACGGTCCTGGGCGCGCGCGACGTTGGCGCAGAGCACGCCGAGCGCCTCGTCGGTGTACGGTAGCGGAAGCAGATGGTTCAGGTACGCGCCGCCGGTCACGCTCCACGACAGATGCTCGGAGACGAGCGCCGGCTGCAGGCGCTCCACCAGGCGCGCCAGCCGCTCGAGATGCGCGCCGTCGATCCCCTCGGCGCTGCCGAGCGAAAGACCCACGCCGTGGACGGACAGCGGATAGTCCGCGCGCAGTCGCTCGAGCGATCGCACGACCGGCCCACCGCCCATGTAATTCTCGGCATGGATCTCGAGCCAGCCGACGGCCAGCCGGCGCTCCAGGAGCTCCGCCATGTGGGGTGCTCGCAGGCCGATCCCGCAGCCATTCGGGTGCATGGCGTCCTTTGGACACGCGCGACGCTGCCCCAGGTGCGCGCCTCCCTTCGGCGCCCCCAGGGTGTCCTAGAACCGTGCTGAGCTGGGGGCGAGAGGTCACCGGCGACCTGGCCGCCGCCGAGGGGCGGGAGTGGCTGTGCGTCAACGGCATCGGCGGCTTCGCCTCCGGCACGATCGCCGGGACGCAGACGCGGCGCTATCACGCCGTCCTGGTGGCCGCGCTGAAGCCGCCGCTCGGGCGCACCGTGATGGGCGCCGCGGTCCACGAGACGGTCCACTACGCCGGCGCCGCGTGGCCGCTGTTCGCCGCGCGCTGGGCGAGTGGCGCCATCGATCCCCGCGGCTACCGGCTGATCGAGCACTTCCGCCTGGACGGCACGACGCCGGTGTGGACCTACGCGTGCGCCGACGCGCTGATCGAGAAGCGCGTGTGGATGGAGCCCGGCGCCAACACGACGTACGTCCGCTGGCATGTGGTGCGCGCGGGCGAGCCGCTCACGCTGAGCGTCAAGGCGCTCGTGAACTATCGCGACTACCACGGCACGACGCGCGGCGGCGACTGGCGGATGGA